>SAMEA3663026__coassemble_240_pt1 | contig 74893 bp, 69 predicted proteins | sample SAMEA3663026__metabat2_low_PE_034 | metagenome-assembled genome bin SAMEA3663026 (sample SAMEA3663026) | pig gut metagenome | biome: pig gut; feature: pig-associated habitat; material: faeces | place: France | collected 2012
TTTTGCATGGGCAAAACTCTGTGTTGGTGTAGGAGTGAAGTGCTCGTAAATTTCAGGTTTCTCACTAGGAGGCAGTTACCTCGCGCCACGAGTTTTGCATGGGCAAAACTCTGTGTTGGTGTAGGAGTGAAGTGCTCGTAAATTTCAAGTTCCTCACTAGGAGGCAGTTATCTCGCGTCACGAGTTTTGCATGGGCAGGACAGAACTAATAATGAAGTATCAAAATCTGTTATATCTAATTTTATTTATGATTCCAATGGAAATAAAATATACTGCGTTTGTAGTTTTGAAAACTTAATGGATAAACACCATAATTACGAAGGGTGCGGAAAATTTTTCAGTATTAACCTTGAATGTAACATAATACTTGAATCGTATCCGTCAATTCTACTGATAAGTTTAAAGCTTTTAGACGAAGTTTTACTGGTGTTGCAGGCGAAACAGAAAAAGAAGGATTAAAATATTATACATCTCTGTTTATTTCTTGCAAAATTCAAATTTTCACCATATAGTATATCTGTATGAAAAATAAATTTAGTTTCAGTCAGTTTATTGTACCGGATTTTAAAATAAAACTGGTTTTTATGCTCAGTGCAATTTTTTTTATGGGCGTTACGCTTTCTGTTTTAATTGAAATAGGCTGGGGCACAGATCCTGCAACTTTTATGAACTTGCATATAGCTTCTTTGTTCGGCTGGGAGAATGTCGGAACTGCACAGATAATTGATTACGGTATTCTTTTTATCTTTAACTTTATTTTTGGTCCGCAATATATCGGTTTTGGAACACTTGCTAATATGTTTTTAATCGGCTATATTGCCGATTTTTCGCGCTGGGTCTGGAAGCTGACAGGCTTTCATCAGTTTCTTGCTAGTGCAAGACTTGTTGCTTTGATTCCTGTTTTTGCAATAACGCTGTGTCTTTTTGTAATTTCAGCTTCTGTTTATATAAATGCCCAAATGGGAATTGCTCCTTATGACGCTATACCTGTTATAATAAGTAAATCTGCAAAAAAAATTCCTCCATTTATAATACGTATGTTTTTGATTTTTCTGCTATCTTTATTGGTCTTATTGCTGCTGTTGCTGCCCGCGGAAAATTTGAAGCTGTTTCTTCTTTTGCAGGAATTGAACTCAGAACTTCCATCATCGGCTGTGTGTGCATGAGTTTTATGCTCGGTCCTGTAATTTCGTTTGCCGGTAGCATCATGAAAAAAAAGATTCCTGTTTTTCAGGACAGTACTTCTGTCAGATAATTTTCTAAACTCAAAACTATAGATTCCGATAATAGAAGTAACAATTTCTATTACGAGGATATTCTATGGTACGTGGATGGTATATTGGCGCAAGCGGAATGAATGTCCAGCAAAACAGGCTGGACACGATTGCAAATAATCTTGCAAATGTTGATACGGCAGGCTATAAAAAAGACGTTACTTCTATAAAATCATTCAGTGAACTTCTTTTAAGGCGGAAAGATTTTGACGGCGTTTACGAAAATCCTTTTGGTTCTGCGGATGCCGCTCCTATAATCGGTAAAATCGGACTTGGCGCAGAGACAAACGAAAATTTCATTGATTTTTCAGAAGGTTCTCTAAAGCTTACGAATACTTCTACAGATTTTGCACTTCACGGAAAAGGCTTTTTTGTAATTCAGACCCCGCAAGGTGAACGCTATACCAGAAACGGAAATTTCATTATCGGAAAAGAAGGAATCCTTGAAACAAAAGACGGTTATCCTGTTTTAGGTGAAAACGGCATAATTACTCTTGAAGATGATAAATTCAAAGTAAACGAAGACGGAATGATTGTAACAAAAGACAATGAAGTTATAGACCGGTTCCGTTGCGTACGTTTTGACAATGAGCGCTATTTAAAAAAAGCTGGAAACAGTTTTTACTGCGAAACTGATATTTCAGGTCCTGCGCATATTGCAGAAGGAAAAGAACGCCCTCAGTTTATTCAAAATTATATGGAAACTTCAAACGTCAACGTAGTAAACGAAATGGTACGAATGATAGAAGTAAACCGCGCTTACGAAGCAAATCAAAAAACGATTCAGTCATCAGATTCTATGATGAATACTTTATGGAACAGAGTTGCATCTGTTCAGCGTTAATTTATAACGTAAAGTTTTTATAGGAGAAAATTATGGTAAGAAGCTTGTGGACGGCTGCAACAGGAATGAACGGTCAGCAGTCAAATATAGATGCAATTTCAAATAATCTTTCAAACGTAAATACGACAGGTTTTAAGCAGCAGCGTGTTGAATTTGAAGACTTGATTTACCAGAATCTTAAGCTTGCAGGAACTCCTGCGACAGAAGATACAGTAACTCCTGTTGGAATCCAGCAGGGAGCAGGCGTTAAGGTTGCGGCAACACAGAGAATTTTTACTCAAGGGTCTCTTCAGAATACTGGAGTAGATACTGATGTTGCAATCGTCGGCGAAGGTTTTATCAGAGTTCAGCAGTATGACGGAAGTTATGCATATACGCGCGACGGTGCGTTAAAAATCGATATGACAGGTCAGCTTGTGACTTCAGAGGGGCTTCGAGTAATGCCAGAAATTATCATGCCTGAAAATTTTGACATTCATACTCTTACGATTACTGACCAAGGAAAAGTAACTGTAAAAGTTGCAGGCGATGATACACCTGTAGAAGTTGGTCAGCTTGAATTATACCGTTTCCCAAATCAGGTCGGACTTGAAGCTGTCGGGGACAGTCTTTTTAAAGTTACGAATGCTTCAGGGCAGCCGATTGCATCTCGTCCTGGTGTTGACGGAATGGGAATTATCAAGCATAAGTTTTTGGAAATGTCAAATGTCTCTGTCGTAAACGAAATGGTGCAGATGATTGTAGCCCAGCGTGCGTACGAGTTCAACTCAAAAGCAATACAGACTTCTGACTCAATGCTGAACATTGCGGCAAATTTGAAGCGGTAAGTTAAAAATGGCAGTTTTAAAACATTAGTTTTGTAACGGAGGCTTTTATGACAGGAATCAATCAGTTTGAAAATTTTTCGCTCGCTTCGGTAGTGCTTGGTAACGCTGCACCTTCAAAAATTTCAGGAAAATCTACGCGCCTTACTGGTGATATTGCTTCTGATTTTTCAAAGATGTATCAAAGTGAACTTGACAAAACTGCGCGTCCGTCTGGTTTTGCCGCAAACAGTGCAAACGGCGAAAAAAAGACAATTGACAAAACTTCCGAGTTATACGAAAAGTCTCTTGAACTTGAATCTTTTTTTGTAAAGATGATGGTTGACTCAATGCGAAAGACTGTAACAAAAGCCAATGGCGAAAACAACTTTGCTCAGAAAATGTACGAAGATATGCTTTACGATGAATATACTGCGGCGCTGACAAAAAATGCAGGTTTTGGAATTGCAGATTCAATTTACCTTGAACTGAGTCGGTAAGCACAGAAGTTTTACGCTCATCTCGATTTTTTCTATCGGAATTGAATAATAATTTACGACAAAACATCTGTGCGAATCTGCTGTCGGTTTTTTGTAATAACTTGAAAGCGGAACTATATTAATTTTATTTTTTTTTGTATTTGCAAGAAAGGCTTTAAGTTTTTCTTTTTTTACTTCAAGCAGAAGGTGAAGGCCTGAGTTTGCTTCTTTTATTCTGATTGAATTGTCAGTATCATATTTTTCTATGCTTTTCATAAACAAGTCTTTTTTTAAACTGTAAAGTTTTCTCATTCTGTTTATGTGTTTTTCAAAAGAGCCCTGCATTATGAATTCTGCAAGCGTAAGCTGGTCAATTGCCGGTACAGTGCAGGAATAAAATCCCAGTTTTTCTTCAAATAAATTTATGAGTGAATCCGGAAGCACCATATAACTTATGCGCACTGTTGAAGAAAGTGTTTTTGTAAAAGTATTCAGATAAATTACTTTTTCTGAAAGGTCAATGCTCTGCAAAGTTGGAATCGGTTTTCCTGCAAATCTGAATTCACTGTCATAATCATCTTCAAGTAAAAATCTTGAGTCGCTTTGATTTGCCCAGCTTAAAAGTTCGTAACGTCTTGTAACAGGCATTACAATTCCTGTCGGAAAATGATGAGACGGAGAAATGTGTACGATGTCAGCTTCTGATTTTTTTAAGTCATCAATGATTATTCCATTTGAGTCCATCGGAATCTGAATGTTTTTTATACCCAGACTATCGTATATTTTTTTTATTTTATTGTAACAAGGTTCTTCTATTGCATAAACTTTTTTCATTCCTAAAAGCTGGACTAAAAGTGCATAAAGATACTCTGTTCCTGCTCCGATTACAATTTGTTCTGGGGTTACAGACATTCCTCTGAAATCGTGCAGGTGTTTTGCAATTGCCTGCCTCAAAACAAGAGTCCCGCGTGCAGAAGATGAAGTCATTACTTCTGTCTGCTTTTCATTTAAAATCTTTCGTATTATTTTTGCCCATACAGAAAAAGGAAAAGTTTCTGGGTCAATCTGGTTTCCCGAAAAGTCTGTCAAAAAATCAGAGGCAGGCATATTTTCTGGTATTGCGTTTTTTTTCTGAACTGGCATTGAATTTGTTTTTGGAATGCCGTTGACAGATTCTGCAAAAAAACCTTTTTTTGCAACGGAATAAATAAAGCCTTCTGCAATAAGCTGTGAGTATGCAGTTTCTACAGTGAGCGTACTTACACCTAGATTTTTTGCAAGCGTACGTTTTGATGGCAATTTTTCGTTGCTTTGTATTCTGCCTGAGAGAATTTCGTCTTTTATAAAGTCATAAATCTGCTGATACAGATTTTCTTCACTGCGTTTTTTAAGTTCAATTGTAATCATAAAAAATCCATAGAAAAAAAACTGGCATTGTAAAATTATTTGAGATTGGTTATTTTTGTAATGCCAGTTTTTTTTATAATATATCGTATCTTATTAAAAAGGACTATAGAATATGGCAGAAAATCGTTATGAATTGAACAAAAATCTTGCCCAGATGTTAAAGGGCGGAGTAATTATGGATGTAACGACACCTGAGCAGGCTCGTATTGCAGAAAAAGCCGGTGCATGTGCAGTAATGGCACTTGAACGAATTCCTGCAGATATAAGAGCGGCAGGCGGTGTTTCGAGAATGAGCGACCCTAAAATGATAAAAGGAATTCAGGATGCAGTTTCAATTCCTGTAATGGCAAAGTGCCGCATCGGTCATTTTGTTGAAGCGCAGATTCTTGAAGCAATAGAGATTGACTTTATTGACGAAAGCGAAGTTTTATCTCCTGCTGATGATGTTTATCATATTAACAAAAGAGATTTTAAAGTTCCGTTTGTGTGCGGTTCAAAAGATTTGGGGGAAGCACTCAGAAGAATTAATGAAGGCGCTTCGATGATACGCACAAAAGGTGAACCGGGAACAGGTGATGTCGTTCAGGCTGTACGTCACATGAGAAAGATGAACAGTCAGATTGCAGCAATAACTTCTCTGCGTGATGATGAACTTTACGAACAGGCAAAGCAGCTTCAAGTTCCGTATGAACTTGTAAAATATGTTCACGATAACAAAAAACTTCCTGTCGTAAATTTTGCAGCCGGCGGTGTTGCAACTCCTGCAGATGCGGCGCTTATGATGCAGCTTGGTGCAGAAGGTGTTTTTGTCGGAAGCGGAATTTTTAAATCTGGAAATCCCGAAAAGCGTGCAGCTGCTATCGTACAGTCTGTAACTAATTATAAAGATGCAAAACTTATTGCCGCATTAAGCGAAGACTTAGGAGAAGCAATGGTAGGCATTAACGAACAGGAAATCAAGCTTTTAATGGCAGAGCGGGGCAAATAATGAAAGTCGCAGTTCTTGCATTGCAAGGCGATTTTGCCGAACATATTGCAGTCTTAAAAAAACTTGACGCCGTTTGTTTTGAACTTCGCCAGAAAGTTGATGTGCAGAAAGACTTCGATTTTTTAATTCTACCTGGAGGCGAAAGCACAGTCCAGTCAAAACTACTTCACGACCTTGATATGTTTGACATATTAAAGCAAAAAATCGAAAGCGGAATACCTGTCTTTGCAACATGCGCAGGACTTATTTTACTTTCGATGCATTTTAAGACACTGCCTGTAACAGTCAGGCGCAATGCTTACGGAAGGCAGCTTGGAAGTTTTTATACACAGGATGATTATGGAGAACTTCATGATGTGCCGATGACGTTTATACGCGGGCCTGTAATCCAGAGCGTAGATTCTGACGATGTACAGATTCTGACAAAGACAGGCGGAAATATCGTTGCAGTGAAATACAAAAACCAGACGGCAGTTTCATTCCACCCGGAACTTAACGATGACTACCGGGTATACAAAGATTTTCTTAAAATCATGTGATTTTAAGAAGTTCTCTAAAAGCGTTTTAATTTACTTTCGCCATACTACATACCGTACGCGTTTTTCATCGACGGCTTGTTTTATGGCTTTTTCGCGCTCTGAAAGTTTTGCAGCTCCTGTTTTTATTTCGATAAAGAGAATTTCGTCGACTTTGCACTGTTCGTTTTCGCCTTTTGAATTGTCAAGTCCGCAAAAACCAATAAAATCTACCGGTCTTCCTAAAAAGCTGACTTCGCTGTATTTGGCAGGAAAATCAGGCAGTAAAGGTGCAATCTGTTCTATTATCTGACCGTTTATAACGGAGCGCGAACGTTTGACTGCATCCTGCCGTTCTGATTTTAAAACTCCTGAATGTTTTTTTTCTGTCTGCAATTTTCCTATAAGATGTCCGAGTGTAAAAAAAATTAAAAGCAGAAAAACAAATAACACACAGAAAACAGTGAAGTGATTTTTATAAACGGATTCGATTGCTGCATATAGTTCATTCATTTTTTTTATTATATCATAAACAGTACATGTCTTGCATCATTTCTGGGTGAAAAGCAGTAAAAAATTTTATACTGCACTACATAATGGCTGATATAAAAAAAAAACGGACTGACATTAATGACAGCCCGTTTTCTTTATATTTTTACTTAATCCTAGTCAAGTGCATGTCCTGCGCTGCCTAAAACTTCGATGTTTTTGTGCATGTACATCTTCTTTAACTCTTCGCGTGCAGGTCCAAGATACTGGCGAGGGTCAAAGTCGCCCGGATGTTCTGCAAAGTATTTGCGGATAGCGGCTGTCATTGCAAGACGTCCGTCTGAGTCGATATTGATTTTGCATACAGCAGATTTTGCAGCTTTGCGCAACTGTTCTTCAGGAATTCCTACTGAGTCAGGAATTTTTCCGCCGAACTGTTCGATAATGCGTACGTATTCCATCGGAACAGACGATGAACCGTGGAGAACGATAGGGAAGCCAGGAAGTTCTTTTTCTATTGCTTCAAGAACGTTAAATGCAAGTGGAGGCGGAATCAGAACGCCGTCTGCAGAGCGAGTACATTGTGCCGGAGTAAATTTACAGCGTCCGTGAGATGTTCCGATTGAAATTGCAAGTGAGTCACATCCTGTTTTTGAAGTGAAGTCTACAACTTCTTCCGGTTTTGTATATTTTGATTCTTCTGCGGCAACGTCGTCTTCAACTCCGCCGAGTACACCAAGTTCAGCTTCTACAGTAACATCGTGTGCATGTGCATATTCTACTACTTTTTTTGTAACTGCTACATTTTCGTCATAAGGAAGTGCCGAACCGTCAATCATTACAGATGAAAAGCCGTTGTCGATACAGTCTTTTGCTACTTCAAAGTTAGGACCATGGTCAAGGTGAAGTACGATAGGAATTTTGCAACCGAGTTCTTCTGCATATTCAACTGCACCGCGTGCCATGTTGCGCAGGATGTATTTGTCTGCATAAGCACGTGCACCTTTTGAAACCTGTAAAATAACTGGAGATTTTGTTTCTACGGCAGCCTGAATGATTGCCTGCATCTGCTCCATGTTATTGAAATTGTAAGCTGGAATTGCATATCCGCCTTTAATTGCCTTTGCAAACATATCTCTTGTGTTTACAAGACCGAGTTCTTTGTAACTGATGTTAGACATAATTACTCCTATTAGAATCAAAAGTAAAGAAACTGATGTTCCTTTATAAGATAAATAGTATGATAAAAGCGATATTTTTGCAAGTAATGACAAAATAGAGTTTGACAAACATTTTAGTAAGAAATATAATGTATAAAACACTTATTGTGAATAATTAAATTTCCGATAATAAAGTATGTAACTGTTTTCTGGCAAAAGTTCATAAAACAGTTTATAAGGAGTTTTGAATGAAAAAGGGCTTAATTGTCTTTGCTAGTTTTGCTCTCCTTCTTTCTGTTGGATTCCCTGCATTTAGCCAGGCTCCTTCTAGAAGTGTAGAGACAGTAATGATCGATGATTTCGATGGTAACAATCAGGAAGTAGACTGGACTTGGAACGTGCAGGCCAGCCGTTTTGTTACAGAGGGTTATCCTATTATCAACACTTTTGAAGCTATGCCAAACAGTCTTAAAGCTATTACCAAGGCCGATGAGACACACAAGGTAATCGGCGTTAAAGTTAAATTTGATAGAAAAGGCGATAACTGGTTTGAAATCTATCCTGAAAAAGACGGAAAACCATACGAAATTGAATTTAAAGGAAATGTACGTACTCTTGATTTCTGGGTTTGGGGTGCACATTATCTGTATTTCCTTGACGTTCTTGTTCGTGATGCAGATGGTCGTATCCACATCATTCCTGCCGGAAACCTTGCTTTTGACGGTTGGAAAAACGTTATTGTAGAAATCCCTACATATATCCGCCAGCATTCACGTCTTCGTTCAGGTCCGGAAAACATGACATTTGTAGGATTCAGAATTACAACAGATCCTGCAGAATTTGTTGATGACTACATGGTTTATTTTGATCACTTTAAGTATTCGACAAGTGCTCTTGCATATATCTTTGATGGTTATGAATTGCAGAAAACAGATTTTGGCGATAACTCTTCAAATTCTGCAACAAATAATTCTAAAGGAGAAGGACAGTAATGAAAAAGATTATTTTTGCAATATCAACACTTTTTTGTGTTGCAGGACTTTCGTTTGCACAGTCAAAAAGTTTGGCTGAACCTAATCCAGAAGATGTAGGTTCCGGCTCTGCTGCAAGTGCATTGCGCGAAGTTTCAATTGAAAAATTTGAACGTGACGGGGCTTGGAACGTTCATATTTCTCCTGATGCCGGTGTAATTTCTGCAAGGCTTTTTGAAGGAAGCCCGGCTGCCAAAGAAGTTCTTGAAGAAGATAAGGGTAATGAAGATTTAGATACTCACGTTCTTGGTGTTAAAGTTCAGTTTTTCCGTCGTGGCGTAAACTCGATTTACATTACGGCAGTTCGTCCTCTCCCGATAGAAGGAATTACAAAAACTATTTCTGTATGGGTAGCAGGTCGTAACCAAGACCATGACATATATGTACTTGTTCAGGATTATTTTGGACATAATTATGAATTGTATCTCGGAAACCTCGGATTTAGTGGCTGGAAGCAGATGACGCTTGCCGTTCCACCTAGCCCGGATGGAGAACATGGTATCGTTCAGTCAAGTGCTTATTATGGCGACAAACCGGGGCTTCGTATTCTTGGATTCAGAATTGACTGTAATCCTATGCTTGCCCGCGGAACATATTACATCTACTTTGATGATTTGCGTGCCATAACAGACTTGTTTGAACTTCAGAATCGTGATGAAGATGATATGCCAGATAACTGGTAATAGACATTTTATATTTTGCCTGTAAGTTTTAAAAACTTTGGATTTTAAATTACAGGTAAAGGAGCGCTCTGTGACTTTTTTGTCATAGGGCGCTTTTTTTATCTCTTGTTTCGGGGCTGTTTTAAGGAAACGCTGAATAAATCCTATCTGAGGATTTTTCAGTGTTAGCCTTGAAAATTTTTGACCTGTGTTTTTATTTTATAGTAAATGCGGCGTTCTTTTTTTTCTGTTTTTTCGATTAAGTTCATTCTATAAAAAAGCCAAAGGATTAAGTTTGCATTCTGTTTTGCATTTTTTGGAAATTCATCTGAATTTAATTTTTCTTTTAGTTCACTTGAAGAAAAAGTTTCTGGCAGTTTTGGGAGCAATTCAAGATAGGATTTTTTTCCGTGAAAGAGATGTTCTTTTTTTATTTCTGTCAGTTTTTTCCCTGTTTTATACCAGTTTTTTTTATACATACGGCTTTTGTTTGCAAGCTGGATTTTTGTGTCAGTTTTTATGCGCTGTTCGGTAGAAGAAATTTCTATAAAAATCAGCGTAACGTATCTGCTTAAAAGTATGTCGTAAACACCTGTGAGGCTTTTAAGTTCAGAATATATAGTTTCGCTTTTGGGACTTTTGCGTTTTGACACTAAAATGCCTTCTTGTGTGTAATTTTCTATGCGTTTTTCGGTGATAATCGGGTGAACTATGATAAAATCCCTTTTCTCTTTTATTGCAGCGAGAGCTTTTTCTTTTAGGGCTGCAAGGTTTGACGTCTGTATTTCGATGATTGTTCCTGAAGGAGTTTGTATGTCGCAAATCCATTTGTGGAACTGTATTTCTGTCTGTCCGCCGTAAAGTTCAGCATAGTAAAGTTTTAAAGTTTTGTGCAGTTCTGATTCGTTATAAGTATTTATCATTACTATTTCCATTTATACTTTAAAAAGGATAACTAGACAAAATTATAATTATTTTCGTTTTAAAAAAAATAAATATTAATATTATCGGTAAAAAATCAATTGACTTTATGAATTTCTTTGATAAAATGATAGATAAGTGGGAAATTGTGGGAAAAAGTGGTAAATAGTGGTATGGAGCTGTTAACTGGTGAGTATAACAATACGATTGACGAAAAAGGCAGGATTTCTTTTCCTGCAAAACTTCGCCAGCAGTTAAATGAAAATACTCTTGTAGTTACGCAGGCTCTTGATCATTGTTTATGGCTTTTTACTCCGGAAGAGTGGAAAAATTTATCGACAAAACTCATGGAATCTGCATCGCCTTTTGATGCAAAAAACCGTCTTGTCCTTCGCCGTCTGGTAGCACCGGCACAGGAAGTTGAATTTGATAAATCTGGACGCCTTTCTGTTCCGCAGAGTTTAAGAGAATATGCAAATTTGTCAAAGGATTGCGTACTTTTAGGAATTGACAAGTATATCGAGCTTTGGGACAGTGAAACTTACAAATCGTATCTTGCAGAAACTGAAAGTTCTTTCCTTGATGCAGCAGAAGGTCTTAACGCTATTAAATTTTAAGGCGGTTTATTTTGGAGATTGTTCATACACCTGTGTTGCTGAGAGAGTGTCTTGATTTTTTAAGTCCTGTCGGCGAACCGTATGAAAAAAATGCTTTTATGATTGACTCAACTCTTGGAGAAGGCGGTCATACAAATGCTTTTTTGTCAAAATATCCTGAGCTTAAGATTTGCGGAGTAGATGCAGACAGTGTAATTCAGCAGAGGGCAAAGGAGCGGCTGAGTTGTTTTGGAGACCGGATACGGTTTTTTAACGGTTGGTTTAATGATTTTTATTCTTCCTATCCCGCTGAAATGCCGAAGCCGGATTTGATTTTGTTCGATTTGGGAATTTCTGTTTTTCATTATGAAAAGTCAAACAGGGGTTTTTCTTTTCGCTATGACGAAACACTTGATATGAGGCTTAACGAAAACGGAACTGTGTCTGCATTTGACATAGTAAATTCGTATTCAGAAAAAGACCTTGCAGATTTGATTTTTCTTTATGGAGAAGAAAAACTGAGCAGGCGGATTGCTTCTGCTATTGTCGAAGCCCGTTCTGTTTCTGAAATTTCGTCATCAAAGTCTCTGGCAGAAATTATTTATAATTGTGTTCCTGAAAAATACAGGCATGGTGCAATTCATCCTGCGACAAGGACTTTTCAGGCATTGAGAATTGCTGCTAATGATGAACTTGGGCATTTGCCAAAGGCATTGTTTGATGCGTTTAACTGTCTTAATGCTGGTGGAAAAATGGGGGTTATAACTTTTCATTCCCTTGAAGACAGGATTGTAAAAAATTTTTTTAGGAATTTGGGCAAGGAGTGTGTCTGCCCGCCTGAGTTTGCAGAGTGCAGGTGTGGCGGAAAACAGTGTGCCGAAATTCTGACAAGAAAGCCGGTTTGTCCGGGAGAAGAAGAAATTAAGGTAAATTCTCCTTCGAGAAGTGCAAAACTTCGTGTTGTCAGAAAATTGAAAAATGCAGAAAAGCTTCATCTTCGTGATGTAAGTTTTAAATAGATTTGACCGGACTTAATTTATGGGAGGATTGTGTGAAAAAGTCATCAAGGGTTTTAAAAAACATTTTTTATATTTTTATCGCAATTTTAATTCCTGGACTTTTAATTTTAAATGCAATTCAGGCGGAGCGCTATATGAAGGTTGAACGTGAAGTACGGGCGCTTGAAAAAAAACAGGTTCAGCTTGTGGAAGAAAATAAAAAATTGATAACGGACATAAGTCTTTTGTCGAGTGGCCAGAGAATAAGTAATATTGCAGAAAATGAACTTGGAATGCACAAGGCAGAAAGCGAAGAAATAGTCCGTGTTGAAATGGAAAATAAAAAGAAGTAAGTGGTAACAAAATGGAGCAAGAGCAAACAGACGAAACGCCTTTAACAGATGAAAGTTTACTGTCAATCGAAGAACTAAAAGCTGCAACTCATGGAACTGTAATTGGTTTTGCAGAAAATGAAAAAAACTTTTATTTCGGTTCTGTTGCTACGGACAGCAGGCAGGTTGTTCCAGGAACTTTGTTTGTGCCTTTAATCGGAGAGTTTCAGGATGGACATAAATATATTCCTCAGGCAATAGAAAAAGGTGCGACCGTAATTTTTTTGACTCTTACTGTTTATGAAGAAAATCCGCAGTATTATATGAATATTGCAAGCGAGAATCATCGCGTTACGTTTATTGCGGTTCACAATAATTTAAAGGCACTGCAGGATGCTGCCCGTTGCTATGTAAAAAAATTTCCTTCGCTTATAAAAATCGGAATTACTGGTTCAAGCGGAAAAACTACTACAAAAGAAATCTGTGCAAGTATTTTTCGCCAGAAGTATAACGTTGTAACTACAGTCGGAAACTTTAATTCAGAAACAGGACTGCCGCTTTCTGTATTCAATATACGAAAAGAACACGAAGTAGGCATTTTTGAACTTGGAATGAACCGGGAAAACGAAATCGGCGAAATTGCTCGTGTTTTAAAACCGAATTATGCAATCATTACGAATATAGGTCATGCCCACATCGGAATCTTGGGTAGTCAGGAAAACATTGCAAAAGAAAAGAAAAAAATTTTTACGTATATAAATGAAGACGGCGCGGCTGTCATTCATGAAAAGGATTCTTTTGCACAGTTTCTTGCAGAGGGCGTAAAAGGAAAAGTTATTTATTTTGGCGCTGATATTTCAGAAGAAAAAAGCGGCGTAAAATTTATTGAAGACCTTGGAATCGACGGAACAAAATTCAGCATTGACGGAATAGAAACTGTATTAAAAATTCCTGGAAGATATAATTATTTAAATGCGCTTTCCTGCATTGCACTTGCACGTGAATTAAAGCTTTCTGCCCGTGAAATTGCAGATGGCATAAGTAAGATTAAACCTCCTGAAAGCCGCAGTAACATTCAGACTGTAATTACAAAAAAGGATTCAACCGGCAATAGCAAAAAAATCCTTGTCTTAAAAGACTGTTACAACGCAAACCCTGATTCAATGGAAAGTGCGCTTGAAATGTGTGCCGGTTTAAACGTGAAAGGCAGAAAGATTTATATTCTCGGAGATATGTTTGAACTTGGAGATAATTCTGTCGAGGCTCATTCAAAAATCGGAGCGGCTGCCGTTGTGTCAAATGCGGATATGCTTGTATTTATAGGACACGATATGGAATACGCTGCTAATGCCGCAAAACTTGGCGGAAAACTTCATGTAAAATATTTTGCTGACTTGAACGATGAAAACCTTAACGACCTTTGTTCAAAGCTTTTGAATTATCTTAAAGACGATGATTTTGTTTTTGTAAAGGCATCGCACGGAATGCATCTTGAAAAAATTATTGACAATATTCAGGAAGAAGAAATAAAGGCAGAGAATTAAAATGGGAGATTATAGATTTTTACCGGAACGCTCTGTAGTCAGCTACAGAAAGAGTGATACAAGTTTTATTATCTCTGTAATTCTTATGTGGGGAATTGGAATATTTACTTTGTTTGTATGTTCAAGTTCCTATGCAAAAGCGGCTCTTGATGATTCTATGTATTTTGTAAAGCGCCAGCTTATTGCAAGCGGTGTAGGTTTTGCAGGACTTTTGTTTTTTGCAATTTGCCCTGCAGATAAACAGCGCAAGATTCTTCCGGCAATGGTTTTCCTTACTCTTGTATTGTGCATTATGACTTTTATTCCAGGTTTGCAGTATGAACGAAACGGGGCACGCCGCTGGATAAAAATGCCGTTTTTTACTTTTCAGCCGTCGGAACTTTTAAAATTCATTATCGTAATTTTTCTTGCAAATTATTTTGACAAATATCTTCGTAAAGATGATTTTGATGAAGAAAAAAACGTAGGTCCTGCGGTAGTTATTCTCGTTCTTTTTGTCAGCATCGTTTTTGCACAGAAAGATTTTTCTACCGGACTGTTTGTTCTGTTTATCGGACTTTTGATGTTCTATATTGCAAAAGTAAAAATGCTGTGGATTATTCCGTTCTGTATTCTGGCAGTTCCTGCAATCATACTTATGATTTTAACAGAACAATACAGAGTAAACAGAATCGCAGCCTTTTTAAATCCTGACGAGTATGTTCAGTCGTTTAACTTTCAAAGCATTGCTTCTAAAAAGGCTGTAATTACAGGCGGATTTTGGGGGCAGGGAATCGGTGACGGACTTGAAAAACTTAATAACATTCCGGAAGTTCAGTCTGACTATATTTTTGCAGGTTGGACGGAAGCAATGGGATTTATCGGTGTAATTTTTTATTTTGTACTTTTAATTTTTTTTGTTTCAAGGGCAATAATCATTGCTTTAAAATGTCCTGACAGATTTTCGGCATTCGGGACTTTCGGTTGTACTGCGGTTATTTTCTTTCAGTCATTGATGAATGTCAGTGTTGTCTGCGGTATTGTTCCGACGACAGGAATTCCGCTTCCGTTTTTTTCTAACGGAGGTTCTTCGATTATTGTAACGCTTTGTATGTGCGGCTTTATAATAAATGCTTCGAGAGTTGACGGAGATTCATTTGTAAAAGAAGGCGGCAGTGCGCGCAATTTAAATGATGATTTTGAAATTGTAAGTGAAAGTATTTTTTCGTAAATGGAGATAGAGGGGAAAATGAGTGATTTAACAGTTTTTGGTGAATTTGATCAATACGAGATTAATGAAAGTTATAAAAGCGAAAAAGATGCCAGATTTATAAAATGGATAAAAATTCTTGTTTTAATTTTGCTTGGAGTCCTGCTTGCAGAAGTTTTCATTTTTAAAATCGTTCACCCGAGTTTAAATGAGCCTAAACTTGTAATTTCGGGCAATAGTAGCTATTCAAATAAAGAACTTGCATCTGCTTTAAGCAGTTTATACGGTCAAAACTGGTTTGCTTTTGATACTGAAGCAGCAGCTTCCTGTCTTTCTTCTATTTCGGGAATTGAAAGCGTTGATATAGAAAAAGTTTTTCCTGATAAAATAAAAATTACGGTTACGGAACGCACGCCAGTTGCAATGATTTTTATTAACAGTCAGGGGTGTACAGTACCTGTTCAAATTGATAAAAATGGTGTATTATTTAGCCGCACAGACAGTAAAATCGTACAGGATGGCTCAATTCCGATTATATCAGGAATCCCTGTAGAACATTTGGCTACAGGAATGCGTATTCCTGCAAAGTATCGCGTTTTGATTGAGCAGATTGCAAAAATACAGGCTTTGCCGCAAAAATATTTTGCAGCAATTTCTGAGATTTGTGTCGTGCCTAAAACTTATGGAAATTATGAACTGATGCTCATTCCTGTTAATTCACGGATTCGTGTTTTGACAGGACGGGCTCTTAACGAGGAGTCGTTGCAGTATATGATGGTTGTTCTTGATGTTGTAAATTCAATTGAACCGAACGTTACTGAAATTGACTTGCGTTATGATTCTGTTTCTTACAGGACGGCATCTGCCGTTCAAAGTGCTGGCAGTAATAATGGGGGAGGAGAAGATTTTGACTGATGTCATTGTCGGCCTTGATATTGGCACAAGCAGCATTCGTGTTGCTATAGGTGAAATTGTAGAAGATAATGCCGTAGAAATTATGGGACTTGCAGAACGTCCTTCTTGCGGTGTGCGTAACGGAACTATCATAAATATTGAAGCTGCAATAGAAGCGATAAAAGAAACTATCGAAGCTGCCGAACAGAACGCAGGTTACGAAGTTTCTTCCTGTGTTACTGCAATCGGTGGTTCACAGATAGAAAGTTATAACTCTCACGGACTTGCAGCTGTTTCTAATAAAAATCAGGCAAACAGGGAAATTAACCAGTCTGATAAAGACCGTGCTCTTGAATCTGCAAGGGCAACTTTGATTCCTCTTGACAGGGAATTTTTGCATGTCATTCCCCGTGATTATACAGTTGATGGTGTCAGCGGAATAAAAGATCCGCTTCATATGATTGGTGTTCGTCTTGAAACAGACGTTCACATTGTAACGGCTTCAAAGACTGCCATTCAGAATGTGGCTTCCTGCGTAAATAGGGCAGGTTATGGTCTTGACAGGGTGTGGCTTAAAACTCTGGCTCAAGTTCAGGCGGTTGTACACGAAGACGAAATTGACATGGGGTCGATTTTAATTGACCTTGGCGCAGGAACTACGGACGTGCTTGTTCTTAATGACGGAGCACCTGTATGCAGCCTGTCAATTCCTGTAGGAGGAAATCTTGTTACAAATGACATTTCAATTGTAAAAGGAATACCACTTGCAGCAGCTGAAAAAATAAAAATAGAATCGGGCTGCTGTTTTCTGCCTGTTCTTGAAAAAATCTCAGAAGTCGTAATTCCAGGAGTTGGAGGCCGTCCGCCAGAAATTACTACTCAAGATGAACTGTGTCAGATTATTCAGCCGCGTATGGAAGAGATATTTGAACTTGTAAGAAGCGAAATCGTAAATAAAACTGATTTGACAAGGCTTTCTGGTAATATTATTCTTACAGGTGGAGGCGCTCAGATGGAAGGTGCAGTTGAACTTGCACAGAATGTTTTTGGAACTTCTGCTGTTCGGCTTGGAATACCTGAAAGTCTTGGTGGAATCGAAGAAGACTATAGAAAACCTGAGTTTGCAACTGTAATAGGACTTGTTCAGGCTCAGAAAAAGTTGATGAATGTTCCAGAAAAAAATTCACGAAAAAATTTTACAAAAAAAAGCAGTGACGATAATATTTTTAAAAGGATTTTTAAACAATTATTCTAGTTAAAACAGGGGGAATCGCGTTATAAACGCGAAGTGGGAGGACTAATGTTAGAACATGAAGTAGTAAATCAGTCTGGTGACGGACTTGCTCAACCTACACCGGCCGTGCTTAAAGTTGTAGGATGCGGTGGTGGTGGTTCAAGTGCCATAAACCGCATGATAGAAGCCGGTGTAAAGCATGTTGAATTCATGATATTAAATACAGATTTACAGGCTCTGAACAGATCAAAATCACCTGTAAGGATTCCTATCGGACAAAAACTTACAGGCGGTCTTGGTGCAGGCGGTAACCCGGAAATAGGTAAAAAAGCTGCCGAAGAAGACAGAGAAACAATTATGAATGCGCTGCAGGGCGCTGACATGGTCTTTATTACTGCCGGAATGGGTGGCGGCACTGGAACTGGTTCTGCTCCTGTCGTTGCAAGCATTGCAAAGGAACTTGGTGCTCTGACAGTTGGTGTAGTTACTACTCCATTTGGTTTTGAAGGTCCTGTAAGAATGCAGCTTGCGCAGGAAGGAATTGAAAATCTGCGTAAAAATGTTGATTCCCTTATTGTAATTCCGAATGAACAGCTTTTAAAAACTCAGGACGATATTACGATGCGTGAAGCATATAAACTTGCCGACGAAGTTCTTCATCAGGGTGTAGAAGGAATTTCAAGCATAATTACAGATGGCGGTGAAATTAACACTGACTTTGCGGATGTAAAAGCTACGATGTCCGGACAGGGAGATGCTCTTTTGGGAATCGGTGTCGGCAAAGGTGCAAACAGGGCTGTTGATGCTGCTACAAATGCAATCAATAATCCTCTGCTTGAATATATGAATATCGATGGTGCAAAAACTGTACTTATAAACATAACTTCTGGTGAAAGCCTCAAACTTACCGAAGTAAAAGAAATTACAAACCTCATTACAGCTTCTGCTGACCCTTATCATAAAGTATTCCTTGGACATGTAATAAATCCTGACATGCCTGATGACGAAGTTTCTGTTACTGTCATTGCAACAGGATTTGCACATGCTAGCGGCAAAAATTTAACAAGTGAAGTTTCATCACAGAAGCGAAATGACAATGTAGTAAGTTTTGATGAATTTGAAGGTCTTTTAAATTCTGGTGCAGGTTCCTTTGATGCACCAAAAAAGCCGCTGCAGAATTTTGAATCAGTTTCTGCTTCCGAGAGTTCTGCATCAAATGCACAAGGAGAGAGTTCTCTTGGAGATGCAATTGCAAATTCATACCGTCACGGAACTTTAAAAAGCGGCATTACTCCGCCTGTTGATTTTAACGGAAAAGACGACATAAACCAGCCTGCATGCTGGAGAAATTTAAGCCGGGAAATTAAACTCAGGGATAATTAATGTCTGACGAATCAGATGCAGAATTGCTGGAACAGTTTTATTCCGACTTAATGCTGGCAGAACGTAACAGAAAATTGACTGCTTCGACTTACAGGTTTTCTGTTGAAATTTTCCTTGAATGGCTAAAGGAAAAAAACATAATATTGCAGGCAGCGACTGCAAAAGATTTGATTTTTTACAGTGTATGGCGCAAGACGACAGGAATTTCTGAAATTACGCTTGCAAAAGATTTGTCTGCAATACGTTCTTTTGGCGAGTTTCTTGTCAGGGAGAAAATCTGGTCTGAAAATTTTGCTCTTGTTCTTGAGCGCCCTAAAGTTCCGCGTCCGATTCCTGCAGTTCTTACAAGAACAGAAATTGAACATCTGCTTGAGTCAATCGATGTTTCAACTCCGCTTGGAATCAGGGACAGGGCAATTTTTGAACTGATTTATTCCTGTGGACTTAGAATTTCTGAATGCTGCGATTTAAAAACTGTAAACTTGCATATGCACGAAATGTTTGTCCTTGTAAAAGGGAAGGGTGGAAAGGAGCGTGTAATTCCGTTTGGAGCAGAAGCCCGTTCAATCTTGACTGAATATTTAAATTCAGTTCGTCCTTCTCTTGTAAAATCTAGAAACGTTGCAGAAGTTTTTGTCAATTACCGAGGCGAACCGATTTCTAGAAAAGGAATTTGGAAAAAATTTAAGGAAATTCAGGTTGCTGCCGGAATTAATGCAAAAGTTCACACTCTGCGCCATTCTTTTGCGACACACCTCCTTGAAGGTGGGGCGGACTTACTTAGTGTACAAGAACTTCTAGGACATTCAGACCTTGCGACTACTCAGATTTATACGCATATTACAGACCGCCAACTTGAAGAAGCTCATCATAAATATTTTCCTGCGCACAAGCATGCTGCCATTAAAGATGAATAAAATTTGACATTTTGCTTTACTTTTTGATAAATTCAAAATATATTAGATACATTAAATCAGTGATATCTGTTCATGCCGTTTTCATTAAAGGGGACTTAATGAGAAAAATAAAGGCAGACTAGATTTTTTTGTTTTTTTGCGGGAGGAAAGAATGAAAAAAATTTCATTTCTTTGTTTTTCTTTGGTTTTAGGCTGCCTGTTTTTTTCATGTTCAAAATCAAATAAAAGTATCATAAGAATGCAGCATATCGAAGAAGGTGTTTCAAATCCTCAGTCAATAGAAGAATATCAGGATGCCATAAAAAAATATGAAGAAAGGGTTGCAGACATTCAGCTTGCACAAAGCCAGATTGGAATATGGTATAAAATCCTTGGCACCCGTTATATTGAAAAAAAAATGTACGGCGAGGCTCTAAAATGTTTTCAGTCTGCATTGGAATATTATCCTGATAATCAGAATCTTTACTATTACGTGGGACTTTGCGCAGCCTATATGTCGCACGCAGCCCTTGATTATGATGCGACAGGTTCTGCAGAAAAAAAAGCAAATTATTTAAAGCTTTCAGAAGAAGCGTATTTGCGTGCCATTTCGATTGAACCTCGTTATACAAGGGCTTTGTATGCAATTTCATGTTTATACGATTTTGAACTTGGAAAGCCGGAAAGTGCAATTCCAAACCTTGAAAAACTTCTGACAATCGAAACAAAAAATATGGATGCAATGGTTTTGCTTGCAAGATGTTACTTTGAAACTTACGAATTTGACAAAGCAATTTCGATGTATGACAGGATTATCGAAACTACAAATTCAAAAGAAAAGCGCGAACTTGCAGAACAATTCAAAGAACAGGTAATAAAGACTAAAGAAGAATTTGAAGGTTGATTATGATTGATTCAGACAAAGACTATAAACTTGCAGTTTTAGCTTTGGCTCGAATGACTTTTCTGACATTACAGGAAAAATTTATTTTACTGAAAAAACTTGACAGTTTATATAACCTTGTTGTACTGTCTATAGAAGATATTTCTAAAATTATTGGCAGAAAATCTAAGGCATTCTGGAACGGTCAGAGTGCTCTTCAAGATGCAAAACATGACTTGAATATTATAACTAAATTTAATATTTCAACTGTTTTGTATACTGATGAAGATTATCCTGTTTTGTTAAAGGAAATATCTGATCCGCCATTTTTACTGTTTTATCGTGGTGACATACAGTTTTTAAAAAATAAAAGCGTTTCTGTTGTAGGAACTCGAAAAATTATAAAAGAGTCTGCTTCTGAGTGTTTTGATTTTGCAAAATCTGCCTGTCTTGACGGTGTAAACGTAATAAGCGGGTTGGCTTTTGGTATTGACAGAAAAGCGCACGAAGGTGCACTTGAAGCATACTATGAAGCTGAAGGCAGATTTTCTGTCGGTAAAACAGCTGCTGTTTTGCCTGGTGGAATTGATATTATTGTTCCGAGAAGTCATACAATGCTTGCTGCAAAGATTCTTGAAGCTGGAGGTTGTATTTTAAGCGAATACCCTCCTGGTTTTGAACCGAAACCGTATTGCTTTGTTCAGCGTAACAGGATTATTGCAGGACTTTCTTGTGCTACAGTTGTAATTCAGGCTCCTCCAGGAAGTGGTGCAATGTTGACTGCAGGATTTGCCGTTGATTATAATCGAGAGGTTGTTTTTCATTCGGTTGCATTTTCGGAGAATTGCAAAAAGATAAGCGAATTAGTTAAAGTTCAGCTTTTAAATAATGCTCAGACTGGCAGAAGTGCAGCTAATAAATTAAAAAATGATCCGGAGTTATATGTTCAAGACGGAGCGCCTGTTGTAAATGATTATGCAGAGTATTGTCGTTTTATGAATGAACATCCGGGAGTAAAAATATATAATGAAACTAACTGTGCTCAGTTGAACTTGTTTTAATTTAATGTTTAACACAATCAAATGAGCTTGAAGAAGGATGGTTATGGCTGAATCTACTGAAAAAAAAGCAAAATCAAAAAAAAAGGGAATGCAGACTTTAGTTATTGTAGAATCCCCTGCCAAAGCAAAAACTATAGAAAAATATTTAGGAACCGGATATACAGTAAAGGCATCAATGGGACATTTAATTGACCTTCCTAAGTCAAGGATTGCAATAGATGTTGAAAATAATTTTCAGCCGGAATATATTACGGTACGCGGAAAGGCAAAGCTTTTAAAGGAACTGCAGAAAGATGCCAAAAAAAGTGATGTTGTTCTGCTTGCATCTGATAATGACCGCGAAGGAGAAGCTATTGCCTGGCATTTAAAGAATGCAATTCAGGGTAAGACAAATGCAAAAATTGGTCGTATCGTATTCAATGAAATTACTCCTGTTGCAATAAAAGAAGCCGTAAAAAAGCCGGGCGAAATAATAGAGTCAAAAGTTAATGCACAAAAAGCCCGCCGTGTTCTTGACCGGCTTGTAGGTTATAACTTAAGTCCGCTTTTGTGGAGCAAAGTAAAAAACGGACTTTCTGCAGGGCGAGTTCAGTCTGTTGCGCTTAAATTGATTTGCGAGAGGGAAGAAGAAGTCGAAAACTTTTTGCCAGAAGAATACTGGTCGCTTGATGCAGATTTTGTAAAAGGCAAGTCTTCTTTTACAGCGCAGCTTGTTACTTATAAAGGCGAAAAGCCTGCATTAAAAAACGAAGAACAGGTTAACGGCATAATTGAAGAAATAAAAAATGCAGACTGCAAAGTCGTAGGAATAAAATATACAGATAAAGTTGTCCGTCCGAAAGCTCCGTTTACTACTTCAAAATTGCAGCAGGCAGCCGCAAACAAACTAGGGTTTACATCGCGAAAGACAATGCAGATTGCTCAGCAGCTATATGAAGGTATTAACATAGGTTCAAGCCGTGTCGGTCTTATAACTTATATGCGTACTGACTCTGTTCGTATTTCGCAGACGGCTCTGGATGACGTGCGCGGCTGGATTTCTAAAAATTACCCGGAAGACTTGCCTGCTGAGCAGATTCAGTACGCAGTCGGAAAAGGTGCACAGGACGCGCACGAAGGTATAAGACCGACTTATGTTTCTTATACTCCAGATTCTGTAAAAGATAATCTTACTCGTGATCAGCTCAGGCTTTATACGATAATATGGGAGCGCTTTGTTTCAAGCCAGATGAATAATGCAAAAACAAGGACTACAAGCGTTGAAATTCAGGCAGGTGATGCAACTTTCAGAGTTTCTGCAAGTAAAATTATAGACAAAGGTTTTTACCATGTAATTCATCTGCTTTCGTCAAAAGAAGATTCTACAGGAAGCCTTCCGTCATTAAAAGAGGGCGAAACACTTTCTGCGGCAAAGTTCTACCCGGAACAGCATTTTACTCAAGGTCCGGCACGTTTTACAGATGCTTCGATTGTAAAAACGCTTGAAGAAAAAGGAATCGGCAGACCTTCTACTTATGCACCGATTATTTCTGTTCTACTTGACAGGTATTACGTTACGCGCGTAAACAAGCAGCTTGTTCCTACTCAGCTTGGAAGAATGATTTGCAAAATTCTTGTTGAGTCTTTTCCAAATGTAATAAACGAAGCATTTACTGCAGAAATCGAGAATAATCTTGATGCTGTTGAACAGGACAAACTTGTCTGGAACAATATGATAGGTGATTTTTACAAGCCTTTTAAACAGCGCGTAGATGATGTAATGGAAAAGCAAGAAAGCGTAAAAGGTTTCCTTGACGAGCAGACAGACAAAATCTGCGAAAAATGTGGCAAGCCGATGGTAAAAAAACTCGGACGCTTTGGATATTTTCTTGCATGCTCTGGCTTCCCTGAATGTCACAATACGCGTTCGATTCCGCTTGCAAAATGTCCTATGCCTGGCTGTGACGGCGAAATTGTTGCAAGAAAGACTAAAGGCCGCGGAAAAGAATTTTACGGCTGTACAAATTATCCGTCGTGTAATTTTATTTCACACTTTAAGCCTGTTGACCAGTATTGCCCAAAATGCGGCTGGTTTCTTGTAGAAAAATATGACAAGAAAAACGGTTCGTATAAATCATGTATAAATCCTGACTGTGACTATCTGCACTCTGTTACAGAAGCAGTTGAAGAAGCACAGAAAGAGGCTTTTGCAAAAGAAAACGAGATTGAAAAACTCTCAAAGCAAAGTCTTGAGGCATAAGTGAATTTTCATGGCAGACAGAATTCTGATACCGGACGTAATTGACGAGTTTTTGCTGTATCTTGAAAGCGTAAAAGGCTATTCAAAGAATACAGTTATCTCTTATAAAAATGATCTTGAAAAATTTAAATTTTACTCCGGGACTGAAAAATATATTGATGAACTTTCGTTTAATGACATACGTTATGCGATTGCAGGTCTATCAGAACGTGGAGAAAAATCAACGACAATTAACAGGTATATTTCTGCTGTAAGAACTTTATTTGCCTATTGCAAAAAATTTGATTATATTAAAGAAAACCCATGTTTAAAATTAAAAACTGTAAAAAGCGACAGGCCGTATCATCAGGTTATTACAGATCAGGAAATGTATGAAATATGTTCTGAACCTGATAAAAAACAGATGTTATGGCCGGCAAGGGATAAGGCAATTTTTGAAATGCTTTATTCTTCTGGCTGCCGTGTAAGTGAATTATGTTCGCTAAAGACAACCAGTTTTAGTTCTGATTATAAAAGGGCAAAAATTACGGGAAAAGGGAATAAGCAGCGCTTTGTTTTTTTTGAAGAAGACGCCGTTAAAGCTCTGAAAGAATATTTAAAAGAGCGTTCGGTGTTGATTCAAAAAAAACAGTCTTCTTTTTCTGATTATGTTTTTCTGAATCAAAGTGGTTCTCCGCTTACAGTTCGCGGAGTTGCATGGATTTTGTCAAAATATACAGGTGTAGGCGGAGTTAATCACCATTTTTCACCTCATGATTTCAGGCATGCTTTTGCAACTGCGCTTGTTAACGAAGGACTTGATATAAGAAAAGTTCAGGCTTTACTGGGACATTCAAGTGTTTCTACGACACAGAGGTACACTCATGTAACTAGAAACAAAGTTATAAATGATTACAGAAAAGCGCATCCGCATGGAAAAGAAAACTAAAGGAATCTCTAAAAATTTCACCTTTTAGAGATAACTCTTATAATTCTTTTAAGTGTGAATAATAGGAGAAAAAAATGAGTAACAAAACAAAAATTAGAAGTACGACAGTAATCGCAGTTAAAAAAGACGGAAAAGTTGCCATGGCAGGCGATGGTCAGGTTACGCTTGGTGAAACTGTTTGTAAAGGCAATGCCAGAAAAGTACGCAAAATTTACGATGGAAAAATATTGACCGGATTTGCCGGTTCTGTTGCAGATGCTTTTACGCTACTTGATAAATTTGAAACAAAAGTAAAAGAGTTTAACGGAGATTTGACGCGCAGTGCTGTTGAACTTGCAAAAGCCTGGAGAACAGACCGTTCGCTTCAGAAACTTGAAGCAATGCTCATTGTCGCAGATGCATCAAAGATTTTATTGATTTCTGGCGACGGAAACGTAATTGAACCTGAAAACGATGTCCTTGCAATCGGTTCAGGCGGAAATTATGCATATTCAGCAGCTCTGGCATATCTTGACGGTTCATCTTTGAGTGCAAAAGAAATTGCAGAAAAGAGCCTTAAAATTGCTGGAAATATCTGTATTTATACAAACGAAAACATAACTGTAGAGGAACTTTAATGAACAACACTGAACTTGCAAATTGCAGCAATGAAAAATCTGTAAGCGTTACTGACAAAGCTCAGGATCTTACTCCGCGCCAGATTGTAGAAAAACTTGACTCTTATATTATCGGGCAGAAAAATGCAAAAAAAGCTGTTGCCGTTGCACTACGAAACAGAACAAGGCGGTTAAAACTTTCTGATGATATAAGGGAAGAAGTTACTCCGAAAAACATTCTTATGATTGGTCCTACAGGTGTCGGTAAAACAGAAATTGCACGCCGCCTTGCAAATCTTTGCGGAGCGCCTTTTATAAAAGTTGAAGCTACAAAATATACAGAAGTTGGTTATGTCGGCCGCGATGTTGAATCAATGGTCAGAGATTTGATGGCAGTCGGATTTAACAGCGTAAAGCTCGAAATGGAAGAGGAACTTAAAGAAAGCTGTAAGGAAAAAGTTGAAGAGAGTCTTCTTGATCTTCTTTTACCGGGAAGCGATAAAAAATCGCAGAAACAAAATAACGTACTCGGCAATATTTTTGGTGTTCAAAAAACGCAGGAAAAATCTGCAGCAGAGCAGGAACAGGAAACACAGGAAAAACAGCAGATGAATTCGACGCGCGAAAAATTCCGTGCAATGCTCCGTGAAGGAAAACTTGAAGACCGCGAAGTTGAAATTTCTGTAACGAGTGCTCCGCGTGGAAGTATGAGTATTTTTACAGGCGGAAGTCTTGATGATATTGAATCTGCAATGCAGAACATTCAGGAGATGATGAACGGTGCACGCAAAAAACTTCGGACAGTTACGGTTGCAGAAGCCCGGAAAATCCTTACTGAGCAGATTCTTGACAGCATGATTGATGCAGACAAAGCGGCTGATATTGCAAAAGAAAGGGTAGAACAGTCAGGCATCATTTTTATTGACGAAATCGATAAAATTGCAGTTCACGGAGAAAGTCACGGACCTGCTGTAAGCCGCGAGGGCGTTCAGCGTGATATTCTTCCAATTGTAGAAGGTTGCCATGTAAATACAAAATGGGGCGTAGTTGATACAAAGCATATTCTGTTCATTGCAGCCGGTGCATTCAGCCTTTCAAAGCCGAGCGATTTGATTCCTGAACTTCAGGGACGTTTCCCACTTCGTGTAGAACTTGATTCGCTTAACAAAGATGATTTTAAACGGATTCTTACAGAACCAAAAAATGCACTTATCAAACAGTATACAGCGCTTCTTGCAACAGAAGGCGTAACTTTAGATTTTAAGGAAGAAGCTATCGACCGCATAAGTTCTATGGCAGAAGAAGTCAATGCAAAAAGCGAAAACATCGGTGCACGCCGTCTTCATACGATTATGGAAAAAGTACTTGATGAAATTTCTTTTGAAGCTGACGAACATAAAGGCGAAACAATTTCCATCGATGCTTCCTATGTTGACGAAAAAGTACAGGAAGTTGCAGGCAACGAAGATTTGTCGCGCTATATTTTGTAATTTAAAGCCTTAAAATTCAATTCAGCATAATAGCATAAAATGCATATAAAGCACACATTTTTTTAATACGGAATGTGTGCTTTTTTTATAAACTTTTTTTTTTAAATTCCGAAAATCAGAGTATGAATTCTTTTACACGTTCAGTTGATTTATTACAGAGAGCTCTTGATGTTAATACACTTCGTTACCAAGTGTCTGCAAATAATATTGCTCTGGCAGATGTTCCAAACTACAAACGTACAGCCGTTAATTTTGAAAGTGAACTGAAAAAAGCTTTTGAGTCGGAAGAAAAAGCAAAAAACGCTTTTGAACTTAATACTTATTCACCGCTCCATTTTAAAATTAACAATGTAATTGATTATAGAACAGTTGAACCGCAGCGTACAGTCGACTATCTTTCAACTGAAAAGGCAAACGGTAATAATGTAAACGTAGAAACAGAAGCAATGAACATTGTTAAAGTTGAAATGCAGTATAAAATGCTGTCGCTTCTGCAAAACTATGAATTTTCGCAGGTAAAAACTGCAATGTCTGCAATAAGGTAGTTTTTGCAAAAGCAGGTTTAAAAAGATTTTTGCAAATATTTTAAAAGTATGGAGGAATAGAAAATGGGATTATTTACAAGTATAAACATAGCTTCAACAGGACTTGCTGCAGAACGGCTTAGAAGTGATGTAATTTCTGATAATATTGCCAATGCTTCGACAACTCGTACACAGGACGGCGGACCTTACAAGCGTTCCCGCGTAATATTTGAACCTGTGGCAGACACAAATCCTACATGGCGCACACCATATCTTCCGTCAAACCTCGATAACGGTGCAGGACAGGGTGTTAAAGTACGCGAAATTATAAAAGATACAAGTCGCGGAACTCTTATTTTTGACCCTGATCATCCTGATGCAATAAAATCAGGTCCGGAAAAAGGGTACGTTGAATATCCAAACGTAAACATCGTAAACGAAATGGTAGATTTGATTGCTTCCAGCCGTGCTTATGAAGCAAATACGACTGTAATAGAAGGAGCAAAATCAATGTTCTCTGCAGCACTTGATATCGGTCGCTAAAGCATATATTATGTCAAGCAGGTGGGGTAAATATGACTGTAAATAATCCAGACATTCTGAATATGAACAAGACGTTTTCATCAGCAGGATATAATTCCGTTTCGTCAAACCTTATATCTGCTGCTGAAGTTACGACAGAAAAATACCGCAAGTCTTTTGACAGTTACATACTTGATGCTGTTTCAAAAATGAATGAACAGCAGATGGACGTCAGCCGACTTGAACAGAAAGCTATAGTTGACCCTGAGTCAGTTGACATTCATGACATTACTACGGCAATGGCAAAAGCCCAGATGTCAATGAGTCTTGCAAAGACTGTAGTAGACCGGGTTGTAACAGGCTGGAATGAAATTACGACTACAAGGTAGAATAAAAGATATTAAACTTCTTTTCGCTTTCTATAGAAAAAAAAATATTTTCTCTTTTCAGAATTTAATCTATATGATATAATGACAGATAATTATAATTGTCTATATTATTCGTTCACGGGAGGGGTCAGATGAACGAATGGTTCAAAAAGCTCGTTTCTAATATAAAAGAAAAATGGGCAAAATGGTCCATATTACAAAAAAGCATTGGTATTGGCGTTGCAGTTGCGGTTGTCGTTGCAATTATTTTGGGTTTCAGATTTTCTGCCAGACCGACTACAGTAAGGCTTTTTAATTCTCCTGTAACAGGAGATGCTCAGGCGCAGATTCTTACAAGGCTTGATAAAGAAAATGTAGAAGCTGATGTTGACAGTGCCGGCTATATAAGGGTTGCAGACGAAAAAGTTGCACGCAGAATGAGGGATATTCTTATTACAGAAGGTCTTGTTCCTGTAAATGTTGACCCGTTTGCAGGCTTTTACGAGCGCAGCTGGTCTACTACAGATGCCGAGCAGAATGTTAAAAAACAGCGTGCAATTACTGAACAGGTAAGGCTTCATCTTGAAGAATTTGACGATATTGCTTCTGCAGACGTAAACCTTGTACTTCCTGAAGACAAGTTGTTTAAATCAGACCAGAATCCTGTAACGGCAAGCGTAATTCTTACATTCACTCCTAACAGTGATATGGCAACAAACAGGCGTAAAATTCAAAGCGTAGAAAAAATCCTTATGAATGCCGTTGAAGGGTTAAAAAAAGAGAACATTACTATTGCAGATAAAAGCGGTACTACGCTGAATGACGATCAGGGAATGGCAGAGTTTGACAGACTTTCGCTGATTGAGCGAGAACAGAAAATGATTCAGAAACTTGAAGTATACTATCGTGCACAGGTTCTTGAATCACTGCAATACATAAAGACAAAAAACCGTGTTCCGTCAATAAACGTAAAAATCGATATGAATATGGCGGAAAAGAAAATAGAGTCTACAAGATATTCTCCTTTTGTAAAAAAAGAAGATAACCCTGATACTCCTTACGATGATTCTGACATTCAGGATTCTGTAGTAGTTTCATCGCAGACTGTTACGCGTGAATGGCAGGGAACAGGTTTTAATCCGCAGGGACCTACAGGAACAGAAGGACAGAACCCGCCTGTTTATTCTGACATGTCAAATGTAATCGGACGTCAGACAGAAACAGGTGTTACTCAAAATTTTCTTGTAAATACCGATAATATATCAGAGACAGTTCACCCGACTATAGACAGGGTTACTGTTTCTGTAAATGTGGATGGAACCTGGTCAAAAAAATATGATAAAAATCATAATCCGATTTTTGATGACGAAGGTCGCATTGTCCGTGAATATACTCCTGTTCCAAAAGAAGAACTTGAGGACATTGCTGATTTGGTTGAAGGCGCAATCGGCTATGACAGGGCAAAAAAATATCTTGTTGTAGTAAAAAACGTTCAGATTGACCGTCAGGATGAGTTTGATGCCGAAGACGAAGCATACCGAAAGGCAAGGCAGACTCGTATGACTATCATCTGCATTTTAATCGGTATTGCAGTTGTATTGCTTGTATTCATATTATATAGATTTATCAGTCGTGAAATTGAACGCCGCAGGAGAATTAAGGCAGAAGAAGAACGCCGCCGTCAGGAAATGGCGCGCATTATGGCACTTCAGAATGCACAGGAAGAAGGCATGGAAGTTACGATGTCTGTCGAAGAGCGGCGTAGGGCAGAACTCCAGGAAAATGCAATTTCTATGGCAAAAGAGCATCCGGAAGACGTTGCTATGCTTATACGTACTTGGTTGATGGAGGAATAAAAAATGGCAGAAGATTCAGCTAAACCAAAAACTAATCCAAAACCAGTTCCGAAACCTGGAACTTTAAAACCGGCTTCATCATCTTCTTCTAAAAAAGGAAAAGATTTTAAAAGCCTGACAGGCCGACAAAAAGCTGCTATCTTTCTCGTTTCTGTCGGAAGTGATGTTTCTTCTGAAATAATGAAGCATTTGCGCGAAGACGAAGTAGAAACGCTGACTTTTGAAATTGCCCGTCTTGAAACAATTGATGCAGAAATAAAAGATCAAGTTCTTGAAGAATTTCAGGATTTGATGAATGCGCAGAATTTTATTACGACCGGTGGTATCGACTATGCGCGTGAACTCCTTGAAAAATCTCTCGGAAGTCAGAAAGCTATTGATATTATTAACCGACTTACTTCAAGCCTTCAAGTGCGTCCGTTTGACTTTATCCGTCGTACAGACCCTGCTCACCTTTTAAACTTTATACAGCAGGAATATCCGCAGACAATCGCTTTGATTCTTGCTTATCTTGAACCTGGAAAAGCTGCTGTAATTTTGCAGAACCTGCCGGAAGAAATGCAGCCAGAAGTTTCAAAACGACTTGCTACGATGGACCGTACTTCTCCTGACGTATTGCGTGAAGTAGAACGCGTTCTTGAAAAGAAGCTTTCTACTCTGTCTTCTGAAGATTATACTGCTGCCGGTGGTGTTGAATCTATCGTAGAAATTTTGAACCTTGTTGACCGCTCTTCTGAAAAAGCAATTATTGAATCTCTCGAAGAAGACGATCCTGACCTTGCAGAAGAAATCAAGAAACGTATGTTTGTATTCGAAGATATCGTTATGCTTGATGACCGCTCTATTCAGAAAGTTCTCCGTGAAGTTGATACGCAGGAACTTGCAAAAGCGCTCAAATCTGTTGATACGGAAGTTCAGGACAAGATATTCCACAATATGTCAAAGCGTGCCGCAAGCATGTTAAAAGAAGATATGGAATTTATGGGACCTGTACGTCTAAAAGATGTCGAAGAAGCTCAGCAAAAAATCGTATCCACAATCAGACGCCTTGAAGAAAAAGGTGATATCGTTATTGCCCGCTCTGGTGAAGATGAACTTGTTACATGATGTGTTGTTTTATAAGTAGGAAAGAAAAATGGCAAAGACTGTATTCCGTCAGAATGAAATAAAAAATAAAGAAGAAAAATTCGAATTGAGACTTCTTCATGACTATTCACCTGTTGTAGAAGAAGTTGCAGAGGAAATTCCTGAATATACAGGACCTACTGCAGATGATTTGCGCCGTGAAGCTGAAGAATATAAAAAGAATTTTGAAATCGAAAAACAAGCCATGCTTTCAAAAGCGCAGGAAGAAGCAGATCAGATTGTAAAAAAAGCCGAGGATGCAGCTTTTGCAGAAGTAAAACGACAGACAGATCAGGCACAGATTATAAAAACTCAGGCAGAATCAGAAGCTGCCAGAATCAAAAAAGAAGCAGAAGCGCAGGCAAGCAAAATAATTTTTGATGCACAGTCAGAAAAAGAAAATGTCATTTCTGACTCAAAAAAAGAAGGTTACGATACAGGCTATGAAGCCGGTTATGCAGACGGAAAAAAAGAAGCCGAACGTCTTGTAGAGCGTATGCACAGTGTTCTTGACGGAGTTATGAAACGTCGTGAAGAAATTTTAAGCGAAACTGAATATCAGATTGTTGAGCTTGTCGTTTTGATGGCGCGAAAAGTCGTAAAAATCATTTCGGAAAATCAAAAGACTGTCATTATGAACAATGTCCTGCAGGCATTAAAAAAAGTAAAGGGCAGGGGCGATGTTACGATTCGCGTAAATCTTGCAGATGCAAAACTTACTACAGAACATATTCAGGATTTTATTGACCGTGTAGAAGCCGTAAAAGGTATTACTGTCGTAGAAGATACTACAATCGAAAAAGGTGGCTGTATAGTCGAAACTGATTTTGGTGCGATTGATGCAAGAATTTCAAGTCAGCTTACGGAACTTGAACAGAAAATCATGGAAATTTCTCCTGTAAAAACTGTAGCAAAATCTGATATTCCTTCGACAAATTAAAATCGAAATTTCTTGCTTGAGATTTTAAGGTAGGAAAAATGAAATCTTCTTATAACGTTGAATTGAATTTAACTAAGTATCTTGATACTGTAAAAAATACTCAGACGATTCATTATGTCGGCAGGGTTTCTTATGTAAACGGACTTGATATTCAGAGTAATGGTCCGAGATGCGTAATAGGCGAAATCTGTACAATACGTGTTCCGAGTTTGAAGACCTCTGTCCTTGCAGAAGTCGTAGGTCTTGACGAAACTTCTGTAAAACTTTCTGCATTCGGCAATACGCGCGGAATCGAAGTCGGTTGTGAAGTCGTAGCTTCTGGCAAAACGCTTCAGGTTCCTGTCGGAAAATCCCTGCTTGGTCGTGTCATTGATGCAACTGGCGCTCCGTGTGATAATAAGGGTGCTATAGTCCCTGAAACTTATTATCCTGCAGAATGTGATCCGCCTGACCCTATGACGCGAAAACCGATTGACAGGCGCATTACGACAGGAGTCCGTGCAATTGATACTCTTCTTACAGTCGGAAAAGGACAGCGTCTTGGTATTTTTGCGGGTTCTGGTGTCGGAAAATCTACTTTGCTTAGTATGATTGCAAGAAATACTGATGCAGATATAAATGTAATTGCCCTGATTGGAGAGCGCGGACGGGAAGTCCTTGATTTTATTAACCGCGACTTAGGCGAAGAAGGGTTAAAGCGAAGTGTCATAATTGTTGCGACAAGCGACCAGCCGAGTATATGCAGGCTCAGAGCTTCTTACGTTGCTACGGCAGTTGCCGAGTATTTTCGTGATCAGGGTAATGACGTTATGTTTATGTTTGATAACGTTACTCGTTTTGCGCATGCACAGCGCGAAATCGGACTTGCAAAAGGCGAGCCGCCTGCACAGAAAGGCTATCCGCCCAGTGTTTTTGATATGATACCGAAACTTCTTGAACGTGCCGGAACTAATGACAAGGGAACGATAACAGCCTTTTATAATGTTCTCGTTGACTCCGATGATATGAATGAGCCTATTACAGATAAAGTTCGCGGAACGCTTGACGGTCATATTGTTCTTAACAGAAAACTTGCGCAAAGTTATCATTATCCTGCAATCGATGTTTTGCAGAGTATAAGCCGTTTGAGCCGCAGGGTTACGGGAACAAAAACAAAAGAGGCATGCGGCGTTATCCGTGAATTGATGTCAGTCTATGAGTCAAATGAACTTATGATAACGACAGGCGCTTATGAAAAAGGAAATTCGCCTCTGATTGATAAAGCGATTGCTATGCACGACGATATCGAAAAGTTTTTGAAGCAGGAAGAATTTGACAAGTGTACTATGAATGATTCGCTTAAAAAACTTTCCGAACTTTCTGGAATCGAAATCCCAGAAGAAGAATTTGATGAAAATGCAGGCAGTCAGAATAAGTCTACTGTTCAGATTGTAAAAGAACTTTCTTCTGAAACGATACAGTCAGATGAAACTTCTTGATGAATAATTTTGATAAACAAAATACGGATTTTTATGCCGGGTTTTTGATATGAAAAAGTTTTCGTTTGAACTTGAACAGATATTAAAATTACGCCAGTTTCAGCAGGAGCAGGCTCAGATAGAACTTGGAAAAGCAGTTTCTGAAGAAGCAAGAATTCAAGATGGTCTGAATACGCTTGCCCTGCAGCATTCTCAGGTAAAAAAAGAAATATCTGGTTCCAAAGATTTTTTTTCAATTTCGCAGGGGCAGAAATATTTTTCGTTTCTGAAATTACAGGAAGAACGTCTGCTTGAAGATTTGGCAAATGCAAAAATAGTAACGGAATCAAAAAGACAGCTTTTTAAAGAGGCCCTGCAGAAGACAGAAAGCCTTAAAAAATTAAAAGAACAAAAACTAAAAGAGCATCGCCAGCTTGAAGAAAAAGAAGACGATGACAACGTCGACGATATTGTAACTTCAAGTTACGGAACTGAAAAAGAATGATTTTTTTATTCAGTTTCAGTTCCGAATGTTAATAATTTCCATTTATTAATAATGGAATGCTGAGTGTCCTATAAATTCCCTTAAAATTGACCTGTCCGGCACTTCTGTCGGATCAATAGTCGGAAATACATCAAGAAAGTGCAGTAATCTGCATGCTTCTGAGTATTCCGGTTCAAGAGGTGTAATCTGTTTTAAAAGCGGTTCTGCAAAAACTTTTAAAACAGAAAGTTCATAGTCTAGAGCAGTATTTAAAATTGCATCTGCATTGTTCTGGAAAGGGAATATATGAAGCCGTTCGCCTCTCTGTACGCTTTCCCACATTGATATTGTTTCTTTTGCAGGCTTTCCTCTGAACTGTGAATCTCGGACAATGCGGCGTATTAACCTGTTGTCACTTGTAGAAATTCTATTGTGCTCGTTAAAATTAAGTTGTGTTAATGCAGAAAGATATATTTTAAATTTGAATTGAGGTTTTATGAGCGGCGTAAGCTTGTCGTTTAAGCCGTGTATTCCTTCGAGAATAAGAATGCCGTGTTCATCAAGGGAAAGTTTTTCGCCTGTCATTGAACGTGTACCTGTTTTAAAATCGTATTCAGGAAGCGTAACTGTCTTTCCTTCAAACAAATCAATTAAATTCTGATTAATTAAATCAACGTCAAGCGCTTCAAGACATTCATAGTCGTAATTGCCGTTTTCGTCTTTTGGAGTTTTGTCACGTCCTACGTAATAGCAGTCAAGGCTTATTACTTTTGGTCTGTATCCTATTGCCTGTAATTCAAGTGCGAGTTTTTTTGCGCTCGTTGTCTTTCCTGAACTTGAAGGCCCTGCCATTAATACGACTTTGATTTTTCCTAGTTCGTAGATTTGTGTAGCAATATCAGTAATACACTTATGCTGGAATGTTTCTGATACGTTTATAAAATTGTCGATTTGCCGGTTGCTTACAAGTTCATTTAACGAAGCAACTGTCGTAATTCCGATGTGTTTTCCCCATTTTTTGTATTTTTCATAAGTTTTAAATAACTGAGGAATATCATGAAATTCCGGCAGTTCGTTTGGTTCTGACGAAGTAGGAAACCTCAGCAGGAATCCCTGTCCGTACTTTATTATCTGCCATACTTTAAGGTAACCTGTCGAAACTAAAAGCGGCGCATAATACATGTCAGTAAAATCGCCGAGATTGTTTATTTCAACTCTTGGCGGCGTTTTGTAATTCATCAGTTTGCGCGTGTCTGTAAGTCCCTGTTTTTCAAACAGTTCAATAGCCTGTTCATATGAAATTGCAAAAGTATTAATCGGAAGATTTTTGTTTATAAGTTCCTGCATTTTGGTTTTTAATTTTTCGATTAGAGGCGGATGAATAGCATTTCCGTCAGAAAGTGTGTAATAATAACCATAACCGAGGCTGTGTCCGATTAACAGGCGGTATTCAGGATCGATTGAGTGCATGGCAGCTTCCATTGTAAAACAGAGAGTCCGCCTGTAAACTTCTGCGCCGTCTTTACTTTTGGCAAAGACAGGCTCGATTTTACAATCTGTCAATATTGATTTGTTAAGTGAACAAATCTGATTGTTCACACGTACTGCATAAATCTGCTCTGGTTCCTGAGTTAAAGCGTCAATAAAATCAATAGCCCGAGTTCCAGGAGCTGTTTCAAGTGTTTTCCCGTTAGGAAGTGAAATTGTTATTCTGTTTAAACTCATACATACATTATAGCATAGAATTTTGATTTGGAAAATTTTTATTTTTTATTTTTGCAAGTCTGAATTTCCAAAGCCGAGCGGCAGTAGTTCTTTGAGTTTGTATTCGATGATGTCTGTTTCTGATTTTGCAAGAAAAATCGAAAATGTTTCCGGATTGCAGAATTCCATCATTACCTGACGGCAAACACCGCATGGAGGACAATAATCCTTTATAATTCCGCCAGGACCACCGATTACCATTATTGCTTTAAATTTCAATATACCTTCGCTGACTGCTTTAAAAAAGGCAGTGCGTTCTGCGCAATTTGAAGGTCCGTATGCTGCGTTTTCGATATTGCAACCTGTAAAGATTTTTCCGGATTCAGAAAGCAATGCGGCACCGACTTTAAAATTTGAATACGGTGTATACGAAAAATTGAGCATGTTTTTTGCTTCGTTAAATAATTTAATCTTTAATTCTTCTGTCATAATGAATTTATTATACTACGTTTAAAAGTTTTTGCATGAAAAAAAACTGTTTTTTTTCTCAGAACTTTTATCAATAATTGAAAAAGTGTTTTGATTGATGTGAGAATTTGACTTTTGCTTAAATGCAAAAAAAGCAAAAGTCATTTAACCCTCAGTAATCTCATTACTTTGTTCCATACTCTAACAAATAAATATATAAATAGACCAAGAGCATGTCTAAATTCATTTGACTTTAATTTTTTTGATTCAATAAACTCAGCTAGTAAAGGAATTGTCTGTTCAAAACGTTTTCTTCCTTCAACAACTGATTCTAGAGAAGCTTTCTGTATTGTCGAAAAATCTTTAAAATGAATTTTTTTTGGATTTTTAAAGTTTATGAGATAACCGGTTTTGTTATTAACAATATATTCATTCATCGTTCCTTCATTGTGTGCAATGATAACACATCCTTTTGCAAGTGCATCAATAAATGAAAAACCGATTCCTTCTTTATCACGAGGGGCAAAATAATACTTTGTTTCATTTAAAAGATTGGTTAAATCTTCTTTTTTTTCAAACCAACTTGTTTTACAAACCTGCGCATTTTTATAAGTTTCATTTCTTGTATTGCTTTCTTTGTATTCAGTTGAATGAAGATTGATATATTCGATTCCTATAGTTTTTAAGTCTTCTGGAAATACTCTGAAAAGGATTTCAGGATTCCATTTTTGGCGCTGCCAGAAAAATATTCGGTTGCGATTGATATTTTTGATTTTAGAAGAATCTATTTTTGGGTAATATTGAAGATAAAAGGATTTGATTCCGTAACGCAAAGCTTCTTTATGAAGTTTTCTTGAAAAGTTAATAAGTTTAATATTTTTTAATGCACTGATACTGGAATGTGTAAATCCGAAAGTGTCATACATTGGAACAAAAACTGTATTAGGATTTGTTATTTTTGAAAAATCCGGTTCGCATTGAAAAAATACTACACTGCCATATAAAGGATTATTAATCTTATTATAATCAAGATCTTTGTTATCCTTTATTATAAAAAGTTCTACATCAAAAAATTTTTTGAGAATTTCAAAAAAAAACACGGATGAACAAGTTTTTGAAAAATTCCATTCATATGTAACATAAAGAAGTTTTATCATAATTTTTAAATTGTATCTTTTAATAATTTTTTTTTCAATATATTGTTTCTCTCTCTACAGCAAAAAAAGGATTTTATAAGAATCTCTTTTGACATTATTGACAAACATTTTATTTTGCAGCACTATATTGTCATGACTTATTTAACACTACTACAACTATCAGGTACTCTTTATTTGCCAAAAGTTAATGGTGCTGTGTAAGTTATATATAACACAAAAAATTACAGGACTGTTGCTTTTGCGGCAGTCCTTTTTTTTAAGCAAAATCTTTTATTTAAGGAATGTCAGCACAAAAGTAAATCTTGTATTTAAAACGAGCAAACCAATGGAGGAATTTTTATGAAAGTTAATGGAAAGTACAAACCTTTTGAATCTGTTCCGATTACAGACAGGACATGGCCGGACAAGACAATTACAAAGGCACCTGTATGGTGTTCTGTAGATTTGCGTGATGGAAATCAGGCATTGATAAATCCTATGTCAGTAGAACAGAAACTTGAATTTTTTGATTTACTTGTAAAAATCGGGTTTAAAGAAATAGAAGTAGGATTTCCTTCTGCTTCTGATACAGAGTTTAATTTTATGCGCCGTCTGATTGAAGAAAATCATGTGCCTAATGATGTAACTCTGCAAGTTTTGTGTCAGGCGCGCGAACATCTGATTAAGCGGACTTTTGAAAGTCTTAAAGGCTGTAAAAAGGCAATTTTTCATTTATATAATTCTACAAGCCCAGCCCAGAGAAAATATACATTTAATAAAACTAAAGAAGAAATAAAGCAGATTGCCATTGACGGAATTAACTGTGTAAAAAACTGCCTTTCTATGAGCGAAGGAACTGATATCCGCCTTGAATACAGTCCTGAAAGTTTTTCTACGACAGAAATTGATTATGCTATCGAAGTTTGTGAGGCTGTTGTTAAGACATGGGGAAAAACAGACGAAAATCATAAAATCATTTTAAATCTTCCTACAACTGTAGAATGTGCCTTGCCTAATCAGTTTGCAGACCAGATTGAATATTTTTGCCGTCATATTTCTAACCGCAATAATTTGATAATTTCCCTGCACAATCACAATGACAGGGGCGAAGGCGTTGCCCAGTGTGAACTCGGTCTTTTAGCAGGCGCTGACAGGGTAGAAGGCTGTCTTTTTGGTAACGGCGAGCGCACTGGAAACCTTGATATCGTAACTGTCGGAATGAATATGTATACACAGGGCATTGACCCGGAACTTGATTTTTCAAATATGCCTATGCTTGTAGAAGCGTATACAAGACTGACAGGAATGGAAATTCATCCGAGAACTCCGTATTCCGGGGAACTTGTATTTACAGCATTCAGCGGAAGTCATCAGGATGCAATCCGTAAGGGAATGGCTGCGCGTGTTAATATGAGTGAAGATGCTTACTGGGACGTTCCTTATCTGACTTTTGATCCGCATGATATCGGACGGCAGTACGAAGGAATTATCCGTATTAACAGTCAGAGCGGTAAAGGAGGAGCTGCATACATTCTTGAACAGGATTTCGGAATCTGCGCACCTAAAGCAATGCATCCTGTAATCGGAACTGTAGTTACTGGCTTTGCAGATAAGCTTCAGCGTGAACTGCAGCCACAGGAAATTTACAATGTGTTTGCAGAAAAATGGCTCAATACATATTCACCTTTGAATGTACTTGAAATTTCAGAACGCCATATTGAAGGCGAGCGCGGAGAAGATTCAAAAGAGCAGGTTGCTGCAATGGCAGAAGTTGAATGGGAAGGAAAAAAATATGCGATTGCTGCAAACGGTAACGGACCTCTTGATGCTTTTGTAAATGCAATGAAGCAGACGCCTGCTCCTAAGTTCAACATTACTTCTTTTCACGAACACTCTATCGGCAAAGGTTCTGATACAAAGGCTATTGCTTATGTTCAGATTACAAAAGAAAACGGTGAGCAAGTATGGGGTGTAGGTAAAAGTTCCAATGTCGGAAGAGCCGGCATTGCAGCTGTTGTAAGTGCTTTAAATTTTAAATAGAAATACGTCGAGTCAAGGCACGCTGTCGCTTAAAGCCTTGACTTCTCCGTTTTTAAGGTTTGTATTAAACCTTAAATAAAAAAACTCCCTTTGTACGACGTACAAGGGGAGCTTAAAAGGAGTAGGAGGTTGTAGAGAACTTTTTTTACTCAAGGTGTTTTATTTGAGTTAAAAGTCTTGGTTGCATTTAATCAATGTGTTATACTTAATTAACCATATATCAATAAAAAGGTTACACAATTGACAGGAAAAAACATATCAAGATTAAAAATTTCTCTATCTTTTTTATCTATTTTTATTGCGGCAGCCTGCACTTCTACAAATAATTTTGACTTGCATGGAACTGCCGTAAAATCCAAAATTTATTCATCTGTAGAAGAAGAACCTTTTTTTTCTCAAAACTGCAATTCCTTTTTTGAAGAAAAATTATCAAATAATATTCCTGTCGTAATAAAAAAATCAAAGTATCAGAAAAACTGTTCGCTTGCATTGCTGATTGAGTCAGATGAAATTCCTGATAAAGAAAAAAAATCAGGGATTGAAGAAATTACTCTTGAACTTATGAAACTCGGAACGCTTGAGTACAGCAATCTTTATATTTCAAGCCTCGAATATACTGATTTAACAAAATTTACAAGTTCCGTTCATTCTGATTTTTTGCAATACGGCATTGTATTTCCAAAAGAAAAAATAAGTGCCATAATTCCTGTTTTTGCGCAGACTTATAAAAAGCCCCTTCTTAGCCTCGAAGATTTTGAAGAAATTGTACGGCAGAAAAAAAACAATTTCAGTGATTCTGATAAAACAGAACAGATAAAAGTCATTCAGAAAATATATGAAGTTTTAAATGGAACTTACGGCTGTTTTGTTCCTTGTTTTTATACTGAAAATTCTTTGATAACTTATAAAGATGTCGTAAACTGTCATGCAAGGCTTTTGAATGCAGGAAGAATAAAAATTGTTGCATCAGGAAATTTTAATGATGACGAAGTTCAGCTTCTTTTTAAATCTTTAAATGAAAACTTTGGGAATTTAAAAACTTCTGCGTTTACAAAAAAAATGACTGCTGAAAAAAAAATTGCAACATCTGATTTTGAGAGCGCAAAATTTAGTTTTATTGAGCCTGATTTAAAACAGGATTATTTGTTCGGTGTCTATTCAATTCCGAAACCTCTTAGCATTAATTACTATAATTATGCCCTTTGTTCGCTTTTTTTAGATGACATGCTTTACAACTATGCAAAAGAGACGAACAATTTTGCAGAAGATGCAGGAACAGGAACTTTGACAGGCTGGAACAATGTCGGCATTATTTCTTTTTATAACGTCAAGATTTTAAATAAGTTAAATGAAGGCATACAGGATTTTATTCTTTCAAATTTAAAAATTGAAACGATAAAGAAGAAGCTTGATTTTTATAAGCGCATTTATATTTCTTCTGTAATGTCTTCAGAGTTAAGTTCTTCAGAAACTGTAAGACAGATGGCATTAAGTCTTTTTTACAGCGGAGAAGCAAAAAAATACATTGAGCGGCCTTTCATTATTCAGCATATAACTGCAGAAGACGTAGAAAGAAGTTTTGCCGAAATTATGTCTGCAGGAATTGTCTGGCTGAATTTTGTAAATGAATAGAAATATTTTGTTGACAAAAATAGTAAAAATGTCATATTGACCAAAGTATATAAATACCGTATTATTTTTATATAAACTACCGCTGTTTAATACTGCGGCTTTTGAGGTTCATCATGGAATATAAAATTGAAAAACAGCATGAAAAAGGGAAGCTTCATGCTATTGAAAGAATCAACGCTTTATGCGACAAAGATTCTTTTATGGAAATTTATTCAGGGGTTCGTCATAACTGTACGAGTTTTGGAATGGATAAAAAGGACATTCCGTATGATGGTGTAATTACAGGCTTTGGAAAAATCAACGGAAAAAAAGTTGCTGTTTATGCACAGGATTTTACAGTTCAAGGTGGTTCTCTAGGTCTTATGCACGGAGAAAAAATTGCAGAACTCATTGATAAAGCAATTGAATCAAGATGCCCTGTAATTGGAATAAACGATTCAGGCGGAGCAAGAATTCAGGAAGGTGTTGATGCGCTCTGCGGTTATGGTGATTTGTTCTATCAGAATGTAAGGGCATCTGGAAGCGTTCCTCAGATTTCTATAATAGCAGGTCCTTGTGCAGGTGGCGCTGTTTATTCTCCTGGAATAACTGATTTTATTTTTGCCGTAGACAAGATTTCCCAGCTTTTTATTACAGGACCAAAAGTAGTAAAATCTGTAATGTTTATGGATATTACTGCAGAAGATTTGGGCGGTGCTGCAATTCATGCAAAAAAATCAGGTGTTGCTCATTTTAAGTGTGATTCAGAAAAAGACTGCTATGAACAGGTAAGAAAACTTCTTGACTATATTCCTCATTATTATGGTGAAGAACTTCTGAAAAATGAAAAGTTCAAATTTGATGCTCATAAAAAAGAAAAGCACATTGCAGAAATTCTGCCTGAAAATACACGACAGGGATATGATATTAGGGAAGTAATCAACAGCGTAACAGATGATGATTCGTTTTTTGAAACTTCAAAGGAATTTGCAATTAACTGCGTAACAGGTTTTGCAAAAATCGAAGGCCGCTCTGTAGGTATTGTTGCAAACAATCCGGCAGGTCTCGGTGGTATTCTTGACTGTGATGCTTCAGATAAGATTGCACGTTTTGTGCGTTATTGTGATGCATTCAATATTCCGCTTCTTACTTTTGTTGATGTTCCGGGCTTTGTTCCAGGTCCTCAGGAAGAACAGAAAGGAATTATCAGGCATGGTGCAAAAGTTATTTATGCATATAGCGAGGCTTCTGTTCCTAAGATTACTGTTATAACACGCAAGGCTTATGGCGGTGCTTATATTGCAATGTGTTCAAAACACCTTGGAGCAGATTTTGTTTATGCATGGCCTGCTTCTGAAATTGCAGTTATGGGTGCAGAAGGTGCGATTGGAATTCTGTATGCAAAAGAACTGAATGATCCTGCAAAGGCTCAGGAAGTTGCACAGAAATCAGAAGAATACAAACAGGAAATAATGACTCCAAAAATTGCAGCTCAGCGCGGTTATATTTCTGAAGTAATCCAGCCTCAGGAAACACGCAGACGTATTGCAGGCAGTCTTGATTATCTTTGCAATAAGACTTCAATGGACAAGCCGTTAAAGAAACATGGAAACATTCCGCTTTAATTTTGACATGTCTGGCTGGCTTACTGCATAAAGATAAGCAGAAAAAAGACTCTGGCTTTATTTTAAATAAACCGGAGTCTTTTTTGTTTTTCAGTTAAAATAGTTTTTCTGATAATCAGCAATCTTTGCTGCATCATCCATTGCCCTGTCGTCAGGAAGCCAGCTGTATTTTTCTCTTAATAATTTTACGGTGTCTTTTGAATTTTTTGTTTTAAGGTATGCTTCTTTAAAATCATCACGGAATTTTTCCTGTGAAAATTCAGTTTCATTATGTTCGATTGAAATATCTGTAATATACCATTGGTCATTTTTATAAACGCAGGTGAGGGTAGAGGTGCACTGATCGACTGTAATTGGAGTTGTAAAGCCTGAAGTATAAATCATATTGTATTTTGCGATATGAGTTTTATTCTCTCCTTCTGCAAAATGATTTATATTGCCAGATTTTTTGAGTGCAAGGAATTCACCTTTTGTAATCGGAGAATATCTGTTGTGAGCTTTTTCGCCGTCAATCGTAAAGTCTGTAATTCCAAAAATCCAGTAGTCCATTAATTCGGGGCGGGTAAGCCAAAGTTCTGGGGAAAGCGTTGCGTTTCGTGCTTCGTATGCAGTTCTTGTCGTGCTCGTAACGTATACATTGCTTATCATGTCTATGACTTTGCGCGGGGACGAACCTTTTGCGACTTTCTGCATTAAAGCTGCATCCTGCTGATGAAATCCCGAATAAAAAGTTTGCACGGCTTCAAAACTCGTAAGGTTTTTTGCACTCGGCTTTGTCATGCTTTCTGAATAAGATTTGTATGCATAATTTGAAATGAACGCAACGGCGGCAAGTGCACATAGTATTGTTACGGAATATCGCTTTATTATTCGCTTTCTGGCAGTTTTTAAATTTACTGACTTTTCTTTGTGCATTGCTTTTTTCTGAAATTTTTCCTGAGAAATGTTTGTCTTTCGCTGCGGGCATTTATATGAACCGTCTGATTTAAGTCCGAGTTCTTCTTGCAGCAAATCAAGCGGAATCAATGACTTTTCCCTTTCGTACTGGTTATCAATGCGGAATCCCATATTTATGTTTGCGGCAAGTATTTTGTTTATTCCGTTTACCAGATTTTCTATTCCTATGAAATTTGAATCAATGATGTCTTCCTGCCTGTTTTCAAGATTTGTTTTCATAAAAGGGAAAATCCCTGCAAGCGAATAGTATGCAATTACACTCTGCATGTATATAAGTGCATTGTTGTTTGTAAGTGCTTTGTTCTGCCAGAAGCCTTGCAGTAAACTGTAGTCTTTTTCATTCTGGTTTGAGGCTGACAGTTCAAAAAGATTTTCTGGTAAAAATGTAAGTTCAATCTGGTATGACGGAGAATCGGTTTTACTTATTTTTTCTTTATAAAGGATTCCTCCAAGTCCGACAGAAGAAAGTTTTATTTTGTTTCCAATTGCTCTTGTGATTGTCTTAATTATTGCAAAAACCATTCTTGCAGTTTTTGATTCATCTTTGGCAGAAAGAATTTCCTGTGCAGGCGTTCCGAAAATCCTGTCTTTTTCAAAACAGACGTGGCAAGTTTTTTCGTTGACAGTCGTTCCTGAAAAACTCCAGTTTTCAAACTGAATATTGTTGTCAAAAAGCGAAAACCTTGCAGTCATTCCTTCTTCAGAAAAATTAAGCCCATGCGCTCTTTTTGCAAACGCAGATTCATCAAGCCCTGTATCTAAAAAAGTAGATTTATTCTGTGTAAAAACTATATTCATAAAGTTCCCTGTAGATTATCATATTCTATTTATTTAAAAATAATAGAACACTCAAAATAAAACAAGAGAATAATAAAAAAATTGTTCAAAGAAATTTACCACTACAACAGTCTGAACGCCACATAGAGTTTTGCTCAAGCAAAACTCGTATCGCGATGGTTGTACGTTTGAAATTTACCACTACAACAGTCTGAACGCCACATAGAGTTTTGCTCAAGCAAAACTCGTAGCGCGAGATAAATTTGTGCAAAAATTTTTTAAAGAAATTTACTCGCGCCTATTGACAGATTCTTTCTGATTTTATATTATAATACTACAAACTCGCGGGGATGGTGGAATTGGTAGACACGCTAGCTTGAGGTGCTAGTAGCGAGAGCTGTGCCTGTTCAAGTCAGGTTCTCCGCAGACAAGGATTGACGAAAAGTCAATCCTTTTTTTTATATATGGAGAAAAAAATGCTGGCAGTATTTGTAAACTGTTTTGCCGTTATTATTGGTTCTGCAATAGGAATCATTTTTTCAAAAAAAATTTCCGGCAATATGTCGGAAATCATTCAGAATGCTGCTGGAATCATTACTGTCGTACTCGGCTTACAGATGGCATTTCAATTTCAAAATATTATTTATCTTTCACTTTCACTCTTTTTAGGCGGAATTATAGGCAATGCCCTTGACCTTGACGGCAAAATACTTGGAATCGGAAATTTTTTTGAAAAACTTCTTTACAGAAAAAATTTTAGGAGAGCAGCTGTTCCTGCCCCAGAAAGTCAAAACCAGAATGAGAGCAAAAATTTTGCTTACGCTTTTTTAAACGCTTCATGTCTGTTTTGCATAGGAGCAATGTCAATACTTGGTTCTTTTGAAGCAGGAATACGCGGAAACTATACGATTATTTTTACAAAGTCAATTCTTGATGGATTTATGGCAATTACGTTTGCTGCTTCAATGGGAATCGGAACTTTGTTTTCGTTTATCGCGATTTTTGTCTATCAGGGAGCTTTGACATTACTTTCTTCATTTTTGCAGCCTTTTGCAACAGAACAGATGCTTGCAGAAATTACAGGTTGCGGTGGTGCGATGATTGTAATGATAGGAATCAATCTTCTGGGGTTAAAAAAAATAAAAACTGCAAATTATCTTCCCGGAATTGTTTTTGTAATTTTATTTGTTCTTTGTAATCCGATGTTTGTAAGGCTTAAGGATTTTATTCTTCATTGATATTTTATTTTTTATGGAATAAAGTTATGGCAAAGTTTTTATGTATTTGTTTAAGTTCGACAATTCAGAAAACAGTTAATTTTAAAAACATTCTTCTTGGAAACGTTAATCGTTCACTTTCGTACAGAATGGATGCATCTGGCAAAGCCGTAAATTCTGCGCGTGTTTTAAATCAACTTGAAAACTCTTGTGCAAAAGTTATCTGCCCACTTGGAGAAAAAAACAAAGACCTTTTTCTTAATCTTGCCGAGATTGATAATTTGAAAATCAGTTTTGTTACGACACCTGGTTTTACAAGAGAATGTCTTACTTTGCTTAATTCATTTGATTCTTCAACTACGGAACTTGTTGTTGGAGAGCCTGACTGTGATTTTGAAGTAAGGGAAAAGGAAGCGCAGATTCTTGATTTGTTAAGAGAGAATTTAAAAGACGCTGACGGAATTTTGTTTGCAGGAAGCCGGCCGTCGTACTGGTCAGAAGGAATAATTCCATATATGGCAAAAATGATTACGGATTCAAAAAAAATATTTCTGGCAGATTATCATGGCAAAGATTTAACAAAAACTCTTGATATTTGTGTTCCTTCAATAATAAAAATAAATCTGGAAGAATTTTTATCAACTTTTGGTTTTCCGTCATATCTTTCAGATGAAAATTTAAAAGAAGCAGTCATTCAAAAAAGCAGGGAACTAAAAAACATAATTATTGTTACAAGGGGAAGTTTTTCGACTTATGCTGCAGACTGCGGAGAGTTTGCTGAGTTTCCGACTGAGCGCGTAAAGACTGTTAATACGACAGCATGTGGGGATTCGTTTTCTGCAGGGTTTTTATATGAATATGTTAATTCAAAAAATTTTTACAATGCTCTTTCAAAAGGAACTTGGTGTGCCTCAAGAAATGCTGAACGTGAAATTCCAGGAACTGTAATTTAAAAAATTCAAAAGATTGTTTTTTACGACAATACGTCAGGCTTTGTAATTTATGTTGTCCAGAGTATCGACGTTTTCAATTTTATCTATGCTTTTGTCTTTTATCATTTCAATCATTATTTTTGCAATCTTAGGGTCAAAATGAGTTCCTGCTCCTTTTTCAAATTCTTCTATAATGATTTCTCTTGATTTATGAGAGTCATAGCACCTGTTTGAATTCATTGCATCAAAAGAATCGCACACGCAGACAATTCGTGCTTCCAGAGGAATTTGCAGACCTTTAAGGTGTTCGCAATAACCGCTTCCATCCCAGTGCTCGTGATGGGATTTTGCGACTTCCTTTAAAATCGGCATTGCATCAAAGTCTTTGAGCATTTCGTATCCTTTTGTCGTGTGAATCTGAATTTTAGAATATTCTTCATCATCAAGCCTGTCAGGTTTATTTAAAATCGTATCTGTGATGCTTATTTTTCCTACATCGTGCATAAGACCGCACCAGAACATCTCTTTCTGTCCGTGTTCGCTCATATGCAGGCGGCGTGCAATTTCGCGCGCATAATGGGCAACGCGCAGGGAATGTCCTTTTGTATAAGGGTCTTTTGCATCAACAAAATTTGCGAAAGTTTTAAAAGACTGAACGATTATGTCAGAGTCTAGTTTTTCCCTTGCTTCATAGTATTTTATTTTTTTGAGTACGACAATCTGAATTGAAACAAGAATGAAGAGACTTATTAATGTTATGGAAATTACTGCAATCAAAACTGAAAACAGCGGATTTTCGAACGGAGAATGAATGAACCTTCCTGTAATTGTTATATGCTGAATTTTGAAAGGGCTCTGAGTGTACATAATCATTCCGAGCATGAACGGCTCTGCGCGGCTGATGTTTTTGCCTGAAATTTCAGTTGACTTGTTGGACGGAATTTTTTTCATTATGATTACGTCTTTATCAGATTTGTACTGTTTTGAATATTCTGTATAAACTTTATGAGCCTCGGGAATTGGTTTATTTTGAGTAAAGAAAAAAGAAAAATTCGCGTTCCAGTTGCTGTCTACCCAGTAACCCGGCTGAACTTTTATTGTTACAGTCCAATCTGTAAAAGTATGAAGCGTATTGTTATAGAATTTTCCGTCATATTGAGCACCGAATGTATGGTCAGGCTGTTCCCATATTTTGTCTTCAGGAGTTGAAAAAGTTACGTATAAAGGGGTTTCTCTTGTCAAAATTGTATTTGCATCTTGAACATACGTAACATAGGTATTGCTTTTTCTTTCACAATACAAAACTAAAAAAATCAATCCGAATATAAGAAAAAGTAATAATAAAAGCAGCATTTGAATAATAGGAATTTTATAAAAACACTTTTTATTGTTCATATTATAAAAATATATCATTTTATTTGGGTGTTTACAATAAGGGAAGTGCTGATTAACAATTGAAGCTATTACTCAGCACTTACTGAGACTGCAATAAGTATAAAAAAAGAAAAGTTTATGAGTTTTACTCTTGACTAAGAACTGACTTTTTTGGTATATTATTTTCTATCGGTATATATGGTGCCTGTAGTTCAGTGGTAGAGCGCCAGATTGTGGATCTGGTTGTCGTGGGTTCAATCCCCACCAGGCACCCATATCCTACTGATTTTTGCATTTTTATAAATGCGCCCGTAGCTCATCTGGATAGAGCTCCGGACTTCGAATCCGGCGGTAGCAGGTTCGAATCCTGTCGGACGCATATAATCCGGGCCATTAGCTCAGCTGGTAGAGCAACAGACTCTTAATCTGTGGGTCGAAGGTTCGAACCCTTCATGGCTCAGTTCAAGAACTCCTTTTTTTCGGAGTTCTTTTTTTTTGTCGCGATGAAATTCTCTCCATGCGAAATGCACAGAGTCATCAGCCTTTCATTTGAAATTTACAACTACAACCGTCTGTCGCAAATAGAGTTTGCATCCCTTGCAAACTCGTAGCGCGAGTTAATCCCATGCTTGAGACATGCTTGTGAGCCATTTGAAATTTACGAGCGCAATTGGTATAATGTAACAATGTTCAACTCAATAACTGGTATCATAACTGCAAAATTACCTCATCAAATTTTTATTGAAGCCAATGGAATCGAATGGGATATTTCCATGCCTGATTCAAATCTTGACATGCTTTCAAATGTCGGAACTGAAGCAAAAGTCTATACATGGCTTCAGCATACAGATATGGCGATGAACCTTTTCGGTTTTGCGTCAAGTCAGGAGCGCAGTGTATTTCTTGATTTGCTTAAAGTTGATGGTGTCGGACCTAAGGGAGCATTAAAAATAATGAGTTCCGTTTCAAGTTCTCAGTTAATGGAAACTCTTGAAAGCGGAAATGTCGGTACTCTTGAAAAAATTCCGGGAGTTGGAAAAAAGACTGCTGGAAAAATGATGCTTGCGTTAAAAGGTAAGCTTTCTCTTGAAGATACTCAGACTGTCATCAAAATTCCTTCCAATGCGCCTTTCAGCGATGTTGTAAATTCTCTTGCTGCAATGGGATATGATAAAAAAGCAGTTGAACAGAAAATTGCCGAAATTCTGGATTTACTTTCGACCGATAAAAGTTTTGCTGGAAAAACGCAGAAAGAAAAAGAAGATATTTTGTTCCGTCGTGCAATTGTGGAGTTAGCATAAAATGAAAGATAGCGAAGATTTTTCTGCAATCGTAAGGGCAGATTTAAAAAATTCTTTTGATGAACAGGACAGCAATCTGCGCCCAAAAAAAATGTCTGATTTTTTAGGACAGGAATCTGTCAAAAAAAATCTTTCGACTTTCATAGAAGCTGCGCGTCAGAGAGAAGAGCCGCTTGATCATCTTCTTTTAATTGGACCTCCAGGACTTGGAAAAACTACTCTTGCGCAGATTACGGCAAATGAACTCGGTGTAGATTTTAAAGTTACAAGTGCGCCGGCTCTGGACAAGCCGAAAGACCTTGCAGGTATTCTTTCTACAATTACACCGCGTACAGTTTTTTTTATAGATGAAATCCACCGTTTAAAACCGGCAATAGAGGAAATGCTTTATATAGCGATGGAAGATTTTGAACTTGACTGGATTATAGGGCAGGGCGCTGCTGCAAGGACAGTAAGAATTCCGCTTCCGCCTTTTACGCTTGTCGGTGCGACGACAAAAGCCGGGAGTGTTTCAAGTCCTTTAAGAAGCCGCTTTGGGTTTATTCCGCGTTTTGAGTTTTATACCCAGTCAGAGCTTGCCCTGATTATAAAACGCAGTGCAGGAATTTTAGAAATTCAAATTGAAGAAGATGCAGCGCTCCTTCTTGCAAAGTGCTGCCGCGGAACGCCTCGTGTTGCAAATCGTGTTCTGAGGCGTATGCGTGATTTTGCACAAGTTGAAGGCGCTTCTGTCATTACAAAAAAAATTATAGAAACAGGTTTGGAACGTCTTGAAATTGATTCAATTGGACTTGAAAAATATGACAGGGAAATTCTAAAGTCTCTGATTCTTAATTTTGGAGGCGGACCTGTAGGAGCAGAAACTCTTGCAATTTCAATCGGCGAAAGTATTGATACGCTTGAAGATTATTATGAGCCATATCTGATTCAGTGCGGACTTATCCAGCGTACGCCGAGAGGAAGGATTGTAACTCAAAAAGCTTATGATGTTCTAGGTCTTTCGCAAAAAATGACGTCAAATAATCAGGGTACTTTATTTGAATGATTTTAAAATCTGAAATTTTAAAAATAGATTAGGAATATATATGAAAACAAGTGATTTTTATTTTGATTTACCAGAAGAACTTATTGCGCAATATCCAAGCGGTATTCGTGGGCAAGATAAATTAATGAGCCTTGACAGACAGACAGGTCTTACTGAACATTTTATGATGGACAATTTGCCCGATTTAATAACGCCTGAAACTCTCATGATTTTTAATAATTCAAAAGTGCGCCGTGCCCGTGTTTACGGCATAAAAGAAACTACAGGGCGCGAAACTGAATTTATGTTTTTAAATTCGATAGATAAAGACTGCTGCATCTGGAACACAATGGTAAAGGCTGCAAAAAAACAAAAGCCCGGGATGAATTATAAATTCCCTGACGGCACTGTCGCTTCTATTGTTGATAATCCAAAAAATTTTGGTACTGAATTCCGTTCTTTAAAATTTAATTTTCCGATTGATGAGGACTGGTTTGAACGCAATGGTCACATTCCTCTTCCTCCGTATATAAAACGATCTGATACTCAGGAAGATTCCGAGCGTTACCAGAATGTGTATGCAAAAGAAACGGGAAGTGCTGCCTGTGCTACTGCAGGACTTCATTTTACAAATGAAATGCTTTCACGGCTTGACGCAAAAGGAATTGAACGCTGCTTTGTAACGCTTCATGTAGGACTTGGAACATTTCTTCCTGTGCGCGAAACTGAAATTGAAGCTCATAAGATGCACGAAGAATTTTATACTATCGAAAATGAAACTGCTAGAAAAATCAATGCTGCAAAAAAAGAAGGACGTCCGATTCTTGCTGTCGGTACAACTTCTGTAAGGACTCTTGAAGCGAGTGCACAAAGGATTTTAAAAGAGAACAGAACTCCCGGAGATAACGGAGAATGGGTTTTAGCCGGTACTAGTTCTACAAATATTTTTATGTATCCGGGTTTTAAATTTAATGTTGTTGACAAAATGTTTACAAATTTCCATACTCCCGAAAGCACGCTTATAATGCTTGTAAGCGCTTTTGCAGGAAGAGAAAACATTATGAATGCCTATAAAACTGCCATTGAAAATAAATACAGATTCTTTTCTTATGGTGACTGTATGTTCATTCACTGATTGCAACAGAATATTATGTAAGCTCATGCAGGGAATATGCAAGCAGATTTGAAAACTGCCTTTTTATAATTGGATTGTACTGCAGGTCTTTTGTGTGTTCGTCAAATTCTTTATTTGCCATCGAGATGAATTCATCAATCGTGGAATTTGAAAGCGGAAGTTTTGTTCCAAGATAGCGTGTTTCCAGTTCCTTGCTTGTAAAAATAAATGGTCCTGAAAAACAGATTTTTAGATTTATTAAAACTTTTTTTTCAGTATTCGCAAGAAAACAGAACGAACATGACTCATTTGAAATTTTATTAGAAGGTCCCAGCCGTCTGAAAATTTCAATATTCCAGTCATCTGTAGGAATCCTTATATTTACAAGAATCGAGTCTGCCGGTATTGATGTAAATTTTACAAGAGGAATGATGTCAATATTTTTTTGTGAACGGAATTTTAAAGTAGTTCCAAGTGCAATGAGCGGAGCGCTTAATGTAAGGCGCGTATCTCTTGCCATAATATTTCCTCCGATTGTAGCCATGTTCCTTACAGCATAATTGCTTATCGAAGAAATTGCTTCATACAAAACAGACGGCAAAAAATTTATTCCCATGTGAAGAATATTATTCAGCGTTACGGCAGGACCAAAATCAATGTAGCGTTCATGCTTGTCAATTAGAGATAGCTCAGGTATGCCCCTTATACTCAGGCTTTTTTCCGGAAGTGATGGAATGTATGTTGCGCCTCCGATTAATTCAAGATTGCTGACTGTTTTTTTTTGAAAGAGAATGTCTGCGATGTTTTTTGCAGTAAAAATCAGATGATTATTATTTTCCATTTTTTCTTAGTTTTTCCTTTTCAAAGTGAATTGCAAAAGCGTACAGAACTCCGTTTATCAAAGTTTCTTTTTCTACGCAGCAGTCATTCAGACGTCCGATAATTTCAGAAATTGATTCTCTTGTGGGACTGTTCGTATTTTTTATGATTTCATAGGTCAAAAAAATTTTCCCTGCGTTGCAGTATCCGCAAAGTGAAATTCCTGCTTTTTCAAATCCCTTCATAATATCGGCAAAGAATTCTGTTTTGGAAAAATGTTCAAGTGTAACAATGCTTGAATTCCGCACAATACCCACAGGAATATGACAACTGGCAACTGTTCTGTCGTCAAGCAGAATGTAGCATGCTCCGCAGCTTACGCTTTGACAACCGTATTTTACAGAAATAAGTTTCTCGCGTCTGAGTATGTTTATGAGTTTTTCAGAAGGGTCTGCATCAAAAGTATAACTTCGTTCATTTAACGTCACTGGAATTTTCACTGGCAGTAGTCTCCTTAAAAATCTGGTCAGTCTTAATCGGAATTGAGTTTATTTCACAAGAAATTGCCTGAGAAAGTGCGCTTGTAAATGCCGCCGGCAATATTCTTGAAATCAAGCCGTCAATCTGAGTCGGATCATTTTCTGAATTTACAAATGAAATTGAAATTTTACTGCATTCAAGAATTTCATCTTGTACTAATTCAGAAAGCGTATGCTGTATCGAAAGTTTTACTGCCGTTTCTGCAATTTTAGGAATGGCAATTTTTCCGACATTGATGATTGCATTTATTTTTTTTATGGAAATTTTATAAGTGTATGGGTCGACTTCAACTTCTACGAGTATGATTCCAAATGAAGCAGTAAAAAAAGGTACGCCTAAAAATTTTTCTTTGTTCCATGTTTTCTTTTGTGATGCAGTGATTCCTTTACTAGAAGAAATCGGAAGAGGTTTTCTATATCTTTTTGACTGAATGTCAAGGCAGCATTTTTTCAGCAGGTAATTCATAATCGAAAGATTTGAGTAAATACTTTCTGGTACTGCAAGGTCTTCGTTAAGATTAAAATTGCTGTTTAGTTTTATCTGCTTTGTTTCAAGTTCAAGAATCTGTGCTACTGTGTTTTTCCATATATCGAGAGTTGAATTTGAAGGAGGCATTGCATGAATTATGCATGAACCGTCAGACTCAAGCGTTGCTTCCATTTTTTGATTGCATGCAAAAATATTTGTTCCGTAATATCCGATTCCGTTAAAGCCGCATGCAATACCGATTCCCCTCAATGGAATATTTGAAATTTTTGAATTTGCAAAATTTCTGTTTTTTGATTCCAGCGAAAACGAAACAAATTTTCTGTTCAAATCGCTCTGTTTTACGATTGATTCAAATGATTCCCTTACGCGTTCCAGTGTAAAAGAAAAAGGCATGGAAATTTTTCGCTCAAAATTTTTCAGTCTGAATTCAGCAGGAAGAAATCCAGTTATCTGACAAATTTTTTGAATCTGGTTTTCTATTGCAAAAAAAACTTGCGAATCAATACATTCAACGTTGTAAGAAACTGGCGGATTGTTTGACTCGTATGCCTTTGCAATAATTTCTAGATTGCGTATTGCGTAAATATTGTTTGCCGCGATTACGAGCCTGTCAAGAATTTCTGCTGCAAACGGATTGTGATAGCCGGAATCAAGGTCTATGAAAATCTGATTTGCTTCAATTAAACCATCTTTTTTTACAGATGTCCTGATTTTTATTGAAATAGGACTTTTCTTTGTCATAAATTCAATGTGCTCGTACCTTGAAAGAATAAGCTGGACAGGTTTTCCTGTTTTTATTGCAACAAGTGAAGCCTGAATCGCAAGAACTGTATTAATCCATATTGTGTTTGTATGCGGGCTTGATGAAACAGTTTTTTTTATAGAAATTTCTTCAGGTTTTAAATTAAAGACACGGCGCACATTTTCAAGCAAGTGTTTTGGCCATTGCGTAGGAGTGCATATTGTAAGAATATTTTTTTCAAACGTACATAATGCACCGTTAGGTTCGTTACATGACGGCGCATTTAATACAGATGTCCATGTTCCTTTTACGTCAAAATTTTTTTTGGAAAACAATTTTGCAAATTCTTCCGGTCTTTGCGCCTTTCCTGTTTTTACAAAACGCTGTGCATAAGGAATATCTTTGTCCTTTTGAGCAGTTTCTTTTGTGATTGTAATTTTAACTTCTTTAGAAAGCACTTCAAGTTCTGAAATGTCTGGGCCTGCAAGGAGTGCTATCGGCTGACCTTTATAAAATACTTTTTCTCCTGCAAGAATTTCATTTTGAATGTCAAGTGTTTCGACATAATTCTGTTCGCCAAAATCTTTTGCAGTAAAAAGAAAATAATTGTCAGGGATTTTCTCAAATGAGATTTCTTTTATTGTTCCCTTTGAAACAGGACTTCTTATGATTTTGACATAAATCATATTGTTAAAAGTCAAATCACTGCAATATGATTTTAAAATTTGGTAATTAGTCTGTTTATTTTCTTCTTTTTCAGATTTCTTTTTAACAGGCATGATTCTCACTTCCAATTTTTATAACAGCATTGATTGTATCATAAGCCATCGTATCTGTCATGTCCGGCCATAAAGGCAAAGTAATTGTTCTAGTAAATTGATTTTCTGCATTAGGAAAATTCTCTTTTGTAAAATCTGCATCAAGTTTCTGCCAGTAAGAAAAATGAAAAAGCGGAATAAAATGCATTGACACTCCGATTCCATTTTGCTGCAACTGTCTTGAAAATTCATCCCTGTCAATTTTGAGTTTTTCAAGATTCAGCCTCATCAAATATAAATGCCATGCATTGCCGTCACTGTCAGGCGGAATCTGGACAAAATCTACGTCCTTAAAGCCATTGTTATAAAGAGCGGCAATGTGCTTTCGTTTTTCAAAAAAATCGTTCGTCTTTTTAAGCTGTACTCTTCCGATTGCAGAAAGAATGTCAGGCAGATTAAATTTAAATCCCGGCGCTACAATGTCATATTGCCAACTTGCTTTTGGTGAAGTATATCTGTCCCATGTCGTCCTGTCCATTCCGTGCATTCTCATAACCTGCATTGTTTTTGCAAGCTCCGGGTCTTTCGTACATACCATTCCGCCTTCGCCTGTCGTAAGCGGCTTTGTTGCATAAAACGAAAAAACTCCGATGTCACCGATTGTTCCTGCATACCCCATGTCAGTTTTGCTTGGAAAAGAATGAGCTGCATCTTCAATTACTTTAAGATTGTATTTTTTTGCAAGCATCATGATTTTTTTCATATTGCAGACATTTCCTGCGATGTGAACAGGAACGATGGCCTTTATGTCAGCCTTATGCGTTTTTTCGTTTTCGATTAAAATCTGTTCTATTTTATCTGCATCGATATTGTAAGAATCTTTTTCTACGTCGCAGAAAATTACGTCCGCCCCAAGATGTTTTGCACATGCCGCTGTCGAAACAAAAGTGTATGGAGTTGTAATTATGGCAGTTCCTTCTTTTACACCGCACGCATTCATAGCAAGAATCATTCCGCTTGTATTTGAATTTACCGCAAGGCTGATGACTTTCTGCTTTTCGTCATCTAAAGTTGAATTCATAAAATCAGAAAATTCTTTTTCAAATTCCAGCGTAACTTTTCCTGTCGTAAGCCAGCCGGAGCGTATGACTTCAATTACTGCTTTTTCTTCTTCTTCTGAAATCGAAGGTTTTGAAAACGGTACTTTCAAAATATTTTCTGCACTCATAACATCACCTCGCTGTTTTTTAACTCAGGAATAACTTGCTGCAAAGTTTCTCTTAAAAGTTCTGCATTTCTGTATTTATAAAAATCTGTATTTTCAGAACTTATGCAAATTTCCTGCAATTCATTCAATAATTTTTCCAGATTGAAATTTAATGGAACTGAATGAAGTTTTAAAATCTTCGGAAATTCCGTTTTCTGCGGATTTTCTTCTTCAAGCCACAAAGGTTCAGTAAGTCTTTCTCCTTTGCGCGCACCTGTAAATTGAATTTCAATGTCTTTGTACGGTTCAAGACCACTGAACGAAATTATATGCTCTGCCAGATCTTTTATTTTTATCGGCTCACCCATATCAAGCAGATATGAAAAACCATTTTTTCCTACTCCGCCAGTCTGGAGTACTAAAGAGCATGCTTCAGGAATTGTCATAAAAAATCTTTCCATACGCGGATCAGTTACAGTGACAGGACCACCGTTTTTTATCTGTTCCATAAAAAGCGGAAGAATCGACCCTCTTGACCCGAGCACATTGCCAAACCTTACAAACATAAAATCCTGCTGACTGTCCTTTACTTTTTCAGACGCCTCAAGCAAAAGTTTTTCGCACAGGAATTTTGAAGCGCCGTAAACAGATACAGGGGAGACCGCCTTGTCAGTTGAAATCAGGACAAATTTTGTTACATTGAATTCAATGCTTGCATCCAATAAATTTTTAGTTCCAAAAACATTGTTTTCAATTACGGCAACCGGGTTTTCTTCCATCAGCGGAACATGCTTGTAAGCGGCGCAATGAAAAATAACATCGCATTTAGTATGCGAAATAATGTAGCGCACGTATTCTCTTTCTTTCATATCCCCGATAATCGGAACGACAGTTGCTTTTTCACCGACACCTTCCTGCTGCAAAAGCTTTAATTCCCTGTTTATCTGATAAATTGAATTTTCACCGTGCCCGAAAAGATAAAGCCGTTCCGCACCTCCAGACAAAAGCTGCCGCGCAAGTTCTGAACCGATTGAACCGCCAGCGCCAGTTATTAAAACGCGCTTCCCTCTGAGATATGCAAGGCTTTCTTTTAGAGAAATAGTAACAGGTGTCCTGCCTAAAATGTCAAGCGGGTCAATTTCTCTTGCTTGAACAAAATGCGCAGTGCCATTTACGACCTGACTTATGCTCGGCAGAATTTTAATGTTTTTAAAACCACTGTTTACAAGAACTTCGTAAATTGATTTTATTTTTTCAACGCCTGCACTTGGAATTGCAATGACAGCTTCGTCATCACCTGTTGAACGGATAATAGGCGCTACATCTTTTATAGGACCGAGTATGCGTATTCCGTCTATATCTTTACCTATTAAATCCTTGTCATCATCTAAAAATGCCGCAATATTCCCAAAAATCTTTTTCCGTTTTATATCGCTGGCAATCATCTGACCGGCAAAACCTGCCCCGATTATATAAACTTTTGCATTTTTTTTCTTAATCATGAATTTACAAAGTTAAAAGAACTTTTCCCCACCTGCCTTAAATCATATCATATAAAGCTGCTTTCTTCAATTTGAATTTGTCAAAATAATTTTCTAAACTTCAAAATGCAAATGCCGATATTAAATCTGTATACAGAGGTTTCTATGAAATTTTGCAGAAAATTTATTTTTTTGATGTTGTTTTTGACTGGGAATATAGTAAGTGCAAAATCTTTTTCTCTTCAAGTTATTCAAAAAAACGGAGCTGAAAACATTGTTTATAACGCATCATATTTAGTTGAACAGACAATTATGGACTATTTTTTCGAAAATGCTTACATAGTTTCCAATAGTCCTGTAATTATCGAAAAGAAAAATGAAAGTATAACTGCGGAACTTCAAAAGTCTTTTGATGCTGCTCAGGAAGGTTGTCTTGATTATATTATAGAAGCAACTATTTTTTATAATCTGGAAAATTCAAATAATCCCGAAGAAGCGCTTATTTCAAACATTGATAAAATCGAATGGAAAGTCTTTTCCTTAAATGATAGGCAATTAATAGCCAACGGAAAATCTGTTCCGCAAAAATATAGAAACGATGATGAAAGTCTTGTGTTTTTTGCAAACGAAATTGCACAGAACATACAGAAAGTAATAGAAACAAAGGGTGGTCGCAAATGAAAAAAATACTTAGTTTAATTTTGACATTTTGTGTAGGAATTGTTTTTAGTTTTGCAAATCCTTCTCTAGACGGAAGGGCAGTTGTTGCTGAAAACGGAGTTTTCCCTCCCGGATTATTTGCAAAAACTGTTGGTTATCTTCCTGGAGATACTATAAGCGTAACTAATCCTGCTAACGCACAAAATATTGACATTCTTGTAATCGGGTCGCTTGATCCGTCTGAGGGCGTTGCAATTATGTTAAGCCCTGAAGCAGCTGATTGCCTTCAGATAAAAAAAGATTCCAACATGGTTGTAAAACTTACAAAGCGCTCAGGTGAACTTGACGAAAACGTTTCAGGAACTTGCGTATTATCTCAGTCTCCAGTTGCAGTTCAAAAAACAGAAGAATCTGTTTCTCAGCCGGAGTTCAATTCTGCTGATAGCGAAAATGTTACTGACGAAGAAATCCTTGACGTTGCAGAAAACGAACTTGTCAGAGATGAACAGATTGAACAGCCGATTGCAGATGTGATGCCTTCTGATGCCACAGAAGACGTTGTTTCAGAAGAAAATATTATAGAAGATCTCGTTCCTGAAGAAGAAATCGCAGAAGAACAGATTGCAGACGACCAGATTATAGCTGAATCTGAAGAAATCATTTCCGTTGCAGAATCAGACGACGAAATTCTGCAGGAATATAGCCAGCCGGAAGAATTTGTAGAAAGTGAAGAAATCCCTGAAGAATTTGCCGAGTCTGATGACGTTCCTGAAGAAATCCTTGTAGAACAGTTCCCTGTTGACGAACTCGATGAATTTGACGAAATCGCTGAAAGTGACGGCACTGAAACTGAAGTTGAAACAGAAGAAATTGCCGCTGTTCAGGATACTGCAGAACCGGAAGAAGTAATTTCAGAAGAAGAAATAGAAGAAATCCCTGAAGAAGTACTCCCTCAGGAAGAAATCGTACAGGAAGAACCGCTAGAAGACGAAATCCCTGCCGAGCAGAGAAGTGTAGTTGCAGACAATTATATTCCACCAGAAGAAGAATCTGTAACAGAAGACGAACTTCCTCCTGAATATCAGGAAGAAAAACCGCTTCCTGTCGTAAAAGACGATTTTGTTCCGCCTGAACAGGAATCAGTTGCAGAAGATGAACTTCCGCCGGAAGAACAGCTTGCAGAAGAAACAGAAACGGCAGAAGAAATCCCGGAAGAGCTTGCATTAGAAGAAGATACTCAGACAGAGGAAGAAGTTGCATACGTTCCAGAATCTGAGTCAGTAGAAGAGGAAATGCTTCCGCCAGAAGAAGTTTTACAGGACTCTGTTATTGCAGAAACTACAGAAATTGCAGAAACAGAAGCAGTTTCAGATTCAGAAGATTTTGAGGCAATTGTTTTAGTTCCGTCAGAAGAAAACCCTCCTGCCGTATCAGAAAAGGTTGCAGTTGAATCTTCAGAAACTAAAGTTTCAGAATCAGTCAAAGTTGAACAGGACATTGCTGCATTTTATGAAGAACCTGTAAAACCCGAAGAGCAGGCAAAAACAGAACAAAAGACAAAAACATCTGTATCGCAGAGTTACAAAGTAATCGAGTCTTTGCCTAAGGGAAGTTATTTTGTTCAGCTTGCAGCATACAAGAATCAGGAAAATGTGCAGAACATTCTTGAAAAATACGGAAGCAAATATCCGATTTCAGTACAGGAATCAAACGGTAAAAAGATTGTTCTTGTAGGACCTCTTTCTGTCGATGAATATGGAACTGTCTTACAGCGCTTTAAGGCATTCGGTTTCAAAGATGCTTTCTTAAGAAAAGGAAAATAAGTTTCAAAAAAAAAGCTGTCGCAATGACAGCTTTTTTTGCGCGTTTTATGGAGATGGGGGGAATTGAACCCCCGTCCGAAGAAGCGACACAGTTACGTCTACAGGTTTATTAGTGCGAGGTAATTGTCGGGAAACGGTAGCAGCACTACAAGCGTCGTCTCCGTATTTTGATAAAAAGTCCTGCATAAAGACCAAACACGATATGCAGCAAGCCTTGGTTTATGACAGTAATTCTAATTGCTCAAAGCGGCGCAACTAAAATACCGGCTCAAAACTGCTTACGCAGCAAGAGCAAACTGTGAATTATCTTCGCCAGTTAAATTGTTTTGTCTGTTTAGAGAACAGGCAACGAACCTCACCTGCAATAAAAGCATCATCTAAATCGTCGAAACCGGTGCACCCCCAAAAATAAGAGTTAAATCAATATTAAAGTAATAAAATAACCCGTTAATGTCAATAAAAAAAGCTGAATAAAATTAAACTTGTAATTTATATTTTAGCCTTATTCTTTACTTTCTGCACCTGAAAATTTCGTACTGAAATAAGCAAGGCAAAAACCAGCTGCTATGCTCAAAATCCCTGTAGTTACAGAGAAAAAAGTAAATTTAAAACTTGCAGGCATCAGTATTAATACAGAACCTGCTATAAGTCCGAGAATTACAGCATATGTATAATGCGGAATTTTGTCCAACAGCATTCTTATCAGTTTTGCACCGAATAAAAGTCCTGATACAATTCCTATTCCTGCAGGTATAAGAATCGCGCATGCAGGCAAAAAAGTAGCTTTATCAGATAAAGCCGAAATTGCTATAATCACAGTCTTGTATATGCCAAAAATCAGCATTGTAAGAGAACCGCTTATTCCCGGAATAATCATTGCAATAGCCGCTATAAATCCGCCAAAAAAAAGCCTTATTGCAAGCGGAACTGTCAAAGCCGGTAAAATCTGGCTTTCTTTTGCGGCAGCCTGCATCTGTGGTGAAGTTCCTGAAAAAGCAATGATTAAAACAAAACCGAGTATAATGCAGGCAATCTGAAAAACAAGCTTTAATATGCCTGATTTTTTTTCTGACTGTACAGGCTGTTTGTTTTTAAAAGTGTATTTTACAAGAAGGGGAATGCTTCCGAGTATCAGACCTGAAAAAAACAGGTTAGTCTGAACAGGTATTTTTTCGTATAAAAAGCAGATTGCCTTACTAAAAATTAAAATGCCTGATGCCATTCCGAGTAAAAACGGAATGATAAATTTCCTGTTTTTTACTAATTTTTTTATGTTTAATGTAATGGCATCGACAAATTTGTCATATACATTAAAAACGACTATTAATGTTCCCCCAGAAACTCCAGGTATAACATTTGCAATTCCAATAAAAATTCCAATAATAAACGTTTTAATAATTTCTATCATAAGTAAATTATAAACAAAACTGAATTTTGTAGCAATATAAAATTCAGCCAATATAATTTTACGGAATACAGGCAAACTAGACAAAATAACCCATTAAAACAAAATTCCTTTGACTTTAATGGGTTATTTCTATGCAGATAGAAATATAGAAAAGTACTATATTATAATAAGCAAAATATCAGATTAAAAAATTAATGATGCTTTTGCTGGAACCTTTTGAGCATTGCTACACCGTTCTTTTTGCCGTTATAAACAAAGCCACCGTCCCAGTATTCAAGCGCTGCAAACAAAGCATTACCACCATCCTGATCGTCACTCTGTTTGGTTCTGAAAGATACAAAATTTGAAAGCATTTCATAATTCTGTTTATGAAGTGCTTCGATTCTGTTTCTGTTAAATTCGTTCCACTTATCTAAATCTTTAAAGCCTTCGCCTTCATCTTCTACAATGATGTGTGCATGAGTAGGACTAAAAGAATACCAAACAGTTACTTTTTTATTTACATCACAGTTGTTTCCGTGTTTTACGGCATTTTTAATTACTTCTGAAATTTGCTGTTCAAGAAGGTTCAGCTCTTTGATTTCTGTAGGTGCAGACTGAACAATCAGCAGTGTAAAATATCTGATTTGCCTGAAATCTGAAGGAAATTCCTTTTTGAGCATATTTGTTTTGTCGAACAACGGGTCATTGTCATCAGAGCGCAATTCTTTTATTGTTTCCATCTTGTTACCTCAAATTTACTATTCTTTAATCATTAAAAGGGCTTCTTCAACACTATTGGCAATAGGGAAGTATCCCATAAGTTTTGTAAGTTCAATAACTTTTTTTACTGAGCCGTGAACATTTGAAATAGCGAATTTTAGATTCATTTTTTTCATTGTGGAACATATATAAATAAGTGCGCCAATTCCAGAAGAGTCAATGTAATCTACCTGTTCAAGATTGATAATAAAATTCTTGACGTTTTTTTCAAGCATTTTCATTACCAATTCTTTTAATTTGTACGAATTGTACAAGTCCATTTCGCCATTTACATCGATAATGTAAATCTCTCCATTTTTTCGTATTTTAAGTTCCATAACAGAAGCTCCTTCCCATTATTTGATTTTGATAACCATAAGGGACTGGTCATCATGTTGTGCCGTAGCACCGCAAAAGTTTTTTAAATCATTCTTTATTTTATTAGCTATTTCTTTGCCATCTAAAGAATGACACTTTTTAATTACCTGTTCAAGATTTTGTCTGGAATACTGATGTCCGTCGCTATTTAAAGCTTCGAGTAAACCATCTGTACAGGTAATAACAATATCACCAGAATTAACTGATATATTATTATCGGCATATTCTGTATTTTTTTCAACACCAACAGGCTCTTGAGAACCAGAAATTTCTTTAAAAGTTTCAGTCTGACTGCTATAAATGAAAATCGGGTTAGTTCCTCCTGATGCAAATTGAATTTTGCTGTTTACGCTGTCGTAAATCAAAAGGGCAACACTTGCAAAATGGTCAACAGTATTGTTCTCAGAAGAAATACCCCTGTTTGCCCAGCTTAAAATTGTGCCTGCAGACTGAGTCGTATTGATTATGAGTCGGAGCATAGCCCTCAACTGTAACATAATGCTCATTGAATTCAAACTCTTCCCTGTAACGTCTGCCATTACAAATGAAATCCTGTCCTTTCTCGAAACCATTACATCGTAATAGTCGCCGCATATATTTTCGGCAGGATTAAAGACAGTTCCAATTGAAATACTAGGAATTGCCGGCAATTTTGCAGGAATAAGAGATTTTTGAATATTATTTGCGATTTCACCTTCTTTTGCAAGGCTGAATCTTTCTACAATTTCATTGTGAATTGAAGTTGACTTAACGGCAGCTGCAACAAACTCCCCGAGTCGTTTTGCACAGTCAAATTCTGCATCCGTAAAAGCACCGTTTTCAAAGTTCTTTGAAAGAGCCATTACACCGATTGCACTGTCGTTTACGCAAAGCGGAACAAAAATATATGCGCCGCATTTTAAGAAATCTTCGTCGCCGTTTTTAACAATGCGTGGATCTTTATCAGGTTCATTTATAAGCACAGGCTGCCTGTTTTCCAGTACAGAACCGAAAATATTGTCTTTCAAAGGGAACTGCATATAGCGCATGTTCATTTCGACGCGCTGCTGCTTGTGCGGAATATTGTCAGGCAATTGATAAGGCGGAATAAAAGTTCCCGTAAGGTTTTTTACGTTGAGAAGGTCTTCAAAGTCATCAAGGATAACTGTCAATGCACCATCTGCATGCGTAAGTTCAATTATTTTTTTACCAAAACTTTCAAGAAGCGGAGGCAACCCCTGCGGATTGTTGAAAGATTCTGCCATTGTATAAATAAACTGTCTGTTTACGTCAAGCAGAGATATGTCTTCGTCCTGATATACGATGTTCAGGCGTTTTTGAGTTACTGTGTTAACAGCATTTGCCGTTCCTTTTGCATTGCGTTCTTCCTGTTTTTGAATTCCTTTTAGAACTGCGTATGGAACCATAAGCAGAGCAGCAATCAGCAGCGTAAAATACAGGTAGAGAGGTTCTTTCATAATGGCGGTAAATACCATTCCTGCCATTAAGGCTAAAAGTGCAAAAAAGAAGACAAAACTTACTTTTGCAGTTTTTCTGACCATTATGACAATAAGGAATATAAAGACTAAAAGTGTTAATGCTGCGGCAACTAGCAAAGGTATATATGCGAATGCACTGTCAATCAATTTATTTTTACTCCCATAAAAAATACTTATATAGATTTTATCATAACAAATTATAGCCGTCAAGAAATACTTTTTTTTGTGCTGAAGTTTTATTGCATTGTGCTGTCGCCTGAATTATTGCTGTCAGCAGTTCTTGCAGAATCAATATTATGAGCAAGCAGCAGTTTTTTGACGTTATTTATGATTCTGTGAACAAATCCTTTTCCGTAAGTTCTCGTAAAGTCTTCTGCCATTAAATCTATCGGATAGCTTTCTCCGAATTTCTTTTTTAAATCGTCCCAGTATTTTATCATCCATACGTAAAGGTCGCTTATAGTTCTATGCTTAAATTTGCGCATTATTCTAGCATCGTTTATGACTTGAACTACAGGCATGTAAACTGTATTGAACCAGGACAAAACTGCGTCATTCATTGAAATTTCTGTTTTCTGGTTCATGTTTATGTAATATTTATGAGTTAAAATATGATTATAGATTACGTCATATTGTCCGGCAGTCGTAAAATCAAGGCACCAGTAATCTGTAATGTCTCCAAAATTGGTTTCTGAATAAAAAACTCTTTTTTCGTAATTTATAATTTGTGATAAAAGGTATTTCATAGAATTGCCGGGTTTCAGCTTTATTTCGCTTTGGAGGCTTACGACTTCTGCGTCGATAAATTCAATTCCGCGTGCTTTTGCAACTGAAATACGGTGGTTTCCGTCCCGGGCAAAATACAGACCGCCGAGTTCATATAAAGTAACTGGCGGAAGCGTAATGTTCTGCAGATGTGCTTTGTCAATACTTTCCCAGCGTGCTTTTAAATGCGTATTTTTCGGGAAAAACTGGTTGTCAAAATCCTTGTACCGGCCTTCGCTTCCGACGATTAATTTTACAGGAACTGTCTGCATTCCTTTGTAAGTTTCGTTATTTGGTTTTAAAATTTTCTTTAAGTCTGAAAAAGAAATTAAACTTGCTTCTTCTGGAGTAAGAAAATGCTGGATTTCATTTATTAAGGCTTTGTTTCTTGCTTTTGAAAAATCATCATCAGTTTGTTCACTAAAAGATAATGTTCTCATAGAAATTTCTCCTGTTTTGTTTAGTCTGTAATAATTTGAATTTCTGATAAGTCCGTAACTGGAAGGTCAATTACATAATGACCATACGCATTTACAACAATAGTATTTTCGTAAACAGAGATTCTCGGTTCACTCTGGTCATACAGGTGAATATGACCGTGAACCATATAAGTCGGCTTATATTTTTTTATGAATTTATTAAAGCATTTAAATCCTTTGTGACAATTGTCCTCATGGTCATGAATATGGCGCGGCGTTGCATGCGTTAAAAAAATGTCAAGATAACGACCATATTTTAGTTTGTTATATAGAAGTTTCGGAATCATTTTTAAAAGCTTCATTTTCATCTGTTTTTCGGTATACTGGCATAACCCGTGGTTGTAATCCCGTGAACCTGAGATTCCTGCAATTAAAAGAGGAGTAGGTTTTGTTTTGTCAGGGGGATTCCACAAGAGGTCATGAGCTGTAATTACTTTAAAGCCTGCATAATATGCTCCGACATAATGTTCTTCTGCATTGCAGATGTTGTCATGTGTTTTCGGAATGTCTGTATGATAATATTTGTATTCCTGCAGATTATGATTTCCAAACACAAAATATGTCGGTTTGTTCAGCGTACTTACAATAAAATCTATGTAGTCCATCGGAAGGTCGCCTGCGCATAAAACACAGTCTATTTCACAGAACAGCTCTTTGATTGCGTAATTATAAATGAAAGGATCTACCTGATCAGAAACTATAAGTATTTTCATTTGTGTTACTTCACGGCTTTATCAAGAAGCTTTTCAAGGCTTTCTTTGTTTACAAGTTCGCACGGTCTGTTTTCTGCGGCTGCAACTGCACTTCTGGTAAATCCAGAACTTGAACAGATAAATGCCTTTGAACAGTTTTGCGATTTTATTTCGTCAAGTGTTTTTCTGACGATAAAGTCTTCCAGAGGGTCTGTTTCCCTAAAGAATTTTATTAAAAATGCCTGTTTTCTGATGCTTCTCCAGTCTGCATCTTTTGCTTCCGTTGCAAGAATCTGACAGCCCCATTTCTGCATCGTAATCTGCTGCGGTTCAAGTTTTATTCCTGCAATGCATGCGTTTTTGCATATCTGGACAAAATTTTCTTCTGAACTTGTCAAGTATTCTTTTAAGCTGTCATTTGCCTGTAAGTCTTTGTACTCAGAAAGTTTTGCAGCGACATCCCTAAATGAATGATTTTTCGCATAAATTAATTCCCACTGTTCGATGGCTTTTTCGATTTTGCGCGTTTTTTCGTAACAGCTTGCAAGAAAATATCTTGCATAGATCGTTTCCTGTTTTTCTGAATCTTTGACAGAAGAAATTGCACGTTCAAAGCAGTTGATGGCATTGTCGATACTGTTTCCTGCCATATAACATGTTCCGCATTCTACAAGGGCTTTCTGACGGAACTCAGAATCCCTTTGGGCTTTTTCAAATGCCTTTACAGCACCAGGAAAATCTTTGTTTTCTTTTAATATTTTTCCAAGATAATAGTATGATGAAAAAGTTTCTGGACTTAACGAAATTGCAAGGTCAATTTCTTTTTTTGCTTCCTGAAGCTGTTTTGCCCTAAAAAGCAGAAGTCCCATTGCAGCGTGTGCCTTTACATGACGTTTATTCAGTTTGATTGTCTTGTCATAAAAACCTAAGGCAGCATCTGATTTTCCTTTAGCTTCGTAAATCCGTGCAACGTTGTAAAAATTCTCTGCATCACGCGGATTTAATTTTGTAAGCAGAAGATACTGTTTGAGCGCTTCGTCAGGCTGATTGAATTTTGTATAAAGAGGAGCAATTTCCTGCCGAAATTCCAGTTCTGAGAGATTTGCATCAAAGACAGCATGCTGGTCGACATATTTAAGTTCCATTAATGCAAGTTCACTTTTCTTGTCTTTTAAATATGCTTTTCCAAGATAATAATGTGCAAGATAATTCTGAGGATCTTTTTGAATGATTGCCTTTGCATTTTTTATTGCAGATGAAATTTTGCCCTGTTTAATCAGTTTCTGCAGGGTTTCTATCTTTTTTGGAGATACGACAGACTTTACCACAAAAAACAATAACAGAAAAACTGCTGCTGCAAGTACAAAAATCAGAATAATTGAACCGATATTCATTATAACTCCCCAGCGTTATTTAACTTATTGACAATGTATTGAAAGAAAAAAATATTTATGAGATTATGTCATATATGAAAGGTTTTTACAAGAGATTTATAATTTCTGTTCTTTTTGTATGTAATTCATTCTCTATAAATGCTCAGCAAATGTCGCCGGGCATAAAGAGTTTTGTTCAGAATGACCCTGCATCAGCGATTCCACTTCTGGAAAAAGAATTGCAGTCAGTACCTTCTTCTCTTGATGTCTATAATTATCTGGGATTGGCATATTCTCAAACAGGCAATTATTCAAAGGCTGCCGAAGTTTTTGAAAAAGGAATTTCAGTTCCAGGAACTAATAAAAAAGTGCTGTATTACAATCTTGCAAATGCCTGCTATAAGCTTGAAGATTATCAAAAAGCCGTTGATTCCTATTCAATGTCTATTGTTGCTGATTCTTCTTTTGCAGAACCGTATCTTAACCGTGCAAATGCATATTTAAAAATGAACGATATCGACAAATGTATTTCTGATTACGTCAGGTATCTTGAGTTAAAGCCTGATGATCCGCAGGAACCTAAAATCCGCCGGCTTCTTGTTCTTTTAAACGAAGAAAAAGAAATCCGCCTTGCAGAACAGAAACGTAAGGAAGAAGAAGCCCTGCGATTAAAGCAGGAAGAAGAACGTCTTGCACAGGCAAAAGCCGAGCAGGAACGCCTTGCAGAACAGAAACGGCTTGAAGAAGAAGCCCGCCGTAAAAAACTTCTTGAAGATGTAGCAAATTCTTTAAAGCAGTCATCTGATACGACTAATATTACTGCTGGCGCTGAAGAAGTTTTAAATTATTATGATGAATCTGAAATTGACTGAAAAAAAATTATAAAATCGTTATTAAGAGGTGAGGGAAATGCCACGAACAAAAAAGTCAGAGCTTGAAAACAGCCCTAAAAAAAAAGCAGCTTCTAAAACTGCATCTAAAACAAGTCAAAACAAAACGCCTGCAAACAAGCCTGCTGAAAAAAAATCAGTAACAAAAACTGAGTCCCCAAAACGCAGTACAAAAAAAACTGCTTCAAAAACTTCTGCTAGAACTGCAAAAACTTCTGTTTCTGCAGTTCTAGCAAAATCAAAGCCGAAAACCATAACTAAAAAAACTCCTTCAAAACCATCTGCTTCAACGCAGGAAACTAAAGCAGTTCAGACTGCTAAAGCAGTCTCGGAAGAAAACCTTGATTTTCAGATTGAACAGCGCAACAAAGAAATTGCTGCCTTACTAAAAGATTATTCAACAGAAGCCGAAATCTCTGAAAAGCCTGCAGAAAAAAAGCCCGGCATACAGAATTCAGCATTTTTTAAAAAATATTTTAAAATTGCCGCCTCCGTTCTTGTTCTTATCATAATTCTTTTGCTTGTCATTGGCAGATGTTCAAATTCAGGCGGAAATGCTTTTGAAAAAGAAAGGCAGAATACGATTTCACTTGTAAAAAAATATATGGACAAAGGTCAGTATGAACCTGCAATGGATTTGCTGAACGGTCTGCTTATAAAAAATGCAGATGACGAAGAAGTGCAGGAATTGCTTGACAGATTAATTGAACTTAAAGCAATTAAAGATGCAGAAAATTCTGCAATGGCAAACGGAATGTCAAACGGCTCTGTTCCGTACGACATAAATATTGACACGAACGGAATTACAAATGCTTTCCGTGATTCAATCGATTCTATGAGCAAGGAACTTTCTGCGGCAAACGAGGCAAATGCAAAGAACCAGGAAGTAATAAACAGACTTCTTGAAGCTCAGCGTCAGGAGGAACTTGAACGCCAGAGCCAGAAAAAAGCTCTCGAAGAACAGAAAGCAAAAGAAGCAGCAATTCAAAAAGCTCAGGAAGAAGAACTTGCAAGGCAGAACAAAAAAAATGCCGAAAAGATTGAAAAAATCAATGAACTTATTACGCTCGGAAATGCCAGCCTTAATACAGGCAAAAATGATGATGCAATAAAAAAGTACGAAGAGGCAGTAAAACTTCTTCCTCTTGATCAGGGAGAACCAAAATTTTCTGCTTCAAAATATTCAGAAATTGCTTCAAATTTATATGATGCAGCAGAAAGGGAAAATAATCCTGAAGTAAAGAATTTTCTTATGCAGAAAGCTGTTTCTTATGCGCAGAAAGCAATTGACAAAGATTCCGGCAATGCAAAATCACATTTCATTCTTGCAATGAATGCAGAAAAAAACAAAGATTCCCAGACTGCAGAAAGAGAACTTGAACTTGCCGTAAAAAATGATTCTGGCAATTATTTGTATTATTATTATCTTGGTCGCCGCCAGTATCTTAATAAAAAATATTCAGAAGCAAGGACTTCATTTATTTCTTCAATAAAATTAAAAAGCGATTTTGATTCTTCTCATTATAATCTTGGAATAACATGCAAAAAATTAAATCTTTCGCAGGAAGCTCTTTCATCTTTTAGAAAAGCCTACAGCGTAAATCCGCAGCATGCAAAAGCTTATCTTGAAGAAGCAAGAATTCTGGACAGTGTTTATGCAAATTCTGACGGCGCAATAAAGGCATATAATAAAGTTCTTGAAATTGAACCTGACAATATGCCTGCATTAAAAGAATGTGGTTCTGTATATGCTAAAGCCGATAACTATGTAAAAGCAGAATCTTATTTCCGTCGTGCAGTTGCAAAAACAGGAAGCAAGGCAGACCCTATGCTTTATTTTAATCTGTCTACAGTGCTTTACAATCAGAATAAAATTCAGGATGCAGAAAAATATGCCCTTGAAGCATATAATTCAAAAGACATGCTGAACTCAAATTCTGAAAAGGCAAAAATCGTTTACAACTACGCCCTGATTGTCGGAACTGCCGGAAATCAGAATAAGTCAATCGAACTGTATAACGAAGTATTAAAGCTTAATCCTTCTCATACAAAAGCAAAAATTAATCTCGGTATTATGTTTATGGAAATGACACCGCCTGAAACAGATACTGCCTTGCTGTTTTTAACACAGGCATATAAAGAGGACGATAAGAATTTTGAAGTAAACAACAATCTCGGAAATGCGTACCTTTTAAAAAAAGAATATAAAGATGCCGTAAATTACTATTTAAAAGCTTCAAAAATAAATCCGAAAGATGTCGAAGTAAAGCAGAATCTTGCAAAGGCTTATGCAGAATCAGGACAGTTTGACAATGCAAAAGTAACGTATGAAGACGTTATTGCCCAAAGTCCTGACAGTTTTGACACTTATATAGAACTTGCAAAAGTCTGCATCGCATTAAAGGACAATTCAAGTGCAGAAGGATATCTTACAGCGCTCCAGACAAAAAAGCCTGAATATAAAGCAAGCGAAGTAAAATCCCTGCTTGCAGCCATAAAAAATTAAATAAACGTCATTCTGACGAAAGTTTATCTGGCATGGAGTATAGATAAAAAAATCCCTGCAGTTTATTTTGATCATGCTGCAGGGATTTTTTTTTATTCCCACCCGAACGTTGCAGGCGGTTTGTTCGTTGCATCAAAGTAGACGGCATCTACAAAGTCCAGCCTTGCAATTTCAGAAACTATCTGTCTCAATAAATCGTGGTCAAGCCATGCAAACCGCGCTGTCATTACGTCTTCAGAAACAACCGGTCGCAAGACAAAAGAAGCGCGGTCTTTTGCAGAAGCAAAAGGCAAGTCAATTGTCAGATGCTGGAAGATTCTGTCATACCATTTTGAACTGTGCAGATAAGTAAGCACAATGTTGTCAACTTCTCTTAACTGGTCAAGCCTAAATTTATCGCAGTAACCTTCCTGAAGTTTTAAATCTTCGTCTTTTATATCTGGCCGCTGCCACAAACGCAGTACAGTTCTGTTTAAAAAAGAAGCACTGTTTGTAATATTGCTTGAAGCCTTTTCGATTTTTTCCCATTTTAAAGGAACGTGATAAAATCCGTTTTCTTCCTGTCTGAAACTTAATACAGCCGGAAATCTGTATGTCCTGAAATCTCCCTGAACACCGACAGATTTTACTGGCAGGACAAATTTTTTCATATCTGCAGAACATTTTTCGCAAAACTCAGTAACTTGAATTTTATCAAGTTCAAGTTTTGCTTTTTCAAGTTCCTCTGCATCTTTTTGGCTGAGTTTGCCGTCAGAGCATAAGACATTAATGGAAAGTCCCGGACCTGGAAAAGGATGTCTCATTACGAGCGAATCATCAAGTCCGAGTTTTTTTCCGATTGCGCGCACTTCATCTTTGTATAAATCTCTGATTGGTTCAATTATCATTCCTTTTTCGATTAAACTTTGAATTCCCTGAACCCTGTTATGATGAGTCTTTATTGTATTGGAATTTTTAGTTCCGCCTGATTCGATTATGTCTGGATATAAAGTTCCCTGTGCTAAAAGCCATTTGTTTTCGTCAAGATGCTGTTTTTTTACGACTTCATTGCGGACTGCGATAAAGTTCTCTCCGATTGCCATTCTTTTTTTCTGTGGGTCAGTCATAAACTTAACTGCATCTAAAAAACTATTGCCTGCATCTTCTGTAATGAAATTGTTAAAACCGAATTTATGATATGACTCGGCAACTTGCTTTGACTCGTTTTTCCTCATAAAGCCATTGTCTATATGAAGTCCTAAAACTCTGTCCTGTCCCAAAGCCTTGTTTAGCAGTGCAAATGTAATTGTAGAATCAACACCACCTGAAAGAAACAGAAGGACGTTTTTGTCTTCTGCTTCTTTTTTGATGTTGTCAAGAATAATCTGCAAGACAGTATCCTGATCCCAGTTTTTTGACATTCCGCAATACTTTGCAAAATTTTCAAAGATTTTATTTCCGCATGGAGTGTCTTTTACTTCACAGTGGAACTGGAGGCTGAAACGTTTTTTTTCAAGATTTTGCGTTGCAGCAAATTTGCAGTCTTTTGTAGAACCGACAGTTTCAAAACCTTCTCCGAGTTCAAACACTGCATCCTGATGGCTCATCCAAACTTGCTGAGTATTTTCAATTCCTTCGAATAATGGACATTTTACGTTTTCATTTAACTCAAGCTGCGCAAATCCAAATTCCCCAACGTCTGCTTTTGCAACTTTTCCGCCGTATCCAAGCTGAACAATATAATGCCCGTAACAAAGTCCTAAAACAGGAATGTCAAGATTGAGGATTTCAGCATTGAATTCAGGAATTTTCTCATCGTAAACAGATGACGGTCCTCCGGAAAAAACAATTCCTCTGGCATTTTCAAATGCAGAAAGAGGTGCAGAGGGAAGTGCAATTTCAGAATAGAACCCTGCCATTCTGAATCGCTTTGCAATTAAATGTGCGTACTGCGAACCGAAGTCCAAAACTACTATCTTTTCACGACTCATAAATTTTCCTTACCAATGTAAACTAAAGATATCTCTTAAATTTTTTTAGAAATCAGCTGATTTTGGTGCTCTCGGATACGGAATTACATCGCGGATATTTTCCATTCCGGTAACATAACGGATAAGCCGTTCAAAACCAAGTCCAAATCCAGAATGCGGAACAGTTCCGAAGCGGCGCAGGTCAAGATACCATTGATAATTTGACATATCCATGTTTCTTTCTTTGCATGCTGCAAGAAGTTTTTCATAATTTTCTTCGCGCTCAGAACCGCCAATTAATTCTCCGATTCCAGGAACAAGAACATCAACGGCTTTTACTGTTTTTCCGTCCTCATTCTGTTTCATATAGAAAGATTTTATTTCTTTTGGATAATTGAAAACCATTACAGGACATTTATAAATTTGTTCTGTCAGGAATTTTTCATGCTCAGTTGCAATGTCGCATCCCCAGTACGGTTTAAACTCAAATTTATCCGAATGTTTTTCAAGTTCAGCAATTGCTTCTGTGTAAGAAATCCTTACGAATTTTGCATTTGCAACTTTTTCAAGGCTTTCGATGAGTCCCGGTTGAATTCGTTTGTCAAAAAATTCCAAGTCGCTGCGGCATTTTGTTAAAGCCCAATTCAAAAGATATTTTACAAAATCTTCCTGAATATCCATATCATCGTTCAAGTCAAAAAATGCCATTTCAGGTTCAATCATCCAAAATTCTGCAAGGTGGCGCGGGGTATTTGAATTTTCTGCACGGAACGTAGGCCCGAAAGTATAGACTCTCGAAAGTGCAGTTGCCAAAGTTTCTGCTTCAAGCTGTCCTGAAACAGTAAGGCTTGCTTTTTTACCGAAAAAATCTTTTGAATAGTCAACTATTTTGTGTGCATCTTCAATTTTCATACCGCCGATTCCTGCTTTTACACCGAGTTCAGCGATTTTTTCCATGGAAAGTGTCGTAACCTGAAACATTTCGCCTGCGCCTTCGCAGTCAGAACAGGTAATTTCCGGCGCATTGATATACTGGAAACCGCGCTCCTGAAAAAACGAATGAACTGCAAATGCCATTTGGTTTCTTACGCGGTAAACCGCTCCGAATGTGTTTGTCCTTGCCCGTAAATGAGCATTTTCGCGCAAATATTCCATAGACATTTTGTTTTTCTGCAAAGGATATTCTTCTGGATTACACGTCCCCAAACATTCTATGCTTTCAAGTGTAACTTCAACTGCCTGTCCAGAAGCAGGAGATGGAATTAAAATTCCTTCTGCCCGTACAGATGCACCAGTATTAAGTTTTTTCAAAGTTTCTTCAATATTATTTACATTTGCATTATTTAAAGGAGAATTTCTGTCAAACGTAAGCTGAATGTTTGCAAAGCAACTTCCGTCGTTTACTTGAATAAAAACTAAATTTTTTGAATCACGGATTGTTCTGACCCAACCACAAACTTTTACTTTTTGTCCATCAGGTGATGCTGCTAGTAAATTTTTAATAAGAACTGGAACCATATCAGGTTGCCTCCTTGTAAAAATGTAAATAATGAAAATTATTTTAATTGTTTGTTAAATATTCATCAATATCTATAAAGAAAATAATTGAATCTATTGATTTTTTTTATTACATTTATGATATGTCTTTTTTATCTTGGAGGATTATATAATGAAAGAGGAAACGAAGCAAAAAGCAAAAGGCCTTATCAACAAAGTTAAGGGGGCATTAGACAAAGGGTTGAATGCATCTAAAAAAGCACTGGGAATTGCAGGAGAAGCAGTTCAGGATTTTAGTGATAAAAGTGCACTTAGAATTGAAAAGAAGCAACTGGAGTCAAAATTAAAAAAGCAGTATGAATTAACAGGTGAATATGCAGCAGCTGTTTTTCTTTCTAAGAAAAATGCTTCTTTAACTTCAAAAGACAATCAGATGTCAGAATTTTTAGCTGAGATTTCAAGAATAAAGAAAGAAATTGATTTACGAAAAAATGCTTTGGAAAATGAAGGTTTCGTAACAGGTAAAAATGAGCCAAAAGTCGTTCAGGAAGAAGTTCAAGCAAAAGAAAAGAAATCTGCTCCAAAAAAAACTGCTGCAGTAAAGACTGTTGCATCAAAAACTGCTGCTCAGTCTGCAAAACCTTCTTCAAAGTCTGCTAAAAAGACAGTAACAAAAGCTACGCCGGCTTCTTCAAGTAGAAAAGTAGTTGCAGCAAAGACTTCCGTAAAGTCTGATTCTGCAAAGAAAACTGAAAAAAATAAGAAAATTTAAAAAAAAATATAAAAAAGCTGTTGACAAATAAAAAATGAATATGATATAGTCATA
>SAMEA3663026__coassemble_257_pt1 | contig 62678 bp, 49 predicted proteins | sample SAMEA3663026__metabat2_low_PE_034 | metagenome-assembled genome bin SAMEA3663026 (sample SAMEA3663026) | pig gut metagenome | biome: pig gut; feature: pig-associated habitat; material: faeces | place: France | collected 2012
TATGACTATATCATATTCATTTTTTATTTGTCAACAGCTTTTTTATATTTTTTTTAAATTTATTTTTCTTGACGAATTTAAATGAAAATTACTATATTATAATCACTTAATAATAGATTAAAATATAACCTATATTATCGCCTGACAAAAGACATAATGTTTTTATCAGAACAAAAGGGCTTACGTTGTAAGTCCATATTTTTAATTTACTTTTACAATTTCAGCATAAAGTAAATAAAACAACAAATTCGGAAATGTTTATTTCCTTACATACTTTTCTAATAGGAGCTAATAATGAAAATTAAACCATTAGCAGACAGAGTTCTTGTAAAACCTGTAAAAGCAGAAGCAAAAACAGCATCAGGTATCATCATTCCGGAAGCAGCACAAGAGAAAACCCAGACTGCAACTGTAGAAGCTGTAGGTCCCGGAACTGAAAAAGAACCTGTAACTGTAAAAGTTGGCGAAACTATCATGCACGACAAATATGCAGGTACACAAATCAAAATTGACGGAGAAGATTATCTTATTGTTAAAAATTCAGATATTATTGCTGTAATTGAAAAATAACAATAATATTTATAAAAGGTCATTGCAGTTTTTTGCGATGACCTTTTTTTTGTCTATTTTTTTAACTGAGACAAAAAAAACCGTGCCTTTGTGTGAGAAGGATTAAGATAAACGGCATATTTTAAAGATTTTACTGCAGAGTCAAGAGAACCTTTTTCTGAATACAGAACTCCAACCCTGTACAATGCCTCTGCTTTTTGTTCCGGAGTTTTTGCAAAATTTGATGCAATACCATACAGATTCAAAGCTTCATCTTTCTTTTTTGTACTTGAATAAATCATTGCAAGATTTAACATAGAAGAAAAAGTTACCCGATGTGATATTTTCTGAACCTGCTGATTCTGAAGCAGATACTCATTAAAAACAAGAAATTCATAAAGACGCTGAGACAAGCCTGCCTTTTGGGAATTTGCAGCGAACCAGGCTGCGTATTCAATTTCCCATGCACGCATTTTGTGGATATTACGAAAAAACTCGTCGAAGAAACCTTCCCCTGCATTAAAAGAATATTGGCTTGTAATATATTTATTAAAAAAACTTTCTGCTTCTTCAACTAAATTTTGAATCAAAAAACCATGAACCGCATAACGTGCAATTTCTGGCGGATATAAATTTTTACCGAGCGAATTGCGTTCAAGTACCTGATAAATTTTTGCAATCTGAACTTTTTCTGACTTCTTTTGAATCTTATCTTCCAAATCCAATTTTGCGACATAAAGCTCAAAATTTTTAAAACGTTCAAGACTTGCATTCATTTTAAAAAGTGCATCTTCAACAGGGACACGCGGCAGGCTGTCAAACTTTTTCATATCAAGAGACTGAATGCCAAGTTTTCTAAGTTCAATTGTCATAGGATCACTCAAGTCAAACTGAGACGAGTTATAGGCAAAGTTTCCGTAGGCAATCAAACCAGGTGCGTAATCAGGCCATTTTTCAACTTCAAATTTTAAAAGCTGATATGCAGCATTATAATCTTCTTTTGAAAGCGACCAAAGTGCACTGTTCAAATAAATAACGCTTAAAATATCGACAGGCGGAATTAAATATTCTCCATGGTTTTCAGAAACGGAAGGCTCTTCTTCATCAAGTGTGGAAATATATGCAAGCAGAGAATTGCGTTCAGTTTCAGCAAGATTTTCTTCTGACAAATTGATGTAAGAATCTGCCAGAAGCGAGTGAATTTTAAGGCAGAGATTCTCCTTTTGCTTTGAAGCTACATCATTAATGTAAAAACCGTTCATTTCCTGCTCAATCAGATTTTTTGCCTGTGTCAGAATTTGCGATGATTCAACAAACCGCTTATTGTCGTAATAAACCATTGCCCAGAAATACGCATCAAGTGAATCTGAAAAAACCGCCGGAGTACATTCTAGAGCCTGAGCAAGATTGCCCTGAATCAAATTTATCAAGGCACAGTTTCTAAGCCAGCAGTTATTTTTAGAACCGTTAAAAGCGTCAAAATAAATGCTCATATAATCTTCCGTGCAAAAATCGTCAAACAAAATGTCAGAATTCATAACAGAAATCTGATAACTTAAAACAGCCTGCGCATAAATTGACGAATATTCAGAACCTGAAAGTTTTTTGCTTAACGAAAGAGCTTCTTTTATTTTGTTTTGTTTTAAAAGCAGTGACGAATAAACGGCTATTATTCTTTTGTCATCAGGATTTTTTTTGAAACAGGATTTCAGAAGTTTTTCTGCAAGGGAATTTTCGCCAAGTTTTAAATAGCGTTTGTAAATACCAAGTCGAATGTCAGGAGACAAACCCGGCCTGTCTGTTTTTGAAAGCAGCTTTAAGGCACTGTCAGCCTGTCCCTGACTTATATATCGGTCAACTTCATCTAATATGCCGATTATAGAAGTTGACTTTATTTTTGTAGAACAGGAAAAAAAACTGCCTGCAGCGATTACAATGATTATCATTATCTTTTTAAAACATGAATAAGACTGTAAACAGTTTTTCAAATTTACTTCCTTGCTAAAATAAAGAAAATTCAGACTGCACTTTGTTCTTTTCTTATTGTATCAAGCATTGCGTTGATAAACTTAAATGACTCATCAGAATCAAACTGCTTTGCAAGATCGATTGCCTCATCAATTACAATAGATGGTGAAATCTCTTTTTGATGAATAATAGAAAAAATGCTTATCCGCAAAATGGCAAGAGTAACCTTATTAAGTCTGTCAAAAGTCCAGTTTTTTGCAAGATGCGTTTTTATAAGTTCATCTATTTGTTCGATATTTTCAATTGTGCCTGCAATAAGAATCCGCGAAAACGACAAATCACTTTCGTCCAGATTCTGTTTTGAATCTACCCAGGAAAACTGGAGTAAATCCTCCAGCGTTTCGCCTCCTGCATCCCATGAGAAAATCGCCTGAAATGCAATTATTCTGCTTTTTCTGCGTGCCACGAAAGACTCCCTTACCAGTTAAGAAGATTGTCCAGCTCAGCACCTGTTTTTTTGCGTTCGACATTTGCAGGTATATTAAGTTCTGCAGAAATATCCTGTACGGCTTTCAACAAAGCGCTGTTTCTCATTTGATTTGTAAGAGTTTGTTTTATATATTCATAAACAGTGATTGTAGAACCAGGCTGAACGATATCTGAAATTCCAAGCATTTTTGCATTATATTTATCAAGCAAAACATAGAACTGGTAATCAATATCAGTTTCTTTTAAATCAGAAACTTTGTTCAGCGGCTCATTAAAAATCTGGAGTATCCGTTCGTAAGAAACACCAAGCATTGCAGCATACTTTTCTGTTTTTTCAACCATCAAGTCTCCTGCAACATAACCTGCAGAAACATCTTTTGTTGCAGCCCTCATTGCATCAATCGTTAATTTGCCAGTTGAAAAATCTGACATCAACTTCTGTATTTTTGATTTTGCAGCATCAGGATTACTGTCTTTTTTTACAGAAACAAGGAACATGTGAACCATATCGTTCCATACAAGTTTAGATTTATTTAATTCATAAAAATCACGGATATCCTTATCTGTCGGAGCAACTGAATTTATTTCATTCTGTTTTTTTGTCAGAACATACTGCTGCGCCATAAGCTGACTTCTCAAATATGCCTTGTACTGGGCAACATTCATACGCAGCTGTGATTTTAAAAACTCATCAACAGACATATTCTGTGTCTGGCGGACTATATCTGCAAATTCTTTTTCTGTTACCTGACGTCCTACAATCTGAGACATATTTGCAAGATAATACTGGTCAACCTGACTGTCAGAAAAAACGATTCCTTCTTTTTTTGCTGCCTGAATGATAAGCTTCTGGTCAATCAAAGATTCAAGAATTTCTTTTTTCTGTTCAATATTAAATTTTTGACCAGACTGTGACTGATATGTTTCTACAGAATCTTTTAAATCTTTTAAAGAAATAGTTTCATAACCATTCAATTTTACGACAACCAGAGGCTGAAGATTTGCCTGTGCAGACATACCAAAAAGTGTGACTACTGAAAACAAAGTAGCATAAAATAAGCGTTTCATTTATATTACCTTCCTAACATTTATAAAACAGTTTTTTCTCATTTGGTTACATAAAACCAGGTTTTATTAAGATTCAAGCGGAAGTCCGCCACTTATAACAGCCCGAATACGACGCACTCCGGCAGAAGAAGACTGTTCCTTTTGAATTTTAAAATCTCCGATTTGAGCTGTATGCTGAACATGAGGTCCGCCGCAAACTTCTTTGCTGAACCAGTCATTATTTGCATCACGTCCGATTGTATAAACTTTTACATCTTCACCATATTTATTTGTAAACAATGCCCTTGCACCGGAAGCCTTTGCTTTTTCAAGACTCATTACTTCCATTGTAACAGGCAAATCTTCTTTTATTTTTTCGTTTACGATAGCTTCAACTTTCTGGATTTCGTCCTGTGTCATCGGGCGTTCAAAAGTAAAGTCAAAGCGCATGCGTTCATTTGTAATATTTGAACCTTTTTGGGCAACCTGATTTCCCAAAACGTTGATAAGCGCCTGCTGTAAAAGATGAGTTGCCGTATGATATTTTGTAGTTATTTCAGACTGTTCTGCAAGACCGCCTTTAGCAACACCAGCATCAGCAGTTTTGCTTGCTTCCTGATGTTTACGTTCTGCTTCTTTGAAACCTTCGACATCAACAGTAAAACCATTTTCCGCTCCGAGTTCCTGCGTAAGTTCTAGAGGATAGCCGTAAGTTTCGTACAGGTTGTATGCAACTTTGCCTGAAATAATTTTTTTTGGATTTTTCATAAGGTTTGGAAGAAGTTTCTGGAATTCAACTTCGCCTTTTTTAAGGGTAATGCGGAATTTTGCTTCTTCGGCAGAAAGCTCGCTGTAAATTTTTTCTTTATTCTGTTCAAGTTCCGGATAAGGACCTTTGAAATTATCTACGACAGTTACTGCAATTTCTGCAAGGAAATCTTTTTCGATTCCGAGTTTCATTCCGTGGCGGACTGCACGTCTTATGAGGCGGCGGAGAACGTAGCCTGCACCGACATTTGACGGAACGACGCCTTTCTGGTCACCAAGAATGAATACTGCAGAACGGATATGATCTGCAATAATTCTTACAGACCGGTCTTTTTCTTCGTCAGTTCCGTAAGTATAGTCAGAAAGTTTTTCTATAGTATGAATTATAGGCTGAAAAACTTCTGTAAGGTAAACAGATGTTTTGCCCTGAAGAATACAGTTTGTGCGTTCAAGTCCCATTCCGGTGTCGACATTCTGTTTAGGAAGCGGAACAAGAGTTTTTTCATCGGTGCGGTTATACTGCATGAATACGTTGTTCCATATTTCCATCCAGTTTGCGCTGTCAGTTCCCTTGTTAGAACCTTTTGGAGGCAGACCTTCGCCTACCCAATAAAAGATTTCTGTATCAGGACCACAAGGACCTGTAGGACCTGCTGCCCACCAGTTGTCACTTGCCGGCAGATAGGCAATTTTATCTTCCGGCATTCCGTTTTCTTTCCAGTAAGATGCAGCTTCTTCATCACGAGGAGCGTTTTCATCCCCGGCAAAAACTGTTACGGAAAGTTTTCTCGGGTCAAGTCCGAGCCACTGCGGGCTTGTCAAGAATTCATACGAAAATGCAATCGATTCTTTTTTAAAATAATCACCGAGAGACCAGTTACCGAGCATTTCAAAACAAGTCAAATGGCTCGGGTCTCCGACTTCATCAATATCCCCAGTTCTTACACATTTCTGATAATCTGTAAGCCGTGTTCCTGCAGGATGTTTTTCTCCAAGCAGATACGGAACGAGCGGATGCATTCCTGCTGTCGTAAACAAAACTGACGGGTCATTTTCAGGAATTAAGCTTTGTCCTGAGATTTCTGCATGCCCCTTTGATTTAAAAAATTCGATATATTTAGTTCGAAGTTCATTTGAAGTCATAATGCTATAGTATATAATTCTAAGGGTCTAATTGTCAACTCTACGAATATGAGCGCCAAGAGACTGGAGCCTTTCTACAAGATTTTCATAGCCGCGTTCTATTTGATAGACGTTGCTGATACGGCTTTCTCCCTGAGCTGCCATCGCTGCAATTACCATCGCCATTCCTGCGCGGACATCAGGTGAAACCAGATGTTCACCATGCAGAACGCTAGGACCTGAAACAAGTGCACGATGTGGATCGCACAAAGTAATGCATGCTCCCATATTAATCAGCTTGTCAACAAAAAACATTCTTGACTCAAACATTTTTTCAAAAATCAAAACGTTGCCATCAACCTGAGTTGCGACAACAGTCATAATGCTTGTCAAATCAGGCGGGAATCCCGGCCATGGAGCATCATCGATTTTAGGAGTCTGACCGCCCAAATCTGTATTAACTCGCATTTCCTGTCCCTGAGGAACTTCCAGCGTATTGCCGTTTATTGACCAGCGGATTCCAAGTTTACTGAACGCAATGCGAAGCGGACGCATATCCTGAGGATTGATTTTTTCGATGCGGATTGAACCTTTTGTTGCGGCAGCAAGTCCGATGTACGAACCGATTTCCATATAATCAGGACCGATTGTAAATTCTGTTCCGTGAAGTTTTTTTACGCCGTCAATATAAAGGATATTGCTGCCTGTTCCGGCAATTTTTGCTCCCATTGAATTGAGCATATTGCATAAATCCTGAACATGAGGTTCACTTGCAGCATTTGTAATCGTAGTTTTTCCTTCTGAAATTGCAGCTGCCATCAAGGCATTTTCTGTTGCCGTTACGGAAGCTTCGTCAAGGAAAATGTCTTCTCCGACAAGTTTGTTCGCAGAAAAAACAAATTTTCCGTCAATATCAACTCTTGCGCCAAGTTCAGTCAGTGCAAGAAAATGCGTATCAAGCCGGCGTCGTCCGATTACGTCCCCTCCAGGCGGCATCATGACAGCCTTACCGAGGCGAGCAAGAAGCGGACCTGCAAACAAAATTGAAGCCCTGATTTTTTTTGATAAATCAGCAGGAATTTCTGCACTCTTTACGTTTGCACAGCAGACTGTCCAAGTGTGTTCAGACTCTTTTTTTACATCAGCGCCGAGGGCTTCTAGAATTTTGAACATTACAAAAGTATCTTCGATTGCTGGAATATTCTTTAGTTTTACAGGTTCATCTGTCAGTAAAGTTGCGGCTATACACGGCAATGCGGAATTTTTATTTCCGCAAGTTGTAATAGTTCCTTTTATCGGAAAGCCGCCTTCGATTATGTATTCATGCATAAAAAAAATCCTCTGAAATTATAATTTTGCAATTAATTCACTTAAATTTATTATAATATCGGTTGCCTTAAGCATTTGATTTAGGGAAACCCATTCTGATGCAGAGTGATAATTATGAGCACCTGTAAAAATATTAGGTGTCGGGATTCCCATTTCTGTCAGTCTTGAACCGTCAGTTCCGCCGCGAATAAGCTTGAACTCAGGCTCAACGCCGCTTGTTTTATAAGCTTCAACAAGAACCTGTTTTACAAACGGAAATTTTTCGATAGTATCATTCATATTCAAATACTGCTGGATATGAGTTACAGTTGCCTTGCCGCCAAAAGAAGATGCCGTTGCAGAAGCAAGCTGTTCGACGAGGGACTTGCGTTTTTGCATATTTTCTATATCAAAATCGCGCAAATACAAAGACACCTGAGCTTCGTCCATTGTGCCGGAAATTTTCATAGGGCAGTAAAAACCGCGGCGCAAATCTGTCGTTTCAGGACTTTCGTGGCGTGGAAGATTCTGAACGAAATTTGATGCCATTGAAATTGCATTTACCATTCCGTTTGCACGAGCGCTGTCTGTATGGCTTGAAATTCCTTTGAACGTAATGTCAGAGCGGAAAGCATTAAAACATTCACTTTCAAGTTCGCCTATATGGCCGCCGTCAACAGTATACGCAAATTTGCTTTTAAGCATTTCAACAGGAACTTTGTCCATTCCGTGACCTGTTTCTTCATCAGGCGAAAAAATTACTTCTATCATTCCGTGCGGAATTTCTTTGTGCGAAAGAAGATAGCACAGCGCGCTTACGATGATTGTAATGCCGGCTTTATCATCGCCGCCTAAAAGTGTCGTTCCGTCTGTCGTGATGACAGTATCGCGCTCCTCTGCCGCCGCTGCAAGGGATGGAATCTTACGAGGGTCAAGCGTTATTCCGTTTTCAAGCTGAATTATGCTTCCGTCGTAATCTTTGAAAATTTTTGGATTTACGTTCTTACCGGAAACTTCTTCGACCGTATCAAGATGCGCAAGAAGGCAAAAAGGCTTTGCATTTTCAAAACCACATGTTGCAGGAATTCTTGCGTATATATAAGAATGTTCTGTAAGGCAGACATCAGAAAATCCAAGCTGAACTAATTCTTGACTTAAATCCCTTGCAAATTCTGCCTGACACTGAGTTGAAGGAATTATTCCCTTATCTGCATTTTCGCACGAACTGGTTGAATGTTTTTTTGCATATTTTATAAACCGTTCGCAAATCTGACTTTCTTCTATCGAATTTTTTGACAAATATTTCATAATCAGCCTATAGCATAAATTAAGAAGTATTATTTTTCAAGCAATAAATTTATCATCAGAAGAAAACTGGTCATAGAAAGGGAGAATTTCAGTTAATATAGTCTTTTTTTTATAAAACTGTTATAATTATAGTATGAGATTAACAAGTACGAGAGATAAGACAGTAAATTCAAGCTTTGCAAATGCAATTAAAAATTGTATGCCTGATGACGGCGGACTTTATGTTCCAGATGGGACGGCAAATTTAAGACGATGGATTTTATACACAAACGAGCAGACTTCTTTTTGTTCTATTGCGGGAGCGCTGACGTCTGCTTTTATTAACAATGAGTATTCTCCGATAATCTGCGAAACTATTGCTACAAAAGCGTTCCCTTTTGAGCCAGTTTTGAAACAGCTTGATGAAAAACTTTTTGTTTTGGAACTGTTCCACGGGCCGACAAAATGCAGCAGGGACTTTGGTGTTTCGTATTTAGTTGCAATGCTTGAAACAACGTTGCAGCTGGAAAACAAAAAAGCACTTCTTCTTGATTATACAACAGGTGAACACGGCGCAATTCTTGCACAATCGCTGAAAAACAAAAAACACTTAAAGTCTGTTTTAGTTTATCCAAAAGGAAAAATCTGCGGACTTTCAGAAGAAGATTTTGTCTGGAACGGCGGCAACATTTATCCTGTTGAATTTGACGGAGACGGCGAAGGCGGTCATAAAATCATAAAAGAAATTTTTGACAATAAAGAACTTGCTCAAAAACTTCATCTTACAGTTTCTACGACTGCAAACATCGGTCGCCTTATTCCGCAGACATTTTTCTTTACTTACGCTTTTTCACGATTAAAAAACAAAGTGTCAGGTGACATTTTTTACGCACTTGATCCGGAAAATTACGGAAACCTGGTCGCAGGACTTTACAGCTGGAAACTGTCGCTGCCTGTTACTGGTTTTATTTTGCCTACAACTCCGCAGCTTACTTTAGATGCAATAGGAAATCCGATAATAACAGATTCCGTAGTTCCTGTAGAACAGCGTACTACAGCAGATGCTTCTGACCCGTCAAATCTTGAACGGCTTGAAGACTTTTTTTCGCATTACGCACCGATGATGAAAACTTTTGTCCATGCATCGAATGTATCTGAAAAGGAAACTGAAGATGCGACGAAAGAGCTATTTATGAAATACAAACGATACGCAGGATACAATACTGCAAAAGCATATGCCGCTGCCTTAAAAAATCAAAACCTCGCTGACGAAGACGGTGGTGCAATCGTATTATTTGACAGATTCCATCCGGGATATTCTGCAGACTACATAAAGCAGACAATCGGCGAAAAAATTGAAATTCCTCAGGAAATCGAAAATTTACGTAAAATTATAAAAACAGAAAAAAATCCTGTCAGAACTTCTGGTGAACTTATAAAAATCCTTGAAAGCCTGCAGGACTAGGACAGTGCTGATTAACACAGGAAGCGATTACTCATCACTTCCTGTCCTGCAAGCGTAAAATCAAGTTTCCTGCAGAATGCTATTTTTTCTTAGAAGTTTTCTTTTCTGACTTTTTCTCTTTTGCAGGAGTTTTTTCTGCTTTCTTTTCTGCTTTCTTCACGGTATTTTTTTCAGGCTTCTTTTCTGAAGTCTTTTTTGCGGATTTTTTTCCTGCAGATTTTTCACTTGCAGAAACTGCTGTTTTTGAAACCTTTGAGGAAGAAGCTTTTTTTGCAGGAGCTTTTTTCTTTGGTGCAAAAATTTCGCAGAAAGCACTGCATTTATATTCTGACTTTTCTTGGGCAGAAACAATTTCTTTGTAAATCTCAAAAATATCAGAAGTTTTTGCCTTGTCAGAAGCAAACGCACAAACAGCAACAAACAGATAAAGCGCAGAATCAAACGCTTCTTTGTTAAACCACATTACATTGTCAAAATTATTTGCGCCGACAAGTCTGTCAGAATAAGGACTGTTCATCAGGTAAACAGAAATTTCTTTTAATGTTTCTTTTCTTGCACCTTGAGAAAAATCTTTATTTGAAAGTACGAGCATATTGTACATTCTTTCGAGATTCCAGCGCTGATTTTCTGCATTTAAATTACCTGCTGTTCTCATAAACTGAATGATTTTTCTTGCAAGTGACCATTTTGCAGCAAAACGGTTTTCTGAAAGTGCAAACGCAATCGAACTGACTGCAAATACCTCTTTTGAAAGCATGCCGTTTTCAAGTCCTGCAATGATAAAATCAGAGATTTTCTTTGATTTTAAAGCATTGTTTAACAAAACAGAGAGTTCCTGTTTTTCTTCAACTACTTTATTGCCTGCTTTGGAAGAGTTTTTGCCTGCTTCCTGTTTAACAGAAGATGCAAGTTTGAACATTTTTGCAAAGGTCTTTGTAAATTTTTCAAACTGCTTTTGTTCTGATGCAAGTTTGATTTTCTTTTGCTTTGACTCTGTTTTTTGCTTTGATTTTGTAGCAGGAACAGAAAGTTTTTCGGCTTCTGAATCAAGTTCTATTTGGGCAAATTCATTTGCAACTTTATAGAATGTTTCGCCTTTCTTTTTAAGGCTGTCAGTAAATTTTTCTGCGGCAGAATCAGATGGCTTTGCAAAGAGTTTTGAAAGTCCTGCAAAGAATTTGTCGTCAACAAATTCACCTAAAGCTTTGTATAATTCCTTGAAGCGAATTTCGTCCCATTCTTCGTCAAGATTGTAACAACCGCGGCCGTTAAGTTCACTGCACAATATACTGTACTTTTTATCTTCAGTATCCCGCAGCTGGATTATATCAAGAAGAACCTGAGACTCAAAACCGTTAAGACTCAAGAACAATCCGTTATGACAGATGTCGCTTGATTTTCTTACATACCACAGCCCCGAACGCTGCTCGCGGAAAATCAAGTAATTATCAGGTTCGTCAGTAAGTCCGAGTCCTTCTGCAATAGAGCGCGACTGGAGTTTTATATTTTCACCAGTTTTTACGGCATATTCACATGACTGCTTAATCCAGCCAGAAGCCCGCTCATATTTGTTGTTATAGAAAACAACTGCGCGTTCGTTTCCTGCCCTGTTTGAATATGCAAAAACATTTTCGTTTACATGCCCGTTATCCCACACATCGTAAAACAAAAAGTCTTCGCTCTGACTGAACAGATATCGCTTTTTCATCAACGGGAAAATGTCATGACAGTGCCTGTCGTACAAACCTCTGTCAGGAGTTTCGTTTCTATAGGCTTTTGTATATTCCATTCCGTATTTTTCTTCAAAGCCTTCGATTTGTCCGTGACCGAACATCGGAAGTCCCGGCATCGTAACCATAAGAGTACAGACACCAAAATATTTATCGCCTTTACCAAACTGGGCAACCGCCGTTTCTTCGTCAGGGTTGTTCATAAAATTGACATAGCGCTTTAAAATCTGAGGGTCAAACTTAATTGTGTTTTTTACAGTATCGCGGTATTTTTGATTTTCCTCTTTTTTAAGCATATTCATGAATGCTGAATTATAAACGCGGTGCATTCCAAGTGTGCGAACAAAGTAGCCTTCCATCATCCAGAAAGCTTCTGCCAAAAGCAAAGTATCAGGAACTTCTTTTGCAACCCTGTCTACGACTTCACGCCAGAATTCATTTGGAATTGCATCATTAAACTGCTGTGTCGAAAGTCCTGTTTCACTTCTGGTTGCAATATCGCCTCCGTGTCCCGGCTCTGGATACCAGAGACGACGGATATGTTTTTTAGCAAGAACCATTGCAGCATCAAAACGGATAATCGGGAAATTCCGTGCAACGTGAAGAATTTCCTGAATAACTTCTTCGCGCGCTTTCGGATTTAAAAAGTCAATCTGCGCCGTATCATTCCATGGCATTCCTGTTCCGTCGTTACCGTGATAAATATAGCGCGTATCTCCTGTAGCATGGTCAACGCGTTTAAAAACTACGGCGCAGTCTGTCTTTGAATAATAGTGGTCTTCAAGATATACGCCGACACGCGGGTCTTTTGAAAGATTTTCGCCGTTGTAAGAGTACTGCGGAAACGGATTGTCACGGCGCTGAACGAACAAATCAGGCTTTTCTACAATCCAGCGGCTGTCCATACCTGTGTGGTTAGGAACCATATCAGATGCAAGACGAATTCCTCGCTTCCATAGACGTGCACGCAGATTTTCAAGCGCTTCCCAACCACCGAGATTTGAAGCAATATTGTAGTCCATCAAACTGTAGGCACTTGCAGCAGCTTCCGGGTTTCCGCAAATCTGCTTAATCCGTCGGCTGGCATTGCTTCGTTCCCAAAGTCCGATAAGCCATAGTCCCGTAAAGCCTTCGTCACGCAAAGCATCAAGTTCTTCATCAGGAATCTGGTCAAGCCTGTTTATAGGACGATTGTATTTTTTTGTAAGCTGGTCAAGCCATACAAGAACAGTTTTTGCCATTAAAACAACTTTAGGCATCCAATCTCTATCAGGACTGAACCGTTCGTATTCGTTCATAAGGTTTTCAAAACTCATTACAGGAACATCGACGTCGCCGCCGTTAACTCCATGCCATGCTGCTTTTTCTTCTTCGCTCAATGTATCAAGACCTGCAAGAAGGCGTTTTAACCATTCGCCTAAAAGCGTAAACCAGTTTTTGTAAATGTAATCAAGCTGACCGCGAAGACTTGTCGGGCTAAAAACTACAGGTTCACGCAAAAAATTAATCAAGTCGTGATTAAAAGGTCCGAACACAGGCAGTTTTGCAAAATAACGCTGTATATCTGCCCATGTTTTATGATAAAGCGGATTTTTTCCTAATTTCTGGTCATTAAACATTATGCTGAACGGAAGAAAGGCCGGATTTTCATTTTCCAGATGGAGCATAATCATTTCTTCAAAAGAAGACTCTCTGTTTGAACGAAGTTTTCCTGTTCCGACATCGATGGAAGTTTCGCTCATATATTTTTCGAGTGTAATTTCACCGCGATAAACTGCAGTAGGAGGAAACTCCGTATTGAACTGAATCAAAAGCTCGTCAATATTCTCTTTGCCATATTTGTTATCCAAATCTTTTAAAGCATCAGAAAATGCCGTAGACAGTTTTGTCTTTCTGTAAAGCATGCAGCAGTAATGAAGGATTTCGTCGATAAGCCCCATTGCATTAATAGAACCTGCTGAAACACGTTTTTCAGGAAGCCCCATTTTGTCAAAATGAGTGTTCAGTCTTTCGGTAAAAATCCTAACAGCTTTCATATCAGAAATAATTACATTTCCTGTAGAAGCATAAAGAGCATTGCTGAATTTACAACTATCGCGCACAGCCTTATTTATATGAAATTCGTTGTATGAAATTTTCATTATTTCCTCCCGTCATGCTTTTCAGCAATAACTTTAATTTTTTGAATAAGATTTTTATTTTTGCTTAAGTCTTCTACAAGACAAGGAATTCTGTAAGTCCAGTTGAAATCAGTAACCTCGCCCGGAACATTTACGCGTTCATCTTTTGAATTTGGAAGCCAGTAATTGATATCCATATAAAGATAATCTTGCAGCGGATGAATGCACCATGCACTGTTTGTCTTTGCAGTTGCAACAAAAATCGATTCAGCAATTTCCGGTGTAAAATTCTTTAATTCTTCAAAAGATTTGCCATTGAATGAATCAGCATTTTGTTTTACAAACAAAGATGCAGCGTAACTGTCTTCTTCCCACCACTGCCTGATTGTAGTTGAATCATGCACAGACGTCGTCGTAACAGAAAGTTTACGGTACTCGTCAAACGAAGAATAAGGCTGCCCCGGAATTTCCCATTTGCGTGACCAGCGGAGAACGCTCAAACCTAAAATATTTTCTTTTTGCATTACACTCGGAACACACGAAAGATTTACACCGAGGTCTTCGCCACATGCCTGCATATCAACTGCAGAAGTAAGGCTCTCGAGAATGTCAGTTGCCTGTTCTTCCCATTTTTTGTCCTGCTGAATGTTTTTTTGATTGAACAGATGTTCAAGTTTTTCTTTTTCCTGCGTAGAAAGCGTTGTCCATGCATACGAACTGTAAAAAGTCCAGACAGGAACAAATTGATTTTCTTCTATCTCTATTAATGAGCGGTTGTTCCAGTATTCTGCAAGCTTGCGTTTTATTCCATTTGATGTTTCCTCTGAACACTCAGAAGACAAATCAAGTTCATAAATGTCTTTGTCGCCTTTAATATGTTTTTTGAAAAGCCAAAGTTCCTCTGAGCCGAGCCTGTCGCAGATTTTTGAAAGAATGTTATGAGATTTTTCCTGATTCCAGGTAAAATAATCGATGTCGGAAGTTTTTACGTGCGGTTCGCTAAGCCAGCGGATTCTTGCATCGTCAAATCCAAGACTATTCAATTCCTGACGCGAAATGCTTACATAAGGCTCGGCATGTCCTAAAATTGCAGTTGAATCACGCTCAGGGATTGCCCAGATTCTGAAAAAGCCGAGAATGTGGTCAAGGCGGTATGCCTTATAATACTGGCTTGCAGACAAAAGACGGTTTTTCCACCAGGAATACCCTGCATCGCGCAGATTTTTCCAATTGTAAGTCGGGAATCCCCAGTTTTGTCCTGCAGGATTTTCGTTGTCAACGGGACTTCCTGCCCTGAGGCTGTGATTGAAGAACTCAGGATTTGCCCAGGCATCGCAGGAATCTTCGTTCATCATAATAGGCATATCGCCTTTTAAAATTATTCCAAGTGACTTTACGTATTCGCACGATGCTTTAAATTGAATGTTGAGTTTAAACTGAAGCCATGCATAAAACAGATGCTCTTTTTTTAAGTTTTCATCGTTCCATCGTTTTTGAATTTCTTTTTGTCCGGGAAGCTGGTCTTTTTTGTTCCATGACTTCCATGAAGCCTGCATATTCTGCCATTTTAAATTTTTGTAAACTGCATATTCTGCAATCCAGGGATTTTCGCTAATCCATTTTGACAGAGCAGAATCTGGCTTTGCTTTTTTTGCAATGTCAGTGCTTTCGTAAATGTCGCGCAAAAGTTCTGTCTTGCGGTTTAAAATTCCCTGATAATCGTAGCGGCTTTTATACGGAAAATCTTTTATAAACGAATCGTATTTTTTTTTGAAATTTTTATCGCTTTTATAAAGACCGTCAAATTCTGCAATTTCTGAAATATCTGCATAAATCGGATGAAGTGCGAATGCAGACAGACCGCTGTATGGAGAACTTTGAGTTCCCGTATCATTGACAGGCAAAAGCTGGATTATTTTTAAACCTGCAGCATTACAAAAATCTGCAAATTCTTTTAATGATGTATATTCTCCTATTGCAGAAGACTTTTTTGTATAAAGGGCACCAAGCGGAACTACTGTTCCTGTTAAATTTTCAACTGTATTTTTTGATATTTTTTGCATAATATTAGGATTATAACACAGTTTAATGCAATCCGCTTATTTTTTTTATTAAAATTTACATTTTTTTTTCAGATAAACAGACAAAAGTAAAATTGAATTTTATTTTATCTGTTTATCTTTCCATTATATTGTCATTAACAGACTGTTTTTCTTTCTATTTGATTGTAGTTCCGATGTAATCTGTTTCGTTTAAAATATTTCTGATGTTTTCGATATTTTTACCGGAAGCGCAGATTACTGTTAAGTTCAACTCTTCTGCCTTTTTTGATGCGACAGGGTCAAACGGAGTATTTTTGCCAGGAACCCAGTCGTCACCGACCATTTTTCTGAAATCTTGCCATGAGATTTCATCTATTGGAGTTGCATCCGGATTTTTACGCGGATCGTCTGTATAAACTTTTTCAATATTTGAAAGGTTTACAACTGTACCGGCCGAGAATTTTTCTGCAAGCAGGACTGCATCATTATCTGTAGAAAAACCAGGTTTCCAGCCAGAAGCAACGAGAACCTGACCTTTAAACTCGATGTCTTCAGTAGGATTATATACGACAGGATTCTGGCAAAAACTCCCGAAAGCGGCTTTTAAAAGTTCAGCGTTAAGGCGGGTTGCCATAATTCCAATCCAGTCTGCCTGAGAATTGTCAAAGTTTTGAGATGCAGAAAGACCGCTTAAAATTTCGCGATATGAGTTTTGATAAACGCGTGCAGGACCTCCGCCACCGACTACTAAAATCAGACGGCGGTCTTTATCTTCTGAAAGCCAGCTAGTTGTCATCAAAACAAATTTTGTCAAAAACTCTGTATCAGGTTTTTCAGGAACAACGATAGAACCGCCGACAGATAAAACTTTTGTTTTTGCCATAATTTACTCCTATTTATAATACGATAATTTTTTTTCAAGTTTATTAAAAACAATTACAACGAGTGCATTCATTATAAGATAAAAAAGTCCTGCGATAAAAAGAGGAACTGTAGAAAAAAGTCTGCTTGCAGTAGTTTTGGAAATCTGGAGAAGTTCAACAACTCCGATAACCTGAACTAAAGCAGTGTCCTTTACCAAAGTCATAACTTCGTTGCCCATAGGAGCGATAATGCGCTTTATAACCTGAGGACAGATAATATGAAAAAAAGTTTGAGTTCCTGTATAACCAAGAACTTTGCAGGCTTCGTATTGTCCGACGGGAATTGACTCAAAACCGCCGCGATAAATTTCTGCAAAATAACAGGCATAGTTTACAGACAGCGCAATAATTGCAGCTACAAACCTGTCTAGTTTTAAGGCAAAAATCTGCCCCGGAATAAAATACACGCAGATTAACTGAAGCATTAACGGCGTACCCCGTACAACAAGAAGAACGAGTTTTACGAATTCTCTTAAAACTGTTATACGGGACATTCTTCCGGCGCAAATAAAAACAGCAAGCGGAATTGCAAAAACCAGTGTCAGAAAAAATACTTCGACAGAAACGACAGTTCCCGAAAGCATTGATGTAAGGATTTTTAAAATTTTGTCAATTCCGCTCATAAACAGCCTTTTTTATTAAAATGATATCAGTATAAAATTCAAGGTTAACACTGAAAAATTTTCTTAACGTCCGATAACAGAAATATCGTTGCCAAACCATTTTTTAGAAATTGCAGCAACAGTTCCGTCGGCAGCCATCTGTTCAAGAATACTCTGAACTTCGTTTGTAAGTTTGATGTCATTTTTTCTGAAAGCGATTCCGTATTCTTCTGAAGCGAGCGATTCACTTAAAGTATGAAACGGAAGCCCTGCTGTCTTTATGCTGTATTCTGCAACAACGATATCCATTACAACGCCGTCAACACCGCCAATCGAAAGGTCTGTCAATGCAAGAAGATTCTGTTCAAACGGAATGATGTCTGCAAGTGAATTTTTAAAATCAGGATTTGCATCTACTGCGTCCTGTGCAGAAGAACCGGCTTGAAGTCCGATTTTCTTTCCTTTTAAATCTGCAAGCGAATTAATGCCAGAATCGTTTCTGACAACGACAATCTGTGCATTGTTCAAATACGGTTTTGTAAAGCTTAAGATTGCCTTGCGTTCTTCTGTAATCGTAAGGCCGTTCCAGATGCAGTCAATATTTCCTGTACTCAATTCCTGTTCTTTTGCATCCCAGTTAATAGGCTGGGCTTTAAAAGTAACGCCGAGTCTTTTTGAAACTTCTTTTGCCAGGTCAATGTCATAACCTGTAATTTCGTTATTTTCATCACGAAATCCCAATGGCGGGAAAGAATCGTCAAGTCCCAAAACAAAAACGCCGCGGCCTTTTAATTCTGAAAGTGAGTTGTCTGCTTTTGATGATTTTCCGTTACAACCGAAAAATAATCCTGCAGTTGCAATTACTGCAATTAAAAATGTTGCTGATTTTTTCATAATTTTCCTCGAAATTATTTTATTTTTTTTCTGTACTAGTACAGCTTTTGACAAATTTTTTTAGTTTTGAAATCTGCTGACTTACTTTTTGAGAATTTGGAGCTCCGGTTGTTTTGCGGGCTTCGACACAGGCAGACGGCGTTATAAAGGCGTAAATGTCTTCGTCGATTAATTCAGAGCACGTTTTAAATTCTTCAACACACAAATCCTCGAGCTTGCAGTTATTTTCGATTGCAAGGCGGACTGCTTTTGCACTGACACCGTGTGCCGTTCTAAAAGGCATTCCCTTGCGGACAAGGTAATCTGCAACATCAGTCGCATTAAGATAACCTCCCTCGCAGCCGTCTGCCATTGTTTTAGAATTCCACTTTGCACTTTCTATCATATAAGTGAACACTGTCAGGCACGACGAAACTGTGTCAAACGCATTGAAAAGCGGCTCTTTGTCTTCCTGCATGTCCCTGTCATACGAAAGAGGGAGACCTTTCATCATCGTCAAAAGACTTGTAAGCTGCCCGTAAACTTTTCCTGTCCTGCCACGGATTAATTCTGCAAAATCAGGATTTTTTTTCTGCGGCATAATTGAACTTCCTGTAGACCATTTTTCGCTTAATTCTACAAAGCTGAATTCTGTCGTTGCCCACAATACGATTTCTTCTGAAAAGCGCGACAAGTGCATTTGAATAAGGCTGAAACACGATGTAAACTCAATGCAGTAATCCCTGTCAGAAACGCTGTCAAGACTGTTCTGCGTCACGCCTTTAAAGCCGAGTTCCCTTGCGACAAATTCCCTGTCGAGCGGAAGTCCGCTTCCTGCAAGTGCGCCAGAACCGAGCGGACTGTAATCAATTCTTTTTAAAGCATCTGACAGCCTGTCATAATCACGCTGCAAGCTCCAGCTCCATGCACACAAATGATGGGCAAGCGTTACAGGCTGTGCATGCTGCATATGGGTAAAACCCGGCATAATTGTCTTTGTATTTTTTTCTGCAATGGAAGTCAGAACATCGATTAACTTTACGATTTTTAATTGAAGTTCCGGGATTACGCGTTTTAAATAAAGACGTTCGTCAAGTGCAATCTGGTCGTTACGGCTTCTTCCTGTATGAAGTTTTTTACCTGCTTCACCGATTCTGTCTGTCAAAGTCGCTTCTATAAATGAGTGAATGTCCTCGGCACTGTAATCTACTGCAAGTTTGCCTGACTGCAAATCGTTTTTTATAGATTCCAGCCCTTTAATGATTTTAGCACTTTCTGCTTTTGAAATTATACCTGTTTCGCCGAGCATTTTTGCATGGGCTATGCTTCCTTTGATATCGTCTTCTGCCATGCGCTCATCTACGTAGATAGAAGTTTCAAATTCGACAGCGGCGGCATCAGGGCCTTCTTTAAATCGTCCGTGCCACAAAGCCGCGTGATTATCTGTAGTCAATGTTCCGTGTTTCATAACGATATTATAGTGAAATTATTTATCTAGGGCAACGAGCGCGAGTGTTTTTCAATTTGCTCACCGGCACTTGATTTAACTTGCGCTACAAGTTTTGCATGGCAAAACTCTATGTGGCGTTCAGACTGTTGTAGTGGTAAATTTCTTATGGCGCAACCAGCTCGCGCTACGAAAAATGCTTAAAGTAATTCTCTATGGGGCGGACAGGCTGTTGTAATGGTAAATTTCTTGAAGCGCAAGCAATTCGCGGTCAAGAATTGACGGAATGCACAATTTTTTTTCGGAATTTTGGACGGAATGTAGTATAAATCGAGCAGAAATGGTGGTTAAATGATGGGCGTAGGATAAATGCAAAGGCGCAGATTTTTGGGGTTCCAAGGGTCTGCGTTTTTTTTTAAGCGAGTGTAATCAACTGGAGGTAAAGATGAAAAACGTCGGTTACTATAATGGAAAAATCGGACTTATGGAAGAAATGTCCGTGCCGTTTTTAGACAGAGGACTGTTCTTTGGCGACGGAGTTTACGATGCGACTTATGCTGCAAACCGTAAAATTTTTGAAACAGATTTCCACGTTGACCGTTTTTACAACAGTTTAAAAGCTGTAAAAATCAATCTTGAATTTTCAAAACCGCAGTTAATTGCAGAACTGCAGAAATGTATAGACGCAATGGACTCTGACGGCGTTGTCTTTGTTTACTGGCAGGCAACACGAGGAACTGCTTTACGCAACCATGTTTTTCCAGAAAACGTTCCGCCTAACCTTTTGATTTACGTAGTTGAATCTTCGCTTACGGATTTACGGATTCCAAAAAAAGCAATTACAGTTGAGGACACAAGATTTTTTCACTGTAACATAAAGACTTTAAATCTCCTGCCATCAGTAATGGCAAGCCAACAAGCAAAGGAAGCCGGATGTTCAGAAGTAATTTTTCATCGCGGTGAGCGCGTTACAGAATGTGCGCACAGCAATGTGAACATTTTAAAAGACGGAGTTTTCATAACGCCGCCACTTGACAATTTGATTCTTCCTGGAACAACGCGACGTCATTATCTTGAAATCTGCCGGCGTCTTGGAGTTCCTTTTGAAGAACGTCCTTTTACACTCAGCGAACTTTTTGAAGCAGATGAAATTATGATTACAAGCGCCGGTACTTTGGGAATGACAATCTGCGAACTCGACGGAAAGAAAGTCGGCGGCAAAGACCCTGAACTTTTACATAAACTTCAGCGCGCGGCTGTCGACGACTTTACACTGGAAACAGGATTTGTTCCTGACATACTGTAAAAATAAAAAAAACGCATGCACGGCATTCAATTAAAACGGAAGTACATTATGACAAAAGAAGAACTGGCAGAAAAAATCACTGGCGAAAACCTCGACTCAATCATGAACATAGATCCGCGCGGTTACGGAGTTTCACGCATTTTATACAAAGCCTCGCGCAAATATGCAGATAACAAAAGCACTTCGATGACATTTGCAAAAAAAATCTGTTCAATTTTTTCTAATGCTGAATTTGAAAAACTTTCTTCCGAAAATAAAAAATCAAATACAGTTCTTATAATGACAGGCTTTGTACTCCGTCCTCACTTAATGCCCGAAACAGACGGAATTGTCGGTGCACTTTTGTTTGCACGCTCACTGATTTATGCATTTGGAATAACGCCGGTACTCTCTGTAAACGAAAAAAACATTCCGGCAATCCTTTCGACAGCTGCACTGATGGGACTTCATGTTTACGATAATATTGAAACTGCAAAAAAAATGCCGTTAAGTTTTTCCTTCATTACGATTCCGGTTGAAAAAGAAAAAGCCGCTGAAAAAATAAAAGAATTTACTTCAAGAGAAAATCCGCTATTTGTTTTTTCAACAGAATGTGCAGGAGCAAATTCATCTGGAGAATATCACAACGCAACAGGAATAAATATGACGGAACTTGAATCAAAACAAGATTTACTTTTTGAGTTTTATAAAAAGAAAAAAGTTCCTGCATTTGCAGTCGGTGATTTAGGAAACGAAATCGGAATGGGAAAGCTTTCATCACATATAAAGAAATTTATTCCTTATGCAGACGGTACAAAAAACGGAATCACAGCTTTTACGTCTGCAGATTTTGTTTTGACTGCGACAGTCAGCGACTGGGGAGTTTATGCCGTCATCGCTGCAATCGCATTTCTAAAAAAAGACATCAGCATTATGCACGATGAAAAAATGGAAGAAGCAGTTTTGCGACAGTGCTGTCTTAGCGGAATGGTTGACATGACTGGTTCGCTTTTACCTGCGATTGACGGCTTTGACGTTGAGTTTCAAAAACAGATTGTAGCGCTCATGAGGTCGACAGTTAGTTTTGCAATTAACTACGACAACAACACTTGGTTTGAAAAAGTTCTAGAAAAAAAATTTTATGACACACAATAGAAATTTACATACAGAAATAAATCAGAAACTAAAGTCAATCAAAATTGTTCAGGCGGGCGAGAATTCCATTTCAATTCAATTTGAACAGAAAATTTCGCCTTCGATAAACTCTGTCATTTCAAGACTTTGTTCCCTGCTCGATGCTGAACAATTTGCAGACCGATTTTCTATTCAGGAAACTGTTCCGTCTTACTGCGCAATCCTTGTCGTTTTAAAAACAAAGCGCCGGCTCAGATTACTCAAAAAAGGAATTTATAAACAGCTGTTTTTCATTCTCTCGTCAGACAATGATTCTCAAACAAAAAATCAGACAATTCACAAAATACCAGTCTGCTATGACGATGAATTTTCACCTGACATAAAAACAGTCTGCTCACACACAGGACTTTCAAAAGAAGAAGTAATCGCACTGCACTCTAAAAAAGAATATCTCGTTTACATGCTTGGTTTTTTACCTGGCTTTGCCTACTTAGGCGGGATGGACAAAAAACTTGAAACGCCGCGATTAAAAACACCGCGCACAAAAATTCCTGCAGGGAGTGTTGCAATCGGCGGAAGTCAGACAGGAATCTATCCTGCAGAAAGTCCCGGCGGCTGGCAAATTATTGGAAAGACTCCAGTTAAAACTTTTGACGTTCAAAGAAAGCCGGCAGTATTTTTTAAAGCAGGAGATAAAATAAAATTTGAGCCTGTTTCAAAAGAAGATTTTTTTTCGATTCAAGAAAAAGAAAGACAGACAGAAAATGCCAGCGAAAAAAAAGAACGTTTTACATGTACCGGCGGAATAAAAATTTTAAATCCCGGCTTATGTACGACAGTACAGGATGCAGGACGAAAAGGCTTTTTAAAATCGGGCATAACAGAAAATGGTGTAATGGATAAAATTTCTTTTGAAACGGCAAATGCAATTTTAGGAAACAGCGAAAATGCTGCAGTTCTTGAAACTACTATTTCAGGCCCTGAAATTTATTTTTTTACTTCCGCAGACTTTTGCATTACGGGCGCAGACATTCACCCGGAACTCAACAATGTACCATGTGAAATGTACAAAAAAATTCATGCAGAAGCAGGAAGCATTTTAAAAACAGGATTTGCAACTGACGGTCTCAGAAGTTACATCGCAGTTAAAGGCGGAATCCTTGTAAAAAAAATTTTTAAAAGCTGTTCTACAGATTTAAAATGCAAGTTCGGTGGTTTTATGGGAAGACGGCTTTGCACAGGCGATCAGATTGCAATTGGTGATAATTATTCTGATGACTGTTCTGCAAATTGTTCACAAAGGAAACTCAAAGTTCTGCTTAAAAATAAAATTGAACTGCCTGTAAAAAATCCGCTTACACTCCATATCGTTAAGTCATCGCAGTTTTCTTTTTTCAGCAAGAAAGCAGTTAAAGAGTTTTGCTCATCGGAATACGAAATAATGCCGGAAAGCGACAGAATGGGAATCCGTCTCAAAGGAAAAAAGTTAGCATGCAGTTCAACTGACATAATTTCTGACGGAATTCCTTTTGGTGCAATTCAGATTACAAGCGAAGGGCTGCCTGTAATTATGGCACAAGACAGACAGACTTGCGGAGGTTACGCAAAAATTGCATGCGTCATAAAAAAAGACATGAACATTCTTGCACAATGCCGTCCAGGCACAAAAATAAAATTTAAATTTACAGACTAAAATGAAACCAGAATAAAAAGAAGATAAATCAAGTGAACCGGGAGAAAAAAAATGAACGCAAATATTTATCAGAATTATCTGCCAAAAGACGCAAGGGCTCTTATCGCTCAGGAGAAAATTACGGGTCAGACAAGCGGAATGTGCAGCGGCTATGCGCAGGGAAACCTTTGCATACTGCAAAAAAAATATGCATACGACTTTCTTCTTTTTTGCCAGCGCAATCCAAAATCGTGTCCGCTTTTAGAGGTAACAGATACAGGTGAACGCATTTTAAAAACATGCGCATCTGGAAGCGACATTGCAACAGACATTCCAAAGTACCGGGTATGGCAGAACGGGAAAATGATTGCAGAACCGCTCAACGTAAAAGATTTCTGGCGCGATGATTTGGTAAGTTTTATAATAGGCTGCAGTTTCAGTTTTGAATCGCTTTTAATGGAAAGCGGAATTGACGTCAGGAACATCAGCCAGAACTGCAACGTTCCGATGTACCTCACAAATATCGAAACACAAAGAGCCGGAATCTTTGGCGGAAAAATGGTCGTAAGCATGCGCCCTATTCCATACAGCCAGATTGTAAAATCCGTAACCGTAACAGCCAGAATGCCGCGCGTACACGGTTCTCCAATTCACATAGGAAACCCGGAAGCAATCGGAATAAAAGATTTAAGCAAGCCTGACTTTGGCGATGCCGTAAAAATCAACAATGGCGAAGTTCCTGTATTCTGGTGCTGCGGCGTAACTCCGCAATCTGTCGTCATGACTTCAAAACCGGAATTCTGCATAACACATTCGCCAGGTCACATGCTTATAACTGATTTGAAAAATGCAGACTTAATGTCCTGATTAAAATCTGATTAATGTTTGATTAATATCATTAAGGAATGAATATGAAAACTATTGATTTAAATTGCGACCTTGGCGAAAGTTTTGGCGCATACACAAACCTCTTGCAAATGGACAGTCTTATCCTGCCTCACATTACGTCGGCAAACATTGCATGCGGCTTTCATGCAGGCGATCCTGTCGTAATAAAAAAAACAGTTGAACAGGCTGTAAAAAACGGTGTTGCACTCGGAGCACACCCAGGACTTCCTGATTTACAGGGCTTTGGCAGACGGAACATGAAAATTACACCAGAAGAAGCAGAAAGCCTTGTAATTTATCAAGTCGGCGCATTGCAGGCATTTGCACATTCTGCAGGAACAGAACTAAATCACGTAAAACCGCACGGCGCACTTTACAATATGGCGGCAACAGATTTTGAACTTGCAAAAGCCATCGCACGCGGAATAAAAAAATGCTCAAAGAATTTGATTTTTGTATGTCTATATGGTAGCTGTATGGTACAGGCCGCCGAAGATGAAAACATTAAATACGCCTGCGAAGTTTTTGCCGACCGTGCCTATCAGGAAAACGGACTTTTAGTTCCACGAAGCCAGCCGGGCGCCGTCATCACAGACGAAACCGAAGCAATCGCACGCTCAATCAAAATGGTCAAAGAAGGCAAAGTCACAAGCATCACAGGCAAAGAAATCCCGGTGCAGGCAGACACTATCTGTGTCCACGGCGACAATCCCAAAGCTGTAGAATTTGTAAAATCAATACACGCTGAATTTGTAAATCAGGGAATTGAAGTCAAAAGCATAAGATGAGGGGAGCCCCGAATCGAGTTCGGGGTGACAGGGGTATAGGAGGTTTTCAAGAGAATTTGTTCATTTTGCACAACAAAAAAACTTGTTTTTGTGAAAAAAGTCATATAAATAAATCAAAAATAGTGCTTAAATCTTAGACATAAAACGAACTGCAAAGGCGTAGAAATTTCTTTTTAGATTTTTCTACGCCTTTTTTGTTTGCACATTTTTATTTTTCGCTGGAGGTTAGTATGAAAAAGAAAATTGGAAAATCAGCAGTTTTATCTGCAGCAGTTGTTTCTTTGCTTAGTTTTGCATCTTGCGGCGGAAGCAAAGAAAAAATCATTAAAATCGGATTTAACATTCCGCTTACAGGAGATTCTCCAAAAGTAGGAGAAAGTGCAAAATACGCTGGTGAAATCGTAAAAGAAGAAATCAATTCTGCCGGCGGTCTTGATGTTAAAGGAACAAAATACAAACTCGAATTCATTTATGTCGACAACGAATTAAAACCAGATTCAGCAATCAACGCTGCAAACAAACTTATCGACATTGATAAAGTTCTTGCATCTGTAGGTCCTGAAGGTTCTGGGCGCGCCATTGCTGCAGGAGAAGTTTACAATGATTCAGAAGTTCCGATGATTACTCCTTGGGCAACAAACCCAAAGGCAACAAAAGACAGACCTTTCTGCTTTAGGGCATGCTTTCTTGATCCGTTCCAGGCACCTGTTGCAGCAAAGTTTGCAAAAGAACAGTTTGGTGCTTCAAAAGTTGCCATTGTTTACAACCTTGAAGACGACTATTCAAAAACACTTGCCGAGCTTTTTAAAAATGAATGGGACGAAAAATACGGTTCAACTGTAGTGTTTGAATCTTTTGGTCAGAAAGACCAGGATTTTTCAGTTCAGCTTACAAAGGTCGTAAACTCTGATGCAGACTTTTTGTATTTGCCAAACTATTACAACTTTGTAGGTCTTATTACTTCGCAGGCAAAAGATTTAGGATGGACAAAGCCTGTAATGGGTTCTGACTCTTGGGGCTCGGCAGATTTGTTCCCGCTTTCTAAAGGAGCAGTTGTCGGAGATTTCTTTACAACTCACTATGCTGCAAAAGGCGCAACAGGTAAAACAAAAGAGTTCATTGACAAGTATCAGAAAACTTACGGCTACGTTCCTGATGATGTTGCTGCTTTGACTTACGATGCAACTTACATCGTTCTGCAGGCAATTCAGGATGCAGGTCTTACAGGAAATCTTGCAAAAGACAGAGTTGCTGTAAAAGATGCAATGGGAAGAATCAAGAGTTTTTCTGGCGTTACAGGAAACATGCAGTTTACACCGGACGGCGACCCTATAAAAGAAGCAGTTGTTGTTCAAGTTACGCCTGAGGGAGAATTTGAATTTGTAAAATCGCTGCAGCCGTAATTCAATAAAAAAATCTTGAAACATGTTCTGCAAAAACAAATACGGACTTGTTTCAAGATTTTTAAGAGGTCTGATTTTAAAAGGGGGAAGTGAATGACTTTTTTTATTCAAAATATTTTTAATGCTCTCCAATGGGGAAGTTTTTATTCTATTATTGCTTTGGGCTATTGTCTGGTTTATGGAGTTCTGCGCCTTATAAACTTTGCACACGGCGATATTTTTATGACAAGTTGTTATATTGCTTTTTTTATTGTTGCAGCATTAACTTCTTATTTTGCAGGTCTTTCAGGAATCCCGCTTTTTATAATTACACTGATTGCAACAATGGCTTTGACTGCACTTTTAGGCATCGGTATAGAACGCATTGCTTACCGTCCGCTCAGAAAAAAAGGTGCAAACAGGCTTTATGTTGTAATTACTGCACTGATGATTGGCTTTATTCTTGAAAACGGAAACCTCGGTCTTTTAGGCGCATCTTCAAGAAGTTTCCCGGAAATACTGCCAAAATCAATTTGGACTGTAGGACCTGTTACAATTACAAGTTTAAAAGTTCTTGTAATTGTTTCTGCAATCGTAATTTTTGTAATTCTTCAGTTCATCGTACAAAAATCAACTTTGGGGATGAGCATGAGAGCCATCTCGTATGACAAGTTTGCAATTCCTTTGATGGGAATCCCGCTGAACAAAGTCATTACGTTTACTTTTGGACTTGGTTCTGCGCTCGCCGCCGTTGCAGGAATTTTGTTTGGAATGAGCTACCCTGTAATGGATCCGTACATGGGAATGATTATCGGCTGGAAAGCTTTTATTGCGGCTGTTGTAGGTGGAATCGGCGATATTAAGGGAGCTTTTATCGGTGGCTTTTTGCTGGGCTTTATCGAGATTTTTGTTACAGCCTTTTTGCCGTCAAGTTACAAAGACTTAGTTTCTTTTGTAATTCTTTTAGTAATTTTAACGATTAAGCCGACCGGATTTTTTGGTGTAGCAAAATCTACAAAGATTTAAATCAGGAGGATTTTATGACAACAACTATAAAGAAAAAATCAGATTTACATTTTCTTAAATCATTCAATGAGAAAATGGATTTAAAATTCAATCCTTCTGCTAAATTCAGAAAACTTTTTATGCCAGTTTCAACTGTTGCAATGATTGTCCTGATAACAGTTCTTGCACAGTTTGGAATCATAAATAATTATATTCAGACTATTATCGTAACTATATGCGTAAACATAATCATGTCCGCAAGCCTTAACATCGTAAACGGTTATATGGGAGAATTTTCATGCGGCCATGCAGGCTTTATGGCTACAGGCGCTTACGTTTCGTCAGTTGTTTCTCTCGTTTTATTCAAAGACGGAAACGCCATTACAGGTTCTGCGCTTTTGCCGGAAGGACTTTCTATCATAGGATTTCCGCTTTCGATAATTATCGGAGGACTTGCTGCAATGCTCGTAAGTTTAATAGTTGCGATTCCGTCTTTTAAAACACGCGACGACTATCTTGCAATCATAACAGTTGCAGCAAACTTTATCGTTACGACTGCAATCAATAATATTCCAGCAGTCGGGGCAAGCCGAGGTCTTATGGGAATGAAAAGTGTAATGACTTCGATGTCAAAGACAATAAACGTTCCGTGGATTTTAATCTGGGCACTCGTATTTGCAGTTTTGACAATTCTTTCGATTCACTTTTTAATGCGCTCGACATTAGGCAAAGGAATCAGTGCCGTAAAGTACGATGAAATTTCTGCAGAAATTATGAGCGTTGATACAAACAGAATGAAACTGATTGCGTTTACGTTCAGTTCATTTTTAGCAGGAATTGCAGGAGGTCTTTTTGCGCATCTTTTAGGCTTCATAAATCCTTCAAGTTTTGGAATTATGAAATCTACAGAAAGTCTTGTAATGGTTTACCTTGGTGGAATGGGCAGTTTAAGCGGTTCAGTTTTATCTGCAATAATTTTTACGATTTTACTTGAACTTTTACGACCAGCACAAATCTGGAAGTGGGTAATCATTCCTTTAATTTTAATCTTGATTATGGAATTTCATCCGGAAGGAATTATGGGTTCAAAAGAACTTACAAAAGTATTCCCTTTCTTAAAAAAATTATTTCCTGAAAATAAAAACGAAAAGCGACCGCAAGAGGAATAAATTATGAGCGAAACTTTATTAAAAATAGAACACCTGACACACAGATTCGGCGGACTGCAGGCGTTGACAGACATAAATGTTGAACTTGAAAAAGGCACGATTAACGCCTTGATTGGACCAAACGGCGCAGGAAAGACAACGGTATTCAATCTTGTTTCAGGTTTTTACATTCCGTCGGAAGGCGACATCATTTTTGACGGCACACGACTTAACGGTTTGAAGCCGCATAAAATTGCAGACTTGCAGATTGGACGTACTTTCCAGAACATCAGGCTTTGGAGCGACATGACTGTCCTTGACAACATCTGCATTGCACAGCATTCGCGTCTTGGTTTTTCGCTCAAAGATGTTTTTATGCGTACTAAAAAATATAAAGACCGCGAAAAAGAAATTCACAAAGAAGCATGGCATCTCCTTGAAAAATTCAGCCTTGCAGACAGTGCGCTTGACTATCCGAAAAACCTTCCATACGGAATTCAGCGTCGCGTTGAAATTGCAAGGGCACTGAGTTTAAATCCAAAGCTTTTAATGCTTGACGAACCGGCTGCAGGGCTTTCTACTTCTGACCTTGACGGTTTGATTTCGTACATAAAATGGATTCATGATACTTTCGGAATTACAATCTGGATGATTGAACACCAGATGCAGGTTGTCAATTCACTTTGCGACAGAATAAAAGTAATTAATTTCGGAAAGGAACTTGCAGAAGGCTCTGCTGAAGAAATTCAGAATAATCCTGCTGTAATCGAAGCTTACCTTGGAAATGCCGACATCAGCATAAAAGATGCGTATCCGGGACTTGCCGATTCAGAATAATGTTTTATGTAAATTCAGCATGACGTTTTTGCCGGTTGTTTCTGGCTGCTGACTATGCTGTTTATTTTACGGAGGAAATATGTTACTGGAAGTTAAAGATTTAAAAGTTGGTTATGGAAATATCGAGGCTCTTCACGGAATTAATTTTAACGTTGATAAAGGTGAAATTGTAACTTTAATCGGAGCAAACGGCGCAGGCAAAACTTCTACGTTGCTGACACTTTCGCGGCTGCCAAAACCGGAAGCTCCTGCCGTAATAAGCGGCGACGTTCTTTATGAAAATAAATCAATTCTAAAAACAGAACCACATACTTTAATTCAAAATAGAATGCTCGTTTTAGTTCCCGAAGGCCGCCACATTTTTGGCAACCTCACTGTTGAAGAAAATCTGCAGATGGCATGCTACGGAAGGCGCAAAGTTCCAAACCACGATATGCGCTCAATGGAATTGTACGACCTTGTTTACGATTTGTTTCCACGCCTTTACGAACGCCGCAAACAGCGCAGCGAACTTTTGTCAGGCGGTGAGCAGCAAATGCTTGCAGTAGGCAGGGCGCTGATGACTGACTGCGATTTTATCATGCTCGATGAACCGAGTATGGGTCTTGCACCTAAACTGATGTTTGAAATGTTCCGTGCATTAAAGCGTATGAACGTGCAGAACAAAAAAACTCTTCTCGTCGTTGAACAAAATGCAAAAGTTGCACTTGATTTTGCAGACCGCGGTTATGTTCTGCGCACTGGTGAAATCATTGCAAGAGGAACAAGCGAAGAACTTAAAAACAATCCTGAAGTTCAAAAGGCATACCTTGGCGGATGATAAAGCCAATACAAAGTCCGAAAGTTTTATGAGATATTTTTTTCTTATAACTGAATTGACAGGAACTATCGCTTTTGCAATTTCAGGTTCTCTCACTGCTATAAAAAAAGAGATGGATCTTTTAGGAGTTATGATTTTAGGAATGACGACTGCAGTGGGAGGCGGAATTTTGCGCGATATGATTCTCGGAATTTTTCCACCAAAAGCATTTATCGACGGCATTTATGTTTTTGTTTCGCTTTTAATTTCTGCATTCTGTTTTTTTATAATTTTTCTTCAGCATAAAAAAATTTTGAAAGTGCGCAATTCGCAAAAGCAGAAAAATATTTTTCACAACATCATAATAATTGCAGATGCAATCGGTCTTGGCATTTTTACAGTTGCAGGAGTAAAGGCAGTTTTTGATGCAGAGTTAAATTTAAATTATTTTATTCCGGTTTTTCTCGGAACTTTAACAGGTGTCGGCGGAGGCATTTTCAGAGATGTTATGGCAGGGGACAGACCTTACATTTTTGTAAAACACATTTACGCGTGCGCTTCGATTTTAGGGGCACTTGTATGTGCGCTTTTATGGAACAGCGCAGGTCAAAGCCTTTCAATGATTTTAGGTTTTTTTACAGTTTTAGTTTTCAGAATTCTTGCAATTCACTTTGAGTGGAACTTACCGCACGCCTGACTTCTTTTCTGCCCGAATCTTTTCCATACGAAGATGTTTTTCGCGCTTTTCTACGTACAGTTTTTCGTCTGCAATATTCAGCAGTTTGTCAAGGCAATTTTCATTTTCATCAAATTGACTAAAACCTACACTTATAGAAAGTACAAAAGTATCTTCTTCTTTTTGGTTATATTCTTTGCATTTGTCTGCAATCCGTTTTTTTATTACAGCAAAATCCTTTTTTGTCATCTCAGGTGCAACAATCGCAAACTCATCCCCTCCAAGCCTTCCGATAATGTCAGTAGTCCTGAAAATTGATTTTAAAATATTTGCTTCTGCTTTTATTGCCTTATCTCCGACTTCATGCCCGAACGTATCGTTTATAGATTTTAATCCGTCCATATCACCGTAAATCACAAGCCCGGTTTTTCCGATTGAAACGTATCTGTCAATAATACATTGAGCTGCTTCGTAAAATCCGCGCCTGTTCAAAATCTGGGTCATTTCATCAGTTCTGCTTAAACTGTGAAGTTTTTCAGAATATTCTTTTAACGAAATATTTTTGTTTTTTAATTTTTCACATTCATTTTCTGACTGCGAAATCTTTATCGAACTTACAATTTCTTTTGAAATCAGTTCAAACATTGTCTGATAAAAAATTTTTTCGTATTGACCTATCCGCATAAAAAAGTAGCCGTACTGATAATTTTCTGCATAGACAGGAAAAATAATTTCCGTATCTTCAAAAAAATTGTCATATTCTTCTGGCAGCATTGCTTCAGCAGGATTAAAACAAATGTCAGGATTTACAATTCCGCTTTTAATTGAATAGACCATTTTTACACTGGCTTTTTCCGGGATTATAAAAACTGAGTCCCGCGTAAAATACATCGGTTTTTCGTACAAAACAAGTATCGCTTTTGAAATGTCAAAAAGTGCAAAACAATAAACAAGGCGGTTATAAAGTTTTTCAAGCGAAACAGGTTCCTGCGATTCAAGCAAAAAATAATGAAGCATATATATCTGCACAGAACTTTTATGATGAATACGGTGTTTTAAAAATTCCTTTTCTGCAACCATATCTTCTTTTGCACGGCTTCTGCTTTTTTTTGAACAGCCACATGACGTCCTGATTACAGGAACAGCTTTTAATACTTTTTCTATTTTTTTATTCTCTTTCTTGCTGAACAAATCAAACGCCATTTTTGCAGCTTCGTATGCCTGCGTTTCTACGTGAGGGTCAACAGTAGAAATTCCAAAATCGTATGCCGTCGTAAAAAGCACATTGTCGTAGCCGATTACGCTTACATCCTCAGGAACATGGATTCCGTTGTCTTCAAGACAGCTTATGCAGCCCAGCGCCATTTCATCGTTACAGCAAAAAATTGCATTAAAATCTCGCTCTTTGTTTTTTTTCAGATAGCGCTGCAAATTATCGTAAGCATGCTCAAGGACAAAGTTTCCGTCGAGCGATTTTTTTTCGCTGAATTTTATACCGTTAGATTTTAGAACTGTTTTAAAAATATTTTCGCGTTCCAAAGATTCTTCGCATCTTTTATCAGCGTGCATTAAAATAAATTTATCGCGTTTGTGTTCTTTTATTACATGAGTCAGCAATTCTTCAATTGCCTTTGAAGAATCAACTGTAATCGAAGGCATACCAGGAACTTTAAGTCCGAGCGAAACTTTTATCATCGGCGGAAGATTTTTTATATCGGCAAGAAACTCGTCAAACGCGCGCATATTAGACAATGCGGCAGATGCAATAATCAGGACATCAATGTTTTGGGGATTTATCAGGCTTGTAATCGAATCATATTGAAAATCGTATCGCGAAGAATTGTTACCGCGTAAAATCGAAAAGACTATCTGAACACAGTCATTTTCTTTACAAAATTTATTTATTCCGTCAATTACACTTGCACTATAATCAGAATAAATTGCATTAATTAGAATTCCGATTCTAAATTTTCTTCCCATTGCTTCCCCAACAAATTATACAACCGTATAAATAATTTTACAATGAGATTAAAATATGAGCAACAATTTTAAAACCAATTTTCTCTTTCTGTTGCGCAGTACAGTACGCCTCAGACTGACATGCTGAAAACTTCTTGCCGACAGAACATACACAGTAAACCAGATTGCAGGTTTACTGTGTAATCGATTCAAGTGTTAATCAGCACTTCCTTAGTTATCCCAACACATAATCGGTTGGTCAATCGGCTTGCCGCCCGGAACCATCGGCAATACCATTTCGTCAATGTCAACTTTCGCATCGATAATGCAAGGCTTGTGCAGGCTGAATGCCTTTTCAAAAACCTTTTCAAATTCTTTTGCATTATTCGCCCTAAAAGCATCAATGCCGTACGCATCTGCAAGTTTTAACCAGTCCGGCCCAAAATCGAGAGTTGTCTGACTGAACCTGTTGCCGTAAAAAATTTTCTGCCACATACGGACATTTCCGAGAGAACCGTTGTTTACTACGACAATTACAATCGGAAGATTGTAATGCTGAATCGTTGCAAGTTCGTTGCAGTTCATTCTAAAACTTCCGTCGCCTGCAATATGAACGACACGCGCTTTCGGATTTGCACATTGAATTCCCATCGCAGCACCAGTTCCAAAACCCATCGTTCCAAGACCGCCAGAAGTGTTAAAAGTCCGCGGCTTATTAAAAGGATAAAACTGCGCAGTCCACATCTGGTGCTGACCTACTTCTGTAGTAATGAACGTATCATCGCCTGCAATCCTGTTTATGCACTCACAGATAAATTTAGGATTAATCGAATCTTTAGGTTCTTTGCCGTAACATTCCGGAACATCTTTTTTCCATTCATCAATCTGAGAAAGCCACTCTGTATGAGAAGCCTTTTTTACGTGAGGTAAAAGAGATGTCAGAACCTGCTTTACATCACCTACAAGACAATTATCTGTCATCACGTTTTTATTGATTTCTGCAGGGTCAATATCAATATGAAGAATCTTGCTGTTTGCTGCAAAATGTTTTGGATCACCAAGAACTCTATCGCTGAATCGAGAACCGATTGCAATAACTAAATCACTGTTTGTAATTCCGAGATTGCTTGCATTAGTTCCGTGCATTCCAACCATCCAAGTGCAAAGACGATGCTTTGCAGGGAAAACATCGCGTCCCATAAGACTTTCAGAAACAGGGATTTCAGCTTTTTCGGCAAGTTCAAGAAGTTCCTTTTCTGCCCCGGAAATTTTTACACCACCACCGGCATAAATAATCGGGCGTTCTGAATTGTTAATCATTTCTGCAGCGGCTTTTATCTGTTCTTCTGACGGAACAGAAACTGTAAGCGAACGTTTTAAATTTGTCTTTTCAAGTGCAGCTTTTGAAACAGCTTCATCAGGGTTTTTCAATGGTTCAAATTCACAAAGAGCAGCAGTTACATCTTTGGGAATATCAATCAGAACAGGACCTGGACGTCCAGTCTTTGCAATTACAAAAGCTTCCCTTATTGTTTCTGCAAGATTATTTACATCCATAACCATAAAGTTATGTTTTGTAATCGGCATAGTAACGCCTGTTATATCAATTTCCTGAAACGAATCCTTACCTAAAAGCGGCTTAACAACATTACATGTAATTGCAACAATCGGAATTGAATCCATATACGCAGTTGCAATTCCTGTTACAAGATTTGTCGCACCCGGTCCGCTTGTTGCCATACAGACACCGACTTTTCCTGTTGAACGTGCATAGCCGTCTGCCGCATGACATGCAGCCTGTTCATGAGCTGTTAAAATATGAGTAATTCTATCAGAATTCTTATAAAGTTCATCATAAATATTAAGAATTGCGCCACCAGGATAACCAAAAACAGTTTTTACACCCTGTTCAACCAGACATTCAATAACAATTTGCGAGCCAGTTATTTTCATTGAAATTTCCTCAACATTATATTTTTATACAAACATCAGTGCGTAAATAATACTAAGTTTTATAAATATATTCAATAACTTTAAAAATATTAAATATCTTCAGTATAACTAGACAGAAAAAAAACGCCACACAACCCAAGTAGAAACACAAGGTTAACACTGAAAAATCCTCAGGTAGGATTTATTCAGTGTTTCCTAAGCAAGGGACTTGATTTTTCCGAGTAAAAGGCTATTATAAAAAAATTGCAAAATCTGCAAAGTAGCCTTAAAATAGAATACATTCAAGGTTAACACTGAAAAATTCTCAGATAGGATTTATTCAGTGTTTCCGTTGTAAAAACTCAAGGCTAGAGTTTACTTTTATACATTATGGAGTTTTATAATGAACGAAAATGACAAACCTCAAGAACTTAGAATAAAATACAAAAACTATTTTGAAAATCTTTTGTCAAATTCTTCAGCACCGGCTTTAATCGACGAAACAAATGTCTATCAGGAAGCAAATCCAGTTCCAAGAAAAATTCTATTTGATATGATAAAAGAAAATCAGTTGGAAGGCTCAAGACTTGAAGGTAAAGAGAACTTCAAAGCGTTCTACGATGCTGTAAAAGCAGGCAAGCGCGGACTTATTTTAATGGAACATTATTCAAACTTTGACCTTCCTGAAATTCTGTATATGCTTGAAACAGAAGGCTCTGAGTGGGCAAAAGATTTGTCTTCAAGAATTATTGCAATTGCAGGAATGAAGCTGAACGAAGCAAACCCGCTTGTCCGTGCTTGGACAGAAGGTTTTTCAAGAGTTGTTATTTATCCGAGCAGAAGTTTGAACAGCGTAGAAAATTCTTCTGTATCAGAAGAAGAAAAAAAAGCTGAAGAAGCAAAAGCAAAAAAAATCAATTTTGCTGCAATGCGCGCAATGGATGCATGTAAAAAAAGAGGCGAAGTAATTTTAGTATTCCCTGCAGGAACAAGATACAGACCTGGTCGGCCTGAGACAAAAAGAGGACTGCGCGAAATTGACAGTTATCTGCGCCTGTTTGACATAATGATTTTAGTTTCCAATAACGGCAACTGCCTGCGCTTTAATCCTGAAGACACAGAAAATATGCTGCGCGATTTAGTCTGCAAAGATGAAAAAATTTTATGCGCAAGTCCTGTCATAGACTGCAAGACTTTCCGCAATGACGTTCTTTCAAAACTGCCTGCAGACGACCCTGACCCGAAACAAAAAACTGTAGATAAGGTTATGGAAATACTCGAAGCGCAGCATGACGAAATTGAAAAAATCCGTAATGTCCACGAATATTTTTAATGAGTCAAATTTATTTTAGTACAGAGAAAAATAGAGAAAACTGAATGAAATACATAATGGCTTTTGACGCAGGAACAACTTCCAGTCGCTGTATTCTATTTAACAAGGCAGGAGAAATCTGTTCGATTGCACAGCGTGAGTTCCGGCAGATTTATCCAAAATCCGGCTGGGTAGAACACAACGCAAACGAAATCTGGGCAACTCAATACGGAGTTGCCGCCGAAGCAATGCAAAAAATCGGCGCTTCTGCAAAAGACATCGCTGCAATCGGAATTACAGACCAGCGGGAAACGACAATCGTCTGGGATAAAAAAACAGGCGAACCTGTCTACAACGCAATCGTATGGCAATGCCGTCGCACTTCTGAATACTGCGATTACTTAAAATCAAAAGGACTTGAACAGTCATTCAGGCAAAAAACTGGACTTATAATCGATGCGTATTTTTCTGCAACAAAACTGAAATGGATTTTAGACAACGTAGAAGGCGCACGAAAAAGAGCACAGGACGGCGAACTTCTCTTTGGAACTGTAGAAACATGGCTTATCTGGAAACTGACAAAAGGAAAAGTTCATATAACAGATTATTCAAATGCATCACGAACGATGCTTTTTAATATAAACACACTTAAATGGGATAAAGACATTCTTGCAGAACTCGACATACCAGAAAAAATGCTTCCTGCTCCGATGCCTTCAAGCTACATTTACGGCGAAACAGACAAAGAGTTTTTCGGACATCCGATAAAAATTGCAGGCGCTGCAGGAGACCAGCAGAGTGCTTTGTTCGGGCAAATATGCTTTGACAGGGGAGAAGCAAAAAACACTTACGGCACGGGCTGTTTTATGCTGATGAACACAGGCGAAAAACCTGTTTTTTCAAACAACGGCTTATTGACGACAATCGCCTGGGGATTAAACGGAAAAGTAAATTACGCGCTCGAAGGTTCTGTCTACGTTGCAGGCGCATGCGTAAAATGGCTTCGCGACGAAATGCACATCATAGACTCTGCCCCTGAAGCAGATTATATGGCATCGCGAGTTCCTGATACAAACGGCTGCTATGTCATTCCTGCCTTTACGGGACTTGCAGCTCCTTACTGGGATCAGTATGCGCGCGGGACAGTCGTAGGACTTACGCGCGGTGTCAACAAATATCACTTTATACGAGCCGCCCTCGAATCAATAGCATATTCAACTTATGACCTTGCACTGCAAATGGAAAAAGACTTTGGCGAAAAAATCCAGTCTTTCAAAGTTGACGGAGGGGCAAGCCGTTCAGACTTTTTAATGCAGGTTCAAGCAGACATCATTAACAAAGAACTTTTTAAACCGACCTGTATAGAAACGACTGCAATGGGAGCAGCTTATCTTGCAGGGCTTGCAGTCGGCTACTGGAAAGACACAGACGAAATAAAATCAAACTGGAAAGTTGAAAAAATTTTCAAAAGTTCCATTTCTGATGAAAACCGGGAACAGCGGCTCAAAGGCTGGCACAAAGCAGTCAAATATGCAATGGGCTGGGCAAAAGACGACTAAGCACCACTTTCAAATTCAGCCTTGACCTTTTTGTAGCAGTAGAAAAACGCAATCACCAGAAATACATCCGCAAGAACCCATGCAGCAGGAGAAGCAAAAGTCGCTGCCATAAAGCCAATCATCGGCACAAAGAGAAAACCAAACACCGCCCTCGCAACCATTTCAAAAACGCCCGACAAAATCGAAAGCTTGCTGAATCCCATTCCCTGAATCATAAATCGTATAATATTTACAAGCGCAAGCGGAAAATAAAACGCCGAGTTAGAAATCAAAAACTGATGCGCCTTTCTTATAATGTCAGATTGACTTTTGTCGACAAACATCAGGGAAAGTTTATCCCCGACAAACAGTAAAAGTACAAATGCAAAAAGTGAATAAATAAGCCCCATAAGACAGGAATCCTTAAGTCCGTCTTTAATGCGTTCAATTTTCCGCGCACCGATATTCTGACCGGCATACGTTGCCATCGTAGTACCGAGCGCATCAAACGGCGCACAGAAAAACATATGAATCTTCAATCCTGCAGTAATTGCCGCAACTGTCCTAGACCCCAGTCCGTTGATTGCAGACTGCAAAATTACGCTTCCTATTGCAGTAATCGAATATTGCAATCCCATCGGGATTCCCATAGAACACAAATTTTTTGAGAGCAAAAGAGAAAAAATTTTATCTTCTTTTTGGAATTTCAAAATCGGATATTTTTTCTTTATATAAAAAATGCAGAGAATACCTGACACCCCTTGAGAAATGACAGTTGCAATAGCTGCGCCTCGAATTCCCATTTTAAAAATCAAAATACATGCAAGATCCAAAAAAATATTCAGCACACTTGAAAATAAAAGAAAATAAAGCGGCGTTTTGCTGTCACCAAGGGAACGCAAAATTCCTGAAGAAAGGTTATACAAAAATCCAAACGGTATTCCTGCAAAAATTATGATAATGTAATCGGAGGCATGGTCAATAATATCATACGGAGTCTGCATCAACTTGAGCAAAGGGTGACATAAAATAACAGTTGCGACAGCATAAACAATAGAAAAAACAGCCGTCAAAATAATCGCATTATAAATGTACTGGCGCATTTTTGTATAATTCTTTGACCCAAAACATTGCGCTACAGGAATTGCAAATCCACTTGAAATTCCCATACAAAAACCGAGAATCAAAAACGACACAGAACCTGTAGAACCGACTGCAGCCAGATCCTCAACACTAAGGCATTTTCCAACGATAATTGTATCGGCGACATTATATAACTGCTGAAAAATATAGCCGCCCAAAACAGGAAGCGCAAAATCAAAAATTAATCTTGCAGGTTTTCCTTCTGTTAAATCTTTAGTCATACGCCGCGAATGTATCTTTTAATTTGAACTTAGTCAATCAGTTATAAAAAGAATTTGATTGAATTCTTAATTTCCCAAACACCTGTTATACAGATTATAAACCTATTGACATTGCCTTTCATATATATTTAAATTCTATATTAAATTAAGAAATTACTCTGGAGGTTTTCTTATGAAAAAAAATTTATTTGTTGTGCTTATCGCTGCAATTTTAGCAACAGGTGCTTTTGCACAAAACGCAGTTAAAGACGCTTTGGATCAGGCAGATGCCCAGATTAACGAAGCTGCAGAACAGTTCCCAAAAGGAACATGGATTGATTCAAATTGGGATGCTGCATGGGAATTTGGCATCAACAATACAATCATTTTAAAAGATTCAAAAACTGGTGAAGTTATTTATAACTTTACAAAAGACAAACGTTCAAACTATAAAATCAATGTAACAGATGCTGGTCTCGTAATTTCATTCAGATGTAATGAAACACAGCGCAATTACAAATTTACAAAGCCTGTAAATTTGAGCACTGACATCATTCTCGAAATTGATGCAGATTTCCTTACTGAACATTACAAAGTAAATATGAAATTTAAGAAATAAATTTCTGTTTCAATAAAGCTGCGATACTGAAAAGTTTTCGCGGCTTTTTTTTATTTTGGGCATTGTATATGTATGTCGCAACTAAAAATCCATCTATGCCACCTGCAGACGTCGCATACAAAATCGCCCGCGCTCTCGGTGTTTCAGAGGAATACCTTGTAACAGGCGGAAAAAAAATCATCACATATTTCGGCAGAAACGCGCTTCGTTGCAGAAACCTTTGGCGGATAATCAAAACATCTGGCTCATTCAAAAAAATCTGCAACTTTTTTTTCGTTCGCTTGTCTTATTTTATATGATGGAAAACAACATACAAAAAATATCAGTCTACGGAGACTCCATTCTGAAAGGTGCAGTTACTGGAACAGGATCGGGTCATCTTTTTGACATAATCGAAGAAAATAGCCTTGCCCTCGCCTCCCGCGCACTTGGCTTTGAGCTGAACAACCAGAGCGTGTTCGGAAGCATCATAACTAAAAGCCAGCGCCGTCTTTTAAAAGACATCGAAAAAGGCGTCGTCGGAAACCTTGCCATAATCGAATCTGGCGGAAATGACTGCGACTACGACTGGAACGTTGTCTCTGAAAATCCCAGCGCACACCACCAGCCGCGCGTTGTCCTTGGCGATTTTATACGGATTATCGGCGAAATGGTAAACGCCTGCCGCGAAAACAAAATCACGCCTGTCCTTATGACAATGCCGCCGCTTGTCCCTGACTGGTGGTACGAACATATCTGCAATAGCTACGGAACAGACACTGTAAATACGTTTACAAAAAATACGCCAGATGTCCTTTACCGCAACCACGAAATTTACAATATGCACATCGTAAATTTCTGCTACGAAAATAACGTTCAGTTTGTCGATATGCGCCTTGCAATGCTTGAAACCGAAAATTACCGCAACCTGATGTGCCGCGACGGAATCCACCCGAACAAAGACGGCTACGCATATATGTCAGGCATTTGGGAAAAAGAACTTCCAAAAATCAAAAAAGAATTCTAATGTTAACACTGAAAAATTCTCAATAGGATTTATTCAGTGTTTCCCTAAAAACTAAATTCAGCAAATGCTGGCAATTTCTCGAAGCACTTCTCCTGCAATAATAAGTCCTGCAACAGACGGAACAAATGACGTACTTCCGGGAATATCGCGGCGTTCAGTACACTTATGTTTTGTACCTGGCGGACAAATGCACGAAGTTCTGCAACTGTTCGCCATATCATTTAACGGACGGCGCGGCTTTTCTGTTGAATACAGAACTTTGACATTTTTTATGCCGCGCTTTTTACATTCCTGCCGCATGACGCGTGCAAGAGGACATACGCTTGTTTTGCTGATGTCAGCAATCTGAAACTTTGTCGGATCAAGTTTGTTGCCAGCTCCCATACAGCTTATGATTTTTGTTCCGCTTTCTTTTGCTTGAACAATCAGCTGGATTTTTGCAGAAACAGTATCAACTGCATCAATGACATAATCATATTGAGAAAAATCAAATAAATCTTTTGTTTCAGGAAGATAAAAACACTTGAATACATTTACGCTTGCAGAAGGATTAATGTCAAGAATGCGTTCTTTCATTACGTCAACTTTGTATTTTCCAATAGAAGAATGAAGAGCAATAATCTGGCGGTTTAAATTTGTAAGGCAGACTTTATCATCATCGATTAAGTCTATATTCTGAATACCGCTTCTAACGAGAGCCTCTGCAGCAAAACCTCCGACACCGCCGATTCCAAATACGGCAATGCGGGTTTTGCTTAGCCGTTCCATCGCTTCTTTACCGAATAAAAGTTCTGTTCTCGAAAATTGATTTAGCATATCATTAACATACTACTTTTATCGGTAAATCGCAATATTTCAGTAAACGTCAGAAAGAACTAAGGAAACGCTGAGTAATGCTTCACGTGTTAATCAGCACTTCCCTAGCATCACACAACTTTTTAGAATTTTATTTTAAAAGATATTCAACAGTTGTAACGACACGGATTGTCTTTCTTTCAGAAAGGTCGGCAGCAGCATCTTCTATACTGAAAAGTCCTTGAGATGCTCTTTTTATTTTTCCGACTTTGCTTCCAGAGTCTCTAGCGAACTGTTCTGCGGCAGTACGTGCATTTTTTGTTGCTTCTGCAATCATCTGCGGCTTAATATCGTTCAGCTTTGTGAACTCAAAAGAAATTTTGCTTTTATAATCTTTTGAAACGGCAATTCCATCGCTCATCAGTTTAAGAGAATCACTCTGCGCCTTTTTGACCTGTTCAACTTTTGAAGAACGAACAAGAACGACAGTTTCTGCAATATAAGTATAGCGCACTTGATTTTTGTCCATATATGGATTCATGGAATTATCAGTTATACTCGGCGACTGCACTGTAAAATCATTACCAGAAAGTTCATACTCTGCAAGATAGTTTTTTACAATTTTTGTTTTTGCAAGAATATCTTTCTGTAATTCAGTAAGGTCGTTGCTACCCAAAGAAAAAGTCAGAGGCCACACAGCAAGGTCTGCATCAACTTCCCTCTCAGCAAGCCCTCTGACACTTACAGTTTTATCTGCTCGGGCAATATTTGACAATCCTACAGAAAGAATGACTGCCGATGCAATAACCGAAACAGAAACAGACAGAATAATCGTTTTTAAATCTTTCATATTTACTCCTCCCGTCATAAATATTTTTTTCGCAAAAAAAGGCTGCCCGGTAAGGACAACCTTTTATATATGTAAACGAACCGCGGCTTAGCCAAGACCGGCTCGAAAAAAAAGACTTGCATGAAGCAAGCCTTTTGAAAGGCGTCGCTCAGAATCGAACTGAGGCATGATGGTTTTGCAGACCAGTCCCTTACCACTTGGGTACGACGCCGTGTAAGACTATTTATATCATAAAACAGATTTTTTGTCTAGCGTTTTTCTCTTCTTCTGTTCATTCTTTTTAATGTTTTTTCCGTTCTAATATTCTCCGTGAATCAACCTGTAACCGATTGAACCAGGCTTCGGACTTGCAGGACAATTGCTTCTGTCAAACCATTGTGCATCTGCAATTTCTTCTTTCTGCAAGACTAAATCACCGCTTTCGTATTCAGCTGTAAAACCAAGCATCATCTGGTCAGGGAACGGCCAGCTCTGGCTTCCGCGGTATTTTATGTTTTTGATTTCAATACCAACTTCCTCCCGGACTTCGCGACGGACAGCTTCTTCTGCAGATTCCCCTGCTTCTATAAATCCTGCAATGCATGCATAAATATCTTGGTTACGGTATGCATGACGCGCAAGCAAAATTTTATCGCCTTTTGAAATCAGAACAATCACACATGGCTCGATTCTCGGGAACAAGATCTTATGACACGAAGGACATTCCATTGCTGTAAGTTTTGAATGAGGAATCAATTTTGTTCCGCATGCCCCGCAATACTTTGCTTCCCCATGCCACGAAAAAAGCGCCTTTGCCCTGAACGTCAAAAAGTTTTCTTCGACACTGTGAGTTGAATAAAATTCTCGCAGATAAATAGCCTTGTATTCTTCCGGCAGATTATCTTTTGACAAAAGTGCAAGAACCTGAAGTTCATTCTGTTTTTCTTCAAAATATTCTGCAACAGGATTTGAAGATTTTATTTTTTCAAAATCAGCCGTAGAAAGCATCTCGTTGTCTTTTCGTATAATTACTTCTTTATCAAAAATTGCAGCAAAATACATAATTCCCTCTGTTTATCTTTATTAAAGAATATCATTTTTTAAATGAACAGTTCAATATAACATCAAAATTTACAACTACGTTCCTAACCGCCACATAGAGAATTGCCTCGTACAATTCTCGTAGCGCGAAATAGTACAGTGTCAGTAATCACATCGAAATTTACAACTGCAACAGTTTGAACGCCACATAGAGAATTGCCTCGTGCAATTCTCGTAGCGCGAAATAGCACAGTGTCAGTAATCACATCGAAATTTACAACTACAACAATCTGAACGCCACATAGAGAATTGCCTCGTGCAATTCTCGTAGCGCGAGATAGCACAATGTTTGTGAGGAATTGAAATTTACGAGCGCACACCTAACCGCCCATAGAGTTTGCACCCTGCAAACTCGTAGCGCGAGATAGCACAGTGTTTGTGAGGAATTGAAATTTACGAGCGCACTTCCACAGACAGACCTTTTCTGCTAAAATAGAATCTATGGTAATTTCTTCGATAGATTTAAAAGACGGACATGTCGTTCAGCTGAAAAACGGCAGAGACTTAGTTCTTCAGCGCGATGATGCAGATAACTTAATTAACGAATTCAATTTTTATGGTGAAGTAGCTGTAATCGATTTAGATGCAGCGATGGGAAATGTTGATGCAAAAGGCAACACAGTAAACACAAATCTTTTAAAAAGCCTTTTACGCAAAGGCAATGTCAGGACAGGCGGCGGAATCCATACAGTAAAACGTGCACGCGAATTAATTTCGCTAGGAGCTGAAAAAGTAATAATCGGTTCAAGCGCATGGAATAAAAATCCGTCTTCAAACGATTCTGTTCTCAATACAGAATTCCTCGAAGAACTTGTACAGGCTATCGGAAAGCAGCGCATTATAATCAGCGTTGATGCTATCAATGGAAAAATTGCCGTAAAAGGCTGGACAGAAACAATTGACGTTTCTTTAATAGAAGGTGCAAAACAGGCTGAACAGTATTGCAGCGAACTTCTCTTTACGTGCGTAGAAAAAGAAGGATGCATGCAGGGCACAAACATCGATATGGCGCAGGAACTTCGCAATGCTGTAAAATGCCGTGTCGTAGTTGCAGGAGGCGTTTCAACAGAAAGCGAAATTGAACAACTCGAAAAAATGGGCTGCGATGTTCAGCTTGGAATGGCTCTTTATACAAATAAAGTTTCACTTAAAGATTCCTTTATACGATGTCTTGACTGGAAAAAAACTGACGGAATGATTCCTGTAATTGCCCAGAGCGAACACGGCGAAGTTTTAATGATGGGTTATGCAAATCATGAAGCATTCAAAAAAACATTTGATACAAAAAAACTTACGTTCTGGAGCAGGACACGAAATACCCTCTGGACAAAAGGCGAAACAAGCGGACATTTTCTTGAAGTAAAAAAACTGCGGGCAGACTGCGACAGAGACACAGTACTTGCGACAGTCATTCCACATGGAGGAGTATGTCATACAGGTAGTTTCAACTGTTTTTCAAGCGAGGCTGACGAAAAATCTTCTATGGAACGTTTATACGGAACAATCGCAGAACGTTTTGCAAATCCAAAACCGGGCAGCTACACTGCAACCCTCGACTCAAAACGAGTCCGCGAAAAAATCGAAGAAGAAGCAGAAGAACTTTGCGAAGCAGACGGAAAAGACGAAGTCATTTGGGAAGCAGCAGACTTACTTTATTTTGTCAGTGTCCTAATGTACAAAGAAGGCGTAAACTGGAACGACATCTATTCAGAATTAGACAGACGTCATAAAGAAAAATAAGTTTTACAAAAAAAATGCCATAGTGAAACTGCGTTCTGCACTCACCATGGCATTTTTTTTTATATGCTCACTCTTAAAATATTATACAAGACCCTGAGCAATCATTGCTTCTGCAACTTTTACAAATCCTGCAATGTTTGCACCTGCCTGATAGTTAACATATTCACCATCAACAAGACCAAATCTCTTAGCTGTGTTAAGACAGTTATCGTGAATATTGCACATAATTGAATCAAGTTTAGCATCAACTTCTTCAGCAGACCAAGAAAGTCTTTCTGAGTTCTGTGACATTTCAAGACCAGATGTTGCAACACCACCAGCGTTTGAAGCTTTTCCTGGAGCATACATAATTTTTGCAGCCTGGAATTTTGCAACAGCTTCGTTAGAAGAAGGCATGTTAGCACCTTCAGCTACGAGTTTAACACCGTTAGCAAGAAGTTTGTCTGCATCTGCTTCGAGAAGTTCATTCTGTGTAGCACATGGGAATGCACAGTCACATTTTACTTCCCATACTTTTCCGCCTTCAACATATTTTGCTGATGGGAACTGTTTAGCATATTCAGAAATACGACCACGTTTTACACATTTAAGGTCTTTAACCCAGTCAAGTTTTTCCTGTGTGATACCGTCAGCATCATAAATATATCCGTTTGAGTCAGAAAGTGTAACAACTTTTGCACCAAGCTGAATAAGTTTTTCTGCAGCATACTGAGCAACGTTTCCAGAACCAGAAACTACACAAGTCTTTCCTTTAAAATCCTGTCCTTTAACTTTGAGCATTTCGCGTGCAAAGTAGATAAGTCCGTAACCTGTAGCTTCTGTACGGATTAAAGAACCACCGAATGTAAGGCCTTTTCCTGTTAAAACTCCAGTATATTCATCGCGGATTCTTTTGTACTGTCCGAAGAGGTAACCGATTTCGCGTCCACCAACATTTTTATCACCAGCTGGAACGTCAACGTCAGCACCAATATGACGATAAAGTTCTGTCATGAATGACTGACAGAAACGCATAACTTCTTTGTCTGATTTTCCGTGAGGGTCAAAGTCTGAACCACCCTTACCGCCACCCATCGGGAGCGTTGTCAAAGAATTTTTAAGAACCTGTTCAAAACCTAAGAATTTTAATACAGAAAGATTTACTTCTTTAGAGAAGCGCAAGCCACCTTTGTACGGACCGATTGCACTGTTATACTGAACTCTGAAACCGCGGTTTACATGATAATTACCGGCATCGTCCATCCAAGGAACACGGAACATAATAACACGTTCTGGTTCGACAAGTCGTTCCAAAACAGCATTAGCTTCAAGTTCCGGCATCTTGTCCACTACTGGCTCAAGAGTTGTGAGAACTTCCTGTACTGCCTGCAGGAATTCAGGCTCGCCAGCATTCTTCTGCTGAACGTCAGCCCATATACGTTTAACGTATTCATTTTTCATTATGTTACCTCTATTCGCTTACTCTATATTGTTTCATATAAGCGATAGTCAAAAGTTTAACAAAAATTAAAGATTTGTAAAAGAGTTTAATTTTAAATTGTGCAAAAAACTTGCCTTGCAATCAAAAAATCTGTATTTTATTAGGATAAAAATAGACTAAAGACGGAGTTTTTTTATGGACAAGAAAAAAATTAAAAACGCCATTCTAGGCGGAATAGTTGCTTTAATTGCAGTTATTGTTATTGCAGGTTCCTGCACAGTAATAGCTCCTAACGAAAGAGGCATTCAAGTTACGCTGGGACAAGTACAGGGAGATGTAATTCCTCCGGGAATGAAATTTCATGCACCGTTCATTACTCAAATCAGAAAATTCAGGCTTGAACCAAAAACTTACGAAGTTTCTTTTTCATGCGGAAGTGATGGCGCTATTACAAAAGACATGCAGACAGTCGGAAGTACTGTTGCAGTGCGCTACATTTATGACGAAAAACGGATTATGGACATCGTAACCCGCTACCAGAATGACAGCGTAATCCAAAGTGCAATGCGCGATAATGTTAAAGCTTCTCTTAAAGAAACTGTCGGACAATATTCAATTTATGATTTAGTCGAAAAACAAAACGAAGTTACTACAAAAGTTGCACAGACAATGCTTTCAAGAATGGCAGATTATCCGATTGCAATTTCACAGACAACAATCACAAACTGGGACTGGTCAGATGATTTTGACAAACAGATTAAAGAAACTGCAAACCGTGCACAGGAAGTAAAAAAAGCTGAACAGGATTTAAAACTTGCAGAACAGCAGGCACAGAAACAGGTAAAAGAAGCCGAAGCAAAAAAAGCTGCAATCGAACAGGAAGCAGAAGCTGCCCTCATCAAGGCACAAAAAGAAGCTGAGGCAAAAAAAGTCGAAGCAGACGCACTTGCCTACTACAACGCAAAAGTTGCCCAGAATTATCAAGTAGAAATCAAACTCAAAGAACTTGAAATTGAACTTGAAAAAGCAAAGCGATGGGACGGAAGACAAGTTCCTTCATACGTTCCTTTAACTGCTGCAGGCGGAATCGTAAATCTCCCTGAGGCAAAATAAAAAAAATCCCTGACTTATAAATGCACTTCAGTTTACGCATTTTTTCAGTCAGGGATTTTTTTATCAAGATGCTATTTATTCATCAGATAATCTGCGACAGCTTCGTATGCAGGAATTGAAATCGGATCGATGTATTTGTTTGATGCAAGAGGATTTGAAGCAAACCTTACGATAACCATTTCTGCTTTAGGATCAATGTAAATTGCCTGACCATGAACACCGCGAGCCATAAAAGCATTGTGGTCGTTGTTTGTAATCCACCACATATTATGATAGCTCCAGTTTTTTAACAAAGGATATTCGCCGCTCTTACTGAATGCATCCTGACTTCCGCCTTTTGAAACATCAACTGTTGCTGATTCTGGAATTATCTGCTTGCCGCGAAGTTTTCCGTGGTTGCGGACAAGTTCTCCAAAGACTGCCATATCACGAAGATTCAGACTAAAGCCGCCGCCTGCAAATGCAATGCCTGCCGTTCCAAGCTGATAAAAACCGTCATACTTTGCACCCATCGGAACCCAGATTTTTTCTGAAATCAATTCCGTAATGCTTTTTCCAGTTACGCGCGAAATTATCCAGCCCATCAATTCTGTGTTTATAGTTTTATAGCCGAAAACTTCGCCGTGCTCCTGTCCCGGAATCTTTTTTACAGTCTTCAAATATTCGTAATAATTCTCAGGACCTTTGTAATTTGCAGGTCTGAAAATATCTCCTGATGCCGAATATTTCCAGATTTCTGCATTCGGGTCATTGTAGTCTTCGCTATACTGAATTGCAGTCGTCATATCAAGAACCTGCTGAACTGTTGCACCTTCAAAACCCGAACCTTTCAATTCAGGAATATAATCAGTAACAAGTTTCTGCGGATTAATAGTGCCCTCTGCAATTAAAATCGAAGCAAGCATACCAGTAAAAGATTTACTCACAGACATCGCAGAATGAATGCCGTCTTGAGTTAAGCCTGCAGGATATGCTTCGTAAACGATTTTTCCTTTATGCAGGACGATGATTCCGTCAGTATAATTCCTGTCAAGCGATTCTTGCCATGTTATCGGTTTGTCTTCTCCCCAAGGAATAAACTGAACGTTATCAATGCCGTTGTCAATTTTTGTTTTAAAAGTATAATAATTTTCTTTTGCCGCAGGAACAGCCCTTGTCGGATAAAATTCACGCATATGATTTACACTGTAGCGCAAAGCCGGAAAGTTAAAAAACGACCCGTCACTTGCCGAAAGAGTTTTATCCTTTTCAGGAGGAAATCCCTGCATCCAGCCCATTTCCAAAGGATTGGATTCTTTTGAATTTAAATTTGCCTCTGCAAATAAACTACCCATTCCAAACACCGCCAATGAAATTAAGTTTGCAACTCTCTTCATTGCTTTTTCTCCCTGCATTATTCAATGCAAAAAATTCCAAACGCATGAAACTGCGTATTCCAACAGTTTTAAAATACGTACAAACCGCCTGCATCGTCAAGTTTTTTGAAAATATCCTGTTTTCATTCCTCACCAACTGCAGCTGGAATCTGTCAGCAGAAAGAAGTTTTACCTTCTATCAAAATTACACATTCTGGTAGAGCTTTGCATACACTCCGTTCAATTTTATAAGTTCATCGTGAGTTCCGCTTTCGAGAATTTCTTTATCGCCTACAACAGCTATACAGTCTGAATTTTTTATCGTGGAAAGTCTGTGAGCTATAATCAAAGTTGTCCTGCCTTTTGAAAGTTCATCAAACGATTTTTGAATTTTAATTTCTGTTGCCGTATCAAGTGCCGAAGTCGCTTCATCCAAAATTAAAACCGGCGGATTTTTTAAAAAACACCTTGCAATCGAAACACGCTGTTTTTGTCCGCCGGAGAGTTTTATTCCTCGCTCTCCGACAAGAGTGTCATAGCCCTGAGGCATTTTTAAAATGTCATCGTGTATTTCTGCACGCTTTGCAGCATTGATAATTTCTTCATCTGTCGCATTGATTTTTCCATAAGCAATGTTTTCTTTTATAGTGCCGGCAAACAAAAACACGTCCTGCTGAACAACGCCAATCTGTTTTCGGAGAGATTCAAGTTTTATCTTTTTTATATCGATTCCGTCAAGCAGAATTCTTCCGCCTGTAATTTCGTAAAAGCGCGGAAGCAGATTGCAGATTGTAGTTTTGCCACCGCCAGAAAGTCCGACAAGAGCAAATTTTTGTCCCGGCAAAATATTTAAATTTATATTTTTTAAAACTTCGATTCCGTCTGTATATGAAAAACCTACGTTTTCAAATTTAATATTTCCACGGGCGCAAAAAAGTTCGACTGCATTTTCAGATTCCTTTATACTAGTATCCGTTTTCATAATTTCAACAAAGCGTTTAAATCCTGCCATTCCGGTCGTGTACTGTTCAACAAGAAAAGCAAGACGGCGTATCGGAGAAGAAAAAGCCGCAATAAAAAGATTTGCCGCAACTAAATCAGAAACAAGCATTTTTCCTTTCATAATAAAAATTCCGCCGGTCGCAAGAACAAGCACATTCAACAGATTACTAAAAAATTCAATATTGGCATGAAAAGCCGCCATGCTTTTGTAAAACTTTTTCTTTGCGTTACGAAAATCAGAATTACCTTTTTCAAACCGCTTCATCTCATATTCTTCATTTGTAAAAACTTTCGTAACTCGAATTCCAGAAATACTCGATTCCAAAACAGCATTAATCTCCGCCGTAGTTTCCTTTACCTTTTTTGAAGTTTCGTTTAGTTTTGAACGCGAAATCATCGTAATTATAATTACAAGCGGAATGAAAATAAAAACAATGACTGCAAGTTCCCAGCGGATTTTCAGCAGTAAAAAAAATGAGCCGAGCAATGTCAAAACAGAAATCAAAAAATCTTCCGGCCCGTGATGAGCAAGTTCCGTAATCTCAAACAAATCTGTCGTAACGCGCGCCATCAGTTTTCCAGTCCGGTGCTTGTCATAAAAATAGAACGACTGCTTTTCAAGATGAGAAAACACATCACGGCGCATATCAGTTTCAACAAGCGTTCCAAAATAATGTCCCCAGAAATTTACAATCCAGGTAAAACCTTTTCTGAGCAGATACATTGCAAGAAGCGCAATTATAAGAATAAAAAAAGTCTTGAATTTCTGTTCGGGCAAAATTGAATCAATCGTAAACTTACTTATCATCGGAAAGCAGATGTCAATCAGAGAAATCAAGACTGCGCAGAACATATCGAGCAAAAAAATTTTTAAATGAGGTTTATAATATGAAAAAAATATTTTCAGCGGTTTTGAATTATAAAACTCCGTATCACGTAAATTTGATTTTTTTTCTGACATAAAATTTCCTTATTAATTTTTTTTTATCATTATAATGACTCTTTAACTGTTCAACTAGTAAAAATCAATTTTCAATTCAAGGCGCTGTGACTATTGTAAATTGTCGTCCGCTTTGTTTTAATATCAATTGAGGTGAATTATGAAAATTGGAATTTTAGGTGCCGGTTCAATTGCAGCAAAAATGGCTGAAACAGTTTCAAAAATGAAAAATGCAGAAATATACGCCGTATCGTCGAGAAGCATTTCAAAAGCAGAAAACTTTGCAAAAAAATACAAAATTAAAAAAGCCTTTGGCAGTTACGAAGAAATGATTAAAGATGAAAACGTTGAACTGATTTATATTGCAACGCCTCATTCCCACCACTTTGAACATGCAAAACTTTGTCTTGAAAATAAAAAACCTGTTCTCTGCGAAAAATCTTTTACAATGAATTCAGCGCAGGCAAAAGAACTTGTTGAATTGTCAAAAAAACAAAATACTTATCTTGCAGAAGCAATATGGACACGCTATATGCCGTCAAGAAAATTAATCGATGACGTAATTTCAAGCGGAATAATCGGCAAAATAAATGTCCTTACTGCAAATCTCTCTTACAACATAAAATCAAAAGAACGACTTATAAAACCAGAACTTGCAGGCGGCGCACTTTTAGACGTAGGAGTTTACGGACTGAATTTTACATTCATGCACTTTGGAACAGAAATTCAAAAAATCGACACTTCCGTAAAAATGACAGAAACTGGCGTTGACGAAACAGACTCTGTAACAATTCATTTTAAAGACGGAAAATCCGCTTTTATTACCGCAGGAATAAATTCGCGCTCAGACCGCAAAGGAATTTTCTGGGGCGAAAACGGCTACATCATTGTCGAAAACATCAACAACCCTAACCTAATCAAAGTTTTTAATTCAAATGACAAACTTATAAAAAAAATAAAAATACCGCGGCAAATCACAGGTTATGAATATGAAGTTGCCGAAGCCATTGAACAAATCCAGCAGAATAAAACAGAAAGCATTTCAATGCCGCTTTCGGAAACTCTTTTTGTAATGGAAATAATGGACAGCCTTAGAAAACAATGGGGTTTAATTTATCCGCAAGAATTGTAAATTTTTGTTTTTAAGATATAATTAATTTATGGTTTTAGATTTTTCAAATATTTTTGTTTTAATTTATGTTATCGGAAAAGTTTTTACTTTTGCATTAAATAACATTCTGGAATACATTGACTATTCTTTCAGAAAAAGAAACGGCGGCACACTCCCTAAAAAATTGCAGGAAATCGAAACTGCCCGCACAGTTTTTGACAAAGATAAACTCAAAAAAATTTCAGATTATGAAAACGAAAAATATTTTCTGTGGATTCCAAAATGTACCGCAGGATTTATCCTTACGATGGCGTTAGTCCTTTTCGGCTTTTACCCGTGGCTTTTTTCTGCAATCGGAAATTTCAGCTGGATTAACGAATGCGGTTTTCTGCACGTTTTTTTCTTTTTGATTTTATCAGGCATTCCGTCTTCAATCGCTGAACTTCCATTCAGCATTTACAAAGAATTTAAAATCGAAAAAAAATACGGCTTCAGCAATATGAGTTTTAAACTCTGGCTCATCGACCAGTTAAAGTCATTTTTAGTTTCGCTAGTTTTCAGTTTCATTTTGATTTTTGCAATCGTATTCCTGCTGAATAAATTTCCGTCATTCTGGTGGCTTCTCCTTGCTGCCGTAATGATTGCGTTCAGTTTTATAATGATGATTGTCTATCCAAAATTCATCGCACCGATTTTCAATAAATTCTCTCCGCTCGAAGATGGTGAACTTAAACAAAAAATTCATACCCTGCTTAAAAAAACAGGATTTATCTCAAGCGGAATTTTCGTAATGGACGCATCAAAACGGAGCAACCACTCAAACGCATATTTTTCAGGCTTCGGAAAAACAAAACGCATTGTCCTGTACGACACGCTGATGAAACAGCTTTCCGATGACGAGCTCCTTGCAGTCTTGGGTCACGAACTCGGACACTACAAATTAAAGCACATCGTAAAACGACTCGTCGTTCTTCTTCCGATGGAATTTATCGTTATGTTCATTTTATTTTTGCTTGCACAAAATGTTTCGCTTTACAATTCATTCGGCTTTAATTTTATAAATGCAGGCAACATCACAAATTACCAGATTCTCGGACTTATGCTTTCTTCAATGCTTTACGAAGCTGTAACGATTATTATCTCGCCGCTGTCTGCAATTTCAAGCCGCCGTCAGGAATATCAGGCAGACAAATTTTCTTCCCAAGTCTGCGGCACTCCTGACAATCTGATTACTGCATTAATTAAATTGAACAGTGAAAACCTCTCAGAACTTTTACCGCCGAAAATCTATTCGTTCTTCATGTACAGTCATCCGACTTTAATCGAACGCATCGAAGCCCTGCAAAAAACAAAGGAATCAAAAAAATGAAAAAAATTTTTTTTATAATCTCTGCAATTTTTATTTTCGCAAATTTTTCTTTATCAGTTCATGCAGGAGAATTTGATTCCGTAAAAAATCAGGCTGAACATAACAATACCGGCAATGAAGTTTTTATAAATTACACCGGCGGAAAAAACTACACCTACATAGAACGAACAGATTTGCGCCGCTATGACAACGGAAAATACACTGGTCTTGTAAGCCGCGAAGTCCGTTCTTTTATAATCCAGACTGACGAAGATTCAAACGGCGTTTTTTACGACGGAAGTTTTTTTGTAGACGAAGGAACAAAACGGGCCGCCGTTTCTGTATTTGCAGAAATCTCAGATTCAATTGAATCATCTTTTAAAATCCTCAACGACGGAACTATCGTTATGATAAAAGACAACGGCTATCCGACGTTCCGCAGTTTTCCGTCTTACCCTAAAAAAAATATCGCACCGGGAACAAAATGGCAGGCAAAAGCAATTCTCTGTGCAGACCCGCTGAACAAAGGCATCGTCACAAAAATTCCGTTTTATGTTGAATACACTTATTCAGGCGAACAGGAATGGAACGGCGAAACAGTTTTTCTCGTAACTGCAAGATGGGCAACACGATACGGTGCAAAATTTTTCATAGACTTTGGAGGCGACAAAGATTTAGTTGAAGCACAAGGCAGCCATTCTGCAACAATTTACATAAGCAAAAAAACAGGAGCCGCAATCGTAATACGCGATTCAGTCGACGAAACTTTTACTTACAGTGACGGAAACAAAATTTCGTTCAAAGGAACGATAAACCTTTTTACAAAATATCCGCCGACAATAAATCAGGAAAAACTTCTTCCTGTAATTCAGCGTGTTGCAAAATTATCTGACGAACAAATCGAACAGCTTGCAAAACCTGTAAACGAATTCAAAAACATTGCACCTGATTTTAAAACCAGCACCGAGCCTGACATCACTTCAAAACCACAGGTCGCTTCCGCAGATTTAAAACGCAACACGACTTCTGCAAACTCTAAACCTGACGTCACGCCTTCAAGTTCAAAACCATCACTCAGCAGTAAAACAAAAAACAAGGCATCTGACACAACCGCGCCGTCTGAGTCCGACAACTCTGCAACAAAAATCGACGTTGAAAAAACTTCACTCGGCATAAAACTTACACTGCCTAATTTACAATTCAAGCCGGACTCAAAAGAACTTCTGCCAAGCGAACGCCGCCGCCTCGAACAGATTGCAGAAATCCTTTCACAGACAGACGACGCAATGCTCCTCGTCGAAGGTCACTCCGCATCAACTGGAAACAAAACAGGCGAACTTGAACTTTCAAAAGAGCGCGCCGCTGTAATTGCAAAAGAACTTTCCAACCGAGGAATCGCTTCCGCACGCTTTATAATAAAAGCATGCGGAAGCGACAACCCAATCGCAGACAATTCAACAAAAGAAGGAATGGCTAAAAACCGCCGCGTAGAAATTACGATTTTAGAATAGCCACTCAAGGAACTTTACTCATGAGCGAAAACAGAAAAAATGACATTACAATCAGGCTTGCCACGGCAAAAGATGCGCCCCAATTGCTGGAAATATATTCGTACTATGTACAGAACACTGCAATTACTTTTGAACTTGAAACGCCATCTGTCAAAGAATTTAAAAACAGAATAAAGCAGACTTTAAAAATTTTTCCGTACATCGTTGCAGAACTGAATGGAAAAATAACAGGCTATGCTTATGCAAGTCATTTTAAAAAACGCGCTGCTTATGACCGAGACGTTGAAACTTCAATTTATGTTCACAAGGATTTTAAACATTGCGGCATCGGAAAAAAACTTCTTTTAAAACTTGAAGAACTTTTAAAATCGCAGAATATTTTAAACATATACGCTGTCATTGCTGCGCCGGAACAAGAAGACGAATACTTAAATTTTGACAGCATAAAATTTCATACAAAAATGGGCTACACTCAATCTGCAGAATACAAAACATGTGGCTTCAAATTTAACAAATGGTATTCTGTTGTTACAATGCAAAAATTTCTAGGCGAACACAATTCAAATCCTGCACCTGTCATTTTGTGGAATAACAAAAAAGAGTTCTAATAATTTTCTTCGATTATTACAGATGTGTGTCAATTATTTTGTTTTTGCGTTTTGCTGCGTCTTTAAAATTGATTAGTCCTCCCTTTTACAGTATAATTTTTATATGGAACAGAATTCTTCAAATCAAAAAAATCGTGCCGGACGAAACAGAACACTGACACTACAGCAAGATGAAATTCCTGAACTAAAAAATCAGATTTTAACAATTGAAAAAATCAACTCAAGCGGAATAGATTTTTCTGACAAAGTTCAGCTTGAAAATTTAGTTACTGACAAAATCATCAACTGCGATATTTTTGACGGATTAAAATTTATTCCTGATGAATTTGCAGATTTAGTCATCATCGACCCGCCTTATAATCTTACAAAAAATTTTAACGGAATGACGTTTAATGCAACTTCCGATTACAATTATGATAAATATCTTGAAAGCTGGTTTTTTCTTGTATGCAAAAAACTTAAAAAAAACGGTTCTCTTTATATGTGCGGCGATTGGAAATGCACTTCAAGCCTTCAGCGCGTAATCGAAAAGGAACTCACGATTTTAAACAGAATTACCTGGCAGCGCGAAAAAGGACGAGGCGCCAAGCAGAACTGGAAAAACTCAATGGAAGACATCTGGTTCGCCGTAAAAAATCCGCATGATTATTATTTTGATGTCGAGTCAGTAAAATTGAAACGCCGTGTTCTCGCCCCTTACAAACAAAACGGAATTCCAAAAGACTGGGACGAAAACGAAGACGGCAAATTCCGCTTAACTTATCCGTCAAATTTCTGGGACGACATAAGCGTTCCTTTTTGGTCAATGCCCGAGAACACAGACCACCCGACACAAAAGCCGGAAAAACTCTACGCAAAATTAATTCTCGCATCATCAAGAGAACAGGGAATCGTTTTTGACCCCTTTGTCGGCAGCGGAACAGCAAGCGTTACTGCAAAAAAATTGAACAGGCATTTCTGCGGAATTGAACTTAACGAAGAATATTCACTTCTGGCACAAAAGCGCATCAATCTTGCAGACAGCAATAAATCAATTCAAGGTTACAGCGACGGAGTTTTTTACGAAAGAAATTCATTCCAGCAGCAAGGAAAATAAATTTAATGAAAAAAATCAGACAGCAGCTTCGTTTTACAGGACATGTTCAGGGTGTTGGCTTTCGCTATACAGCGTATCATCTTGCACAAAACATCGGCATTACAGGCTGGGTTTATAACGATTACGACGGTTCTGTTTTAATGCAGGCGCAGGGAACAAAAGAGCAGATTTCTTCTCTGACTAATTCTCTGGAGAACGGAACATTCATTCAGATTGACAATATCGAACGCACAGAAATTCCCGTTGACCTTACAGAACGCACATTTAAGATAAGATAAAAAACATTTCTGTCAGCAAAACAATGACTTTGTAAAACGATAAAAGATAAAAATCTTTTTTTTCGTGCTCGTGCACGTTGACACTCATATATTTTTCACATATACTCTCCTTAGTCTGAAATTCTTCTGCCCCGAAGATTCCAGCCAATTTCATCGCCGCTGATAATGCGGTGTTTTATCAGGGAGAAACTATGTCAAGCATAGAAAAAAAACCTTTAGTTACAGATTTATACACGGCAGATCCGTCAGCGCACGCATTCAACGGAAAAATCTACATCTATCCGTCACACGACCGGGATATTGACGTTGAAAACAACGACAACGGCGATCAATACGATATGACAGACTACCACGTTTACGAAATGGACGATGAAAACACACTGCCACGTGACTGCGGTGTTGCCCTCGATTTAAGAGACATCCCATGGGCATCAAAACAAGTCTGGGCGCCAGATTGTGCAGAAAAAGACGGCAAGTATTATTTCTTCTTCCCGGCTCGCGACAAGGACGGCTTTTTCAGAATCGGAGTTGCAACAGGAGACTCTCCAAGAGGACCATTTAAAGCTGAACCCGATTATATCCCGGGCACATTCAGCATTGACCCGTGCATTTTTGAAGACACCGATAAAAACTATTATCTCACATTTGGCGGAATTTGGGGCGGACAGCTCGATAAATACAGAAACAATATCTACGACGAAAAAAACGCAGAACCAACAGGCAGCACTCCTGCAGTATGTCCAAAAATCGCCAGAATGAACTCCGATTTAAAAACACTCTCAGAAGAACCCCGCGACCTTGTAATTACAGATGAAACAGGCAGCCCGCTCACAGGCGGTGACCATGACAGGCGCTATTTTGAAGACCCATGGCTTTTCAAAAAAGACGGCACATATTATTTTACTTATTCAACAGGCGATACTCACTTTTTAAACTGGGCAACTTCCAAAAACGTTTATGGTCCGTATACATTCGGCGGAAAAATCCTTACCCCTGTTTTAGGCTGGACAACCCACCACTCAATTTTAGAGTTCAACGGAAAATGGTATTTATTCTATCACGACTGCGAACTTTCTGGCGGAATAAATCAAAAACGCAATGTCAAATTCCGGGAATTAAAGTTTGACGACAAAGGCGCAATCATCACGATGGACGGTCTTGAAAAATAGTCACGAGCCAATAAGTCAAAAAAAAAAGACATTCAGTTTTTTTCTGAATGTCTTTTTTTTGGGCCATCTAAGATTTGAACTTAGGACCAAAGGATTATGAGTCCTCTGCTCTAACCGCTGAGCTAATGGCCCGCTTTTGATAGGGGATAATATACCATAGAATACTTTGTTTAGTCAAGATAGCGTATCGGGTGCATAGGTAAGTTTATACAAGGCTTAATAATCAACTATCGGCTGTTATGCTTTATAACTATCAAGAATCTGCTCATTCAAGAGGTTCTTTTTATCCTTCCAGTCCGGCATATATTTATCCATATTTGCAATAAAATCTTTTCCATGATTGGAAATCTTTAGATGTGTAAGTTCGTGAAGAATCACATATTCCAGACATTCAAGAGGCTTTTCTACCATCTGCAAATTTATCCAGATTCTTTTTGCCTTTGAATTACATGTTCCCCAGCGCGTCATCATATATTTTGTTTGAAATGAGTTGCAATAAAGTCCCGTTGTTTTCTCCCATTTAGGAATTAAGCGTTCAAGCTGTTCTGTTAAAATTTTACGAAACTGTTCACGCACAAAACGCTCACGCTGCCCGGCTGTTGTATTTTCTTTCATGCTTAAAACGATTTTATTACCGTCAATTTTGAAATATCTTTTTGCTGCTGGTACAAATTCAAGAAAATACTGTTTTCCCCAGATGTAATAAGTTTCACCGCTAACATATTGTCTTGCGCTCATTCTTGGTTGATTTACAAATTTTTCCTGCTGTTTTCTTATCCACCCTGAGTTAAGGCGGATAAAGTTTTCAATAGATTTTTGACTCATCAAAAGAGGAGCTGAAACGACAACTTTTCCTAGAGGAGGTTTTACTGATAAATGCATATTTTTGATGTTCTTTTTATTTATCTGAACATCAATTCCGCTGATATCTATATTCATTAGTAGTCTGCCTGTTCTTTTACAATTTTATAAATAGTTTCAACAATCGCCATCTGTTCAGTGCGTTCCAATTCACTTTTGAATTTTTGAACAACTCTATAAATCCCACCTTTTATCTGCCGTTCTTTTATCAAGTCTCCTCTAAAATGATCTTGTTTTGTGCTAAGGACTGCTTGATGTAAAGCTAAGGCATATTCTTCATTTTGATCAAAGTTATCATAAAGGGCACAAAGTGCTAAACTTGTACGAATTGAAGCTGGATGCAAATCACTATTTTCTGGTTCTTCAACTTGAGTTACAAGCTCTGCATATTTTTCCAGCATTTCTTTGTAAGAAGCGACTTCCTCTTTTCGTTCATCAATCAAAGTCTGAAAGAGCTCTGACATATTCTGATAATACTTTGGGTTCACAGGAGTTTTTTCTATAATCTTACGCCGGATATTATTCTCAATTGTTTCTGCAACATTTTGCTGAGCTTTTGTGTGCTTCTTTTCAGAATCAGAGTCTCCGCTTTTAGCTTCTTCTGCTTGTTTCTTTTGAATGTAAGCAAGAAGAGTGAAGTTTTCCATATCTCCAAGTTTTTCAGAATCTGAAGCAGAAATATAATTATCTATAAGATGACGCATTGCACTGTCATATTGCTTCAGGTCAATAAAATCACCGCTTGAAAGTCCAATTTCATCCTTCATATCAATATAATCTTTTACAAGGCGATTATATTTTTCCTGTTGTTCTTTTGAATAACCAACATCATCAAACGCAGGCTTTAAATCTGCATAAGCACGAGCAAGACTAGAAACAAGTTTATACATCTTGCTTCTAAGTTTTGCATAATCATCATCGTTATCCGGGTCAACAGTTCCACTTTCACCACAGAAAAAATGTTTGAATGCGAGTTGGTCGCGAGGATATTCAACATCATCTGTCAATGTATCAAGTTCCTGCAATAAGAATTCAAAGCGCATTTTCCCTTCTTCAAGCCTGTTTTTCAAAAGCCCAGAAACATCTTCTTCATCAAAACCGCTAAAAGCGTTTCCTGTGTAAGAATTAACAGCATCTTTTAAATCTCCGAACAGTTCCTTGTAATCAACTACATAACCAAACTCTTTATCGTCACCATCAAGACGGTTTACACGACAGATTGCTTGAAACAGTTCATGATCGTGCATTGGTTTATCGATATAAAGATAGGTACAAGGTGGAGCGGCAAATCCTGTAAGAAGCTTATCAACAACTATCAAAAGCTGCATGTTTGCAGGCTCATCAACAAACATATCTTTTACACGTTTTTCAAAAGTTTCAATTTTCTTGTAAAAATCATCATCTTCAACAGAAACGTCTGGATCATAGCCCAGCATTTTTAGATATGCTTTTTGCTTTTTCCAGTTTTCTGAATCTTCTATCGTACTGGAAAAATCTGTACGTAATTCTCCTCGGTTAGGCTTGTATGATGACACAATTGCACAATTCTTGAAGTTTTTATCCTGAAAAATTTCATAATAACGACAAGCTTCTGCTATACTGCCAGCAACTAAAAGTGCATTACCGCGACCATCACATAAACGCTGTTTTGTTTCAAAATCAAAAATGATATCAAGCGCAATTTTTTCCAGACGGTCTTTTGAACTGTAGAGCTGCTGCAATGTAGCCCATTTTTCTTTTAAGGCTGCAGTAGCCTTTGGCATAAGGCCTTTTGTTTTTGCTTCAAACCATGCATCAATTTTATCTTTACTGCTTACTTCCTGCGGAACATTGCGGGCTTCGTAACGTAAATCAAGGACAACACCATCACGAACTGCCTGATCGAATTTATATGTGTGAATGAAACCGCCAAACAAAGTTGATGTCGTCTTCTGTTCCTTATCAACTTTTAAAAGCGGAGTTCCAGTAAATCCGACAAAAACTGAATCAGGCATTATTGATTTCATTGCAAGATGAAGCTTGCCGGAATTTGTACGGTGACATTCATCAACGAGAACAAAAACTTTATCCTTTACGCTAAAATCTGCCGGTATAGTCTTTTTAAGTTCTTCTACATATTTTTCATAATCAAGGTCGCTCACTTCGCCAGTTCTTCGTCCGAACTTGTGAATAAGAGAACACATAAGTCTGTTTTCGTAACTGTTTAAGAGCGCCAAAAGATTATCACTGCTTTTTGAACGGTCAATCTGTAAATCAACTCCGGTAAAAATCTTTTCTATTTGGTCATCAAGTTCTTCTCGGTCTGTGATGATAAGAACTCTAGAACCTGTAATGTTTTCCAGAATCCATTTTGTAAGCCACACCATAGTAAGTGATTTACCAGAACCTTGTGTGTGCCAGACAATTCCACCTTGGTTTCTAGCAAGTCTTTTCTGGCAACGCTTAATTGCATAGAACTGATTATAACGGCAGATTTTTTTGATGCCTGAATCATAAATAATAAAGTTGTGAATAATATCTAAAATGCGATCTTTTTGAAAAATTCTGTAGCATTGCTTTTCCAAAAGATTTAACTGGCGACCACATTTATCTTCAATGAACTTATCCAGATCATCTTTATCCTGCAGCTGGTCTGTAAAGTTATCTTCTTTCCATTCAAGATAATATTTTTCCGTAGTTCCACTTGTTCCATAGCGCAAACCTTCACTGTCATTTGCAGCTGCACAAATCTGAATTGTAGAAAAGAATCGCTGAATAAACTGGTCACGCTGATTTGTTACATTCTGGCGAATTCCGTCTGCTACGCTTACTGTACTTTTCTTTAATTCCATAACGGCTATTGCAATACCGTTTATGTACAGCACAATATCCGGTCGTTTTTCTACATTGTCATTTACAGTAACTTCTTCTGCGATGTAAAAGTCATTTTTCTCTGGTTCATCCCAATTTATAAAATAAACTGTTTTTGGAGCTTCACCAGGATGTTCTGCAAGTTTAAGACCGTATTTTAAAATGCGGTAAACTTCTTTGTTTGTGTGATATGGAGATTGAGAGAAATCAGAAACAATCTGTCCGAACTTCGTTTCTATTGCATCAACAAAATCAGTAGAATAGCCGGAATTATACAAAAATCTCTTCCAGTCACCCCAACGGACATTGAAGTTTTGATCATCTTCTAAATTACCAAGATATTTATATCCAACTTCTTTTTGAAAAAACTTTATAATACGATTTTGTGTTTCGCGTTCCGGGTAAGCTGATTTTGCCATAGTATTCTGTCCTAATTATTTTTCTTCCTGGTTTTGAGATAGAATAACGCTTATTAAATATACAGCATA
>SAMEA3663026__coassemble_260_pt1 | contig 60289 bp, 49 predicted proteins | sample SAMEA3663026__metabat2_low_PE_034 | metagenome-assembled genome bin SAMEA3663026 (sample SAMEA3663026) | pig gut metagenome | biome: pig gut; feature: pig-associated habitat; material: faeces | place: France | collected 2012
TTCAAGTGTAGATTCAAATTACTCAACTGCTTACGTTTATGGACAGGACGGACAGCGTTCAAACAAATACACGCAAAGTTCTGAAACATTGTATTTCAATAAGATGTGGGCTTTGCATACCGACAGCGGAAACAATGTTTATGGCGGACAGAGTTCGAAGAATATTTACTTGGGTGAAACTCGCATTGTCACGAAGTTAAATAGCGGCGAGAATCCGACGTACCAAGAGGAATACTACAAACAGTATTACTATCACTCTGACCATCTCGGAAGCGCATCTTTGATTTCTGACTATAAAGGCGATGAATACCAGAGAATTGAGTACACGCCTTACGGTGAAACTTGGGTTGAAAAAACGCAGAATACTGGCTTGGAATTTCTGCCATACAGATTCACAGGTAAAGAAATTGATGAAGAGACAGGACTTTATTATTACGGTGCACGTTATCTAGACCCGAAATATTCAAGGTGGTTGAGTACTGACCCTGCGTTGTGTGAATACATCCCGAAAGCACCGATAGACGATGAGGCAAAGAGATATAATCAGAATCTGCCGGGAATTGGAGGTGTGTTCAATTTTGTCAACATGAATCTCTATCATTATGCTGCGAATAATCCGATAAAATATATTGACCCGGATGGAAGAAAATCAGGAATGAATGATGAGTTTTTTCGAATTTCTTCTGTACATGCAAATAACCACTTTATAGGAGTTCCTCCCGCAATTAAACCTATTCTTCAAACTTTGCTTAATAGAAGAACGAGAATTACTCAAAACGATATCAAATTTCCTAACCCTAATGGACCTTGCTTATTCAGAGCAATACAAGCAATAGCAGAGGAGAAAACGGGTAAAAATCTCACATTCGCACAAATCGAATCTTCCTACAAAGATTTGATAAAATCACGTGCAATAAATGAAGATTATTATATAAACGATATCAAAGCAGTACTCGAAGATGCTTTTTCTCGTTTAGGTTGGGAAAACGTAATTATCACTGTTTCTGATTATCTCGAAGAAAGTTCTTCTGTAAAACCTGACTTTACCATCAGAAATGTTTTATCTGGAACTCATTTTCAAACTGGAAATTGTGATGGAGAGTTTCTTTGGGATCCTTTTAAATATAATAATGAAGCTAATATAGATAAATCTCGAGCTGTAAGAATAAGAGAAATAAAAATTTGGATTGACGGAGTAAGCAAAAATGAAAACTAAAATCTTTTTTATAACTTTAATACTATTTTTTTCTTGTATTAATCTTTTTTGTACTAACAAAAAAAATTTAAACGGTGGATGGATAATAGAAGAAAACTATCAGAGATTAAAAAATAATGATGAGTTTTTTACAACCAATCTAAGAACTATTAATATTGGAGATTCTGATTATTATTATTTTCCCGGAAGTATACTCATAAATGTAGAAACAGAATTTCCATATATTTTTATTAATTCAGAACTTGAGTTTGATATAAAAAAAATAGATTACTTAAGTGAGAATATTTTTATCTTTGAAGTTCAAGATAAACACAATCCAACTTCGATTGGAAATTTTCGAATCACTATTTTAGATAATAAATGCATAATTCTTGAAATAGAAGATGGAAATGCAACTTTTCAAAAAAATATAAGATATCTGCCTTTAGGGAAAGGTTATAAATATTTTTTAATTGGGATGGTTAAGTGATATTTATGCGGAGAGCAGATAACAGAAAATTTGATAAATTTACAAGAAAACAGACCAATTCGAGGACTAAACTATGAAATCCCATATCAGAATTGGGCAATGATAAATCGTGATAGTATGAAGGAGTTAACAAAATGAAAAAATTAATTATCATTACGCTGGCACTAAGTTTTTTAAACATTTCATGCGGATTCATTTTTTTTTGCGTATAATCGAAAAAAATATAGGACCTGCACCATTCTGCATGTCAGGGAAAATATGATAACCAAATTGTGTTCTTTCAGGATGAATTAAACTGAACTGAGGAGAAAATTCCTTTACCCTTTCAACATCGTTTTTATTCTGAATATAAAATTCACTGTCAAAAAATATAATTTCGGCATCATCAAATTTCTTTAGCAGACGTTCAATGACATCATCGTTTTCTTTGTGCGAAAGAGCACAAGTTGAGTAAAGCAAGATTCCGTCTTTTTTTAACATCCTGTATGCACTTGAAAGCAATGCCCACTGTTCAATCGAAAGTGTCTTTATCCTTGCAGGTGACCACTGATTAAGATATTTTTCATCATTCAAAACATGGCGCTCAGACGAACACGGCACGTCAAGCAAGATTCTGTCAAAACATTCTGTCTTTGTCCTGCACCACAAAGCGCCGTCACTGCATGTAATTTTTACGCGACTTCGTATATCTTCTGGCATACATTCATCGCAGACTTTTACAAGACGCATTTTGCGGTCAAACGAACGTTCGTTGCATGTCAGAGAGGCATTTTTTTCCATAAGAGACGACAAAATAAGAGTCTTTCCACCGGGTGCTGCACATAAATCTAGAATTTCTTCTGCATTTTTTAAAGGAAGAGAGTATGCTGCAAAAATGCTTGCACTGTCCAAAAAATAAGTCTTTGAGCTTTCTGAAATTTTATACGGAACGGGAGAAGTTTCTTTTTGAAGCGCCTCTTTTAATAAATTCCAGCGTGTGCCAAAAATTTCACTGTAATAAGATTCAAATCCACAAGCTCCTCTGTCTTGACAATCACTCTTTTTCTTACCCATTATTTTACATCAACTCCAAAAGACTTTCTTTCTTCATTAGAAGCAGAAGAAAGAAAATGCAAATTATAAATATCCGTAATCATATTTTTGTTGTCATAAAACGCATTTACACGCATTTCCTTTTCTCCCACAGACAGAGAATCATTTTTTAAAACAGAAAGACATACAGAATAAGAATCATTTTCTTTGTTATATTCACATAAAATCAGATTGTGTTTCATCTTGAATTTTAAAATCCTGAAAACAGATTCCTCAATTTTTTTTACAAAACTTTCATCATTCAGGCAGATTTCAGAAAGAATTTCAAGCCATCTGCCGAATTTTTTTTCGCTTACCATAATACAGTCAATTCCTGCATCAACTGCCATCCTGCTTGCAATTTTCGGTGAATAGCCGTTGTCAATAAGCGCTGCCATAAAAATATCATCAGAAAAAATAATTCCGTCATAATTCATTTTATTGCGCACAATGTCAGTAACCCAGAATTTTGAAAGGCACGAAGGATGACTGTCAAAATCAGGAACAATTACATGGCTCATAAGAATTCCTTCTGGATTTTCTTTCAGTACAGCAGAAAAACAGCGTACTGTCTGTTCAAACTCTGCTTTTGTCATATTGAGTTTTGGAAGTCCGATATGCGGATCTATGTTAGTATTGCCGGGAAAATGCTTTACAACTGTTCCGACGTTATTGTTTTTACAGGCATTTATGTTTTTAGAAGCATATTCAATTACTTGATTTTCAGTTCCATAACTCCTGCCAGAAAGAAAGTCTCTGTTTTTGTCAGAACAAATTTCAATAACAGGTGCAAGATTTAAATTAAACCCCAATACCGCAAGCTGATTTGCATAAAGCGAATAAAGAGAATAAGCCTGAGATGGCAAAAGAAGCTGTGAAATCCTTTCGTTTTCGGGCAGAGGACCTGCTACATTCCGAAGCCTGTTTACAAAACCACCTTCAACATCGACAGACAAAAAAGGCGGAATCGCATTTTCAGCATAAGCGTACTCCATAACTGATGACGTAAAATTAATTATCTGTTCAGGATTGTCTGCAATGTTGTAACCAAAAAAGATGTAGCCTGAAGGAATCAGAGTCTTTTTTTCAGTCTTTATATTCCCATTTAAATCAAAAACTTTTTTTTTGTACCACTCTACAGGAATAAATTCTTTATTACCTTCAAGATTTATAAGAAAAAGCTGCGAGATTTTTTCTTCTATTGTCAAAGAGGAAATAAATTCTCTGACAGCGATTTCTTTTTTGGCAGTGTCTTCCTTTAATAGTGAATGCATTTTCAATGCTTCTTTATGAACCTGCATTTCTTTTTCATTCAGCTTTTTTAAACTTGAGGTACAGGACTGTAACGAAAAAACGGTTACGGCAAAAACCGTAACCTTTATAAATTTATTCACTCTTGTTATTTAGGAAGCAGACAAGTCGTAAATGCTGGAACATACGTTACGAGCAAAAGAACAATCAGTTGAACCGCAAGAAACGGCAGAACACCTTTTATTACTTCTGAAACAGGTTTTTTAAACGCATAAGAAGAAATAAACAAGTCCATTCCAACAGGCGGTGTCAAAAATCCGATTGAAAGGTTCATCAGGAAGATTACGCCGGCCTGTACGACAGGAATTCCATAAGCAGTTGAAGCGTACAGCAAAAGCGGAGAAATAATAAGAATTGCAGAATATAAATCCATTAAGCAGCCGACTATGAGAAGTACGATATTCATCAAAATCAGGAATAGATATTTATTCTTTACGAATGTCGTAATAAATTCAGTAACAATTTCAGGAACGTTTGCATCCTGCATAAAATATGACAGTCCAGCAGCAGCTCCAATTATAAACAGAACTCCGCCAGAAACAGGAACAGAATCTGCAATTACGCGTCCTGCTTTCCTGATAGAAAAGTCTTTTCTTATAAAAGTGGAAAGACAGAATGTATAAATAACTGCAAAAGATGCAACCTGAAAAAGATTGAAAAATCCCGTAAAATATGTAATGCAGATTATCAAAGGAAGCAAAAGTTCAAAAATACAGTCTTTAAATCCATTTAAAATTGCCTTACCAGAAAATTTCGGGCGTTCTTTATTCTTGTCATAAACGATTCCCATTACTATCATTGCAAGTGCCATTATTGTTCCAGGAATCAATGCCGCAACAAACAGATTTGTTACATCAAATCCAGGTTCAAACTGGGTAATTACAGTATAGTTTGAAGTTGCATACATAATGATTGCAACACTCGGCGGGAATAAAAGTCCAAGCGCACCACTTGAAGTAATAAGACTTTCTGCCTTATCTTTTTCATAACCAGAACCAACGAGAATAATCGACAGAAGAGAACCTAATGCTAGAATCGTTACGCCGCTTACACCTGTAAATGTAGAAAAGAAAGTCAATACAAGAACTGCAGCAACAACAGTACCGCCCCTAAACCAGCCGAAAAGTGCATTAAAAAGATTTACAAACCTTTTGCCTGCACTTCCCTGCGCAAGGACATATCCTGCTATCGTAAAAAGAGGAATGGCAGTTACGCTTTTGTCGCTAAGTTTGCTGTAGGCTTCAAGAATTATCATATCTACATATCCGCCAGATTTAGAGAACAGTACGTAAGTAATTCCGCTGATTACGACAAAAAGAGGAACTCCTGTAAAAGCAAGGACTATCAGAATTATGACAAACGGCCATACTGCCTTGTCGCACAAAAGATTCCAGAAGTCAAACATTTTGAACAATACCGGAAAATCGGAAAGCCCTGCAACATACCAGAAAATTCCTGTTATAGAACCCATTGACGTAAGAAGCCCGAGAACAACCCCGATTATACCCGGTATTTTATTTTCTTTCTGTGCAATGACCATCATAATCATTGCAAGGTAGCACAATGGCATAAAAAAGAAAAATATCCGCTCAGAAAAAATTCCGATTACCTGATTTACAAACTGGTCGCGGTTAAGAATCTGGCATAAACTTGACAAAAACAGCTGAATTAAAACCATCGGTGTTATGATGTCAGATGTCACGTCAAAAATTCGCTTTACTTTATGCGGAAATTTATCTGTAACAGAAGCAAGGCTTAAATGCCTGTTTTCGCGCCAGGTGATAATGCCTGCAACACATGCAAAAACAAAACCAAAATTTACAAGAATTGCATCTGCATTCAAAACCTGCATGTGCAGGTTATCCTGCATGATTTTTATTGTAATTGCAGATACAGTAAGAACAAGAATCAATGCAAATGCAAAAACATCTTCAATAAAATTTAAGATACCTGCATTTTTTGGCAAAAGCCTACCTTCTTCATTTCTAAATTTTAACAGCTTGCCCAATTATTCACCTCTGTATTCTTTTAAGAAAGCTGCAATTTTGTCATAGAACTCCTTATTAACAACAGGGTTTGTTCCTTCGCACATAAAGTGCAAGTCTGACTTGAATGAGTTTTCCCAGATTTTTTCTTCTGCAGCAGTAGGATTGTAAATCGTACATCCGCCGTCACTGCACCGCTTTAAGTATTCAGCGTCCATTTTTTTCTGGTCTGCAATAAACTGATTTTCTGCTCTTTTTATACTTTCAATCAAGGCAGGTTTATATTTTTCAGGAATAGCCTCCCAGTCTTTTTTATTCATAATAAAGCCGACCATTACAGGTGCAAGCGGAACATTTACTGCATGAACGAGAGATTTGTAATACTGTGCGGCATACGCATACATCGGAATCGTAAAAAGACCTTCAACATCACCAGAAGAAATACTCTGCATAAGCTTGTCTGCAGGAACGTCCTGCGTTAAATATCCTGCAGATTTAAAAGCATTGCTCAAAGAAGGAGAAGTAAGTCCTCCTACAGCGAGGCGGAGTTTTTTAAGTTCATTCGGAACATGAGCAGGTTTTGAAGTAAAAAAATAAGCCCAGCCAATGTTGAACCAACCCAAAACTACATAACCTTTGTCATCAAGAGCCTTTTGCATTGTAGGCGTAAACTTTTCAAGAACAGCATTAACTTCATCCTGACTGCGGAAAAGGCATGGCGCACAAAGAGTCATCACATTGCTGTCAGGAGCAAAATCAGAAAGTCCCATAGAAGTAAAAATTGCGCCGCCAATAGGAGCTTTTTGTCCCGGGCGTACAGCATTCAGTTTTTTTACAACACCGCTTTCTCCACCCATTGCATCAGAAGTCATAAACTGCAGAATAACCTCACCGTTTGTAATCGTAGCCCATTCTTTTGCAATCTGACGCTGCTGAACATCCCATGAAGACCTTGCAGGTGCAACAGAAGCAATCTTAATCGTAACAGGAGAAGCAAAAACTCCTGCCGTAAGACACATAGATGCAGTTAAAGTAAAAATTTTCTTAATTAAATTCATAAAATTCTCCTATTAACAATTATTACCATTCGATAAAATAATCATCGATATGCTCAAGTAAATATCTTGCTTTATTTTGATTCAGCACATTCATCAATGTCTGGGAAGAATCTTCGTCAACATCAATACTTAATGCTGCATTACAAGCTTCTATAAAACCATCTTTGTTTCCGTCAGGTATACAGAAAGTCTTTGCTTTTGTTACATAAATTCCTGCAAGCTTTCCTTTAGAAACTCTCAATGCCTGCTCATAGCAGTAAACGCCCCTCTCGTAATTTCCGCCGAAATCAGCAGGAGCGGCAACGTAAATCTGCGTAAGGACGTCCCAAATTGCACCCATAGAATAATCAGGATTAAGCGCTGCAGCTTTTTCCAGAACTGCAATATGTCCTTTTATAGAACCGATTATATTTGAATCAAGAGGATTTAATGCAAAAGAAGCAAAATAACCTGCACAAGCCCAGTATGCAGCATTTACGTCATCTTCTGTAAGTTTTTCCGTAAATTCCTTGATTTTGTCTGCATCATTTCCGTTTATTGCAGCAGAAAATCCAGGCCAACGTGCTTCAAATGCGCTGAAAATCAAATCGTGACCCCTCATATAATGAAGTCGCGCACGTTCAAATTCTGCAACCTGTTCGTCAAGAAGCCTTGGGTCTGACATTCGTTCAGCCTTGCTTTCTACACAAAGATTTGCATACATTACATTAAGAGAACCGAGCATTATTGTATTTCCCTGATGCTCAGGATTCGAGATGTGCATGATTTCATAAAGTTTTACAATAGTGGGGAGAACTTCCTGAACAATCACAGGGTCTTTTTCGCCCATAAAAGCCATCATCGGGTTAGGGTCTTCTGTCTTTACTTTTGCAGGAACACCTTTTTTATCTGCGCTGCTTAAAGCTCCTGAAACAGTATCTAAAACCATAGTTTTACAAGATGTAACGCTGATTATTAATATAGAACTGAAAAAAAGACTGATTATACGATTAAAAAAATTCATAAGTATAAGTATATTAATAAACAAAAAAAACGTCAACAAAATGATTTTATGTGTTTTTCTGCTAGTTAAAAATGCTTACAACCGCAAAAACTCTCATCTTTCGCTGATAGAATTTCTTTTTCGTTTTGATTATAATTTTATATATGAAACGAATCGCAATTGTTACAGGTGCAAGTTCCGGAATGGGCAGGGAATTTGCAAAAGAAATTTTTTTCAATTCTGCAAATTACAAATTCGGCAAAATAGACGAACTATGGATTCTTGCACGGCGTGCTGAACGGCTTGAAGAACTTAAATATTCACTTGAAAAAGTTCAGGAAGAAAAAAACATTCATGATTACATTAAAATAAATCCTGTTGAAATCGACCTTTGCGGAAGAACTGGTGTTTCAACTTTTAATGCACTTTTAAAGACAGAAAAAAGACTTGAAAAAAACGCAGGCTTTGAAATCGCACTTTTAGTAAACAATGCTGGATTCGGTACTTACGGGGAGTTCTGCACTACTCCGCTTGACAAAGAACTTGAAATGATAGAATTGAACTGTACGGCGCTTACAGGAATTACAGGCCTTGCAATTCCTTTTATGAATGAAAATTCAACTATTATAAATATTGCAAGCCTTGCAGCTTTTCTGCCGCTCGGAAACTTTGCAGTTTATGCTGCTACAAAAAGTTACGTACTTTCTTTTTCTGTTGCGCTCGCCGCTGAATTAAAAAACAAAAAAATAACTGTAACGGCTGTATGTCCTGGTTCTGTTTCTACAGAATTTGCAAACGTCGCTTCAAACGGAGCAAGAAAAGAAGTCCTGCACGGAAAGTCTGCAAAAAAAACAGTCATTCACGCATTAAAAAGCGCTTCACGCAAAAAACACATTGCATTATGGGCACCTAAATGGAAAATCACTGCATTTTTAAGTCGGTTTATCGGACGGTTTTTCGGTGCACGATTCACTTACAAATACAACAAGCGGCCTTCAAGTTTTTAATTTTTTCTTTGCTTTTTTTAAGGAAGATAATCTGGAAAAATATTTTTTAGCGAATTGAACAGATGAGTTTTTTTGATTGAAGAGCCTTCTGTAAGTTCTTCAAGTTTTGTGCGCGCATTTTTCCGCATAGAGTTTTCCTGAAAACTGCACGTACATGTTTCTGAAATATAGCCTGCTTTTTCTGCATGTTCGATTATAATTTTTTCCTGAACATAACAAAGCGGCCTTATAATTGCAACAGGATATTTTTCATACTGCAAAAACGGCGGCATTGTCGAAAGCTGGGCTTTTTCAAGCATGTTCATCAAAAGCGTTTCAAGAATGTCATCCATATGATGACCTAACACTATTTTATTAAAATTATTGCTGAGTGCATAATTTATCAATTCCGTCCTTCTCTGAGTCGAACACCAAAAACAGTTCATTTTGCGTCTCGGTTTTAAGCGCGAGATTACATCGACTTTTATGTTTTCAGCTTCAACGTTCCAAGTTAAAAAAAGTTTCTGTAGATTTTCATTAAGAGGTTTTGTAATTTCTGTTTCAATATGAACGGCTTTAAATGTAAAATTACAGTCAGGACGACGTGCGCGGTTTGCAAAGTATTCAACTAAGGAAGTAGAATCTTTTCCGCCTGAGGCTGCAATCAAAAGCCTGTCATTGTCGCTGATTAAATTATAATCATAAATTGCTTTGTCTATTAAACTGAATAAAAGCGGCTGACTCATTTTTTGTCCGATTCTTTTTTGATTTTTTCCGATTGTAAAAGAATTTTGCGGTTATGACAAGATTAAAAATATTCTGTATAATTAAAAACATGGACTTAGAAATGCTGCAGTTCCGTGCAAACGTTTTATGGAAAATACGGAATTTTTTTATTGAAAAAGGATTTCTGGAACTTGACACTCCTGCATTAAGCCGGACTTTAATTCCAGAAACTTGTCTTGAAGTTTTTAAAACTGAATATATAAAACCATGGAGCGAAGAAAAAATCCCACTGTACCTTGTTCCATCCCCTGAACTTTATATAAAAAAAATAATTTCACGTCATAAAAAAGACGTATTCCAACTTTCAAAATGCTACCGTAACATTGAATCTGTCGGAAACATTCACAGCCCGGAATTTACGATGCTTGAATACTACAAAATGAATGTTTCATACCGGGAAACTGCAGAACTTACAGAAGAACTGTTTTCGTATCTTTTGCCGCCAAAAAAAGACTCAGGCGATGAATTTGATTTTTTGCGCCCGCCTTTTTTAAAACTTAAAATGAACGATGCATTTTACAAATTTGCAGGCTTTAAACTTTCTGACTGCCCTAAAAGTCATGACCTTGCAAAACAGGCAAAAAAACTCGGACTTGAAGAAAGCCCTGATTCTCCGTTTGAAAAATGGAGCTGGGACGATTTGTACGAATTGATTTTAGTTCACTGCATCGAGCCTAGCCTTCCGAAAAACGTACCTGTAATGCTGACAGACTATCCTGCAAAAGTTCCGTGTCTTGCAAAAGAATTTTTTGAAGACGGAATGTACTGGAAAGAACGCTGGGAATTGTACTGTAACGGCATTGAACTTTCAAACTGCTACTCAGAAGAAACTGACAAAGAAAAAATAAAAGAATACTTTGAACTTGAAGGAAAAAAGAAAATCGCAACTGCAAAAGTAATTCACGATATAGACGAAAATTACTGGAAAAACTTTGACGGTTTTCCACGCTGTTCAGGAAATGCAATGGGAGTTGACAGGCTGATTGCACTTTTAAGCGGACACAAAACAATAGAAAGTGTATTGCCATTTTTAATATAAAAAATTATAATGATTAAGATATTTTAATTAGTTTTTTTTAATTGTGAGGTTTTTTTTATGATTAGAGGCGGCGAAATTAACAAGGGTACAGTTCTTATCATTAAGAATGCGCCATACCTTGTTGTAGAAAGAGAATTTGTAAATCCTGGAAAAGGAACTGCATTTGCTCGCTGCAAGCTTAAGAATTTGAAAGACGGGTCTGTTTTAAGCCAGCAGGTTTTTAAAACTCCTGATACTTTTGAAGATGCAACTGTAGACACTATCAATGCACAGTATATTTATTCAGAATCAGATGCTCATATTTTCCAGAATGCCGAAACTTTTGACCAGATTTCAGTTCCTGCTGATTTGAATCCTGATTTAAAATATTATCTGCGTGATGACATTGACTATCAGATTGTAATCTGGAACGGAAATCCTATTGATGTAAAAATTCCGCAAAAAATGATTTTTACAGTTGCAGAAAGTGAAAACTACATCAAAGGCGATACAGTAAGCGGTGCTACAAAACCTATTACAACAGAAACAGGTCTTACAGTTCGCGTTCCGCTTTTTATTAAGCAGGACGAAAAAATCGTTGTAAACACAGAGACAAACGAATACGTTGAACGCATAAATAAATAAGTTCAGCGTAAAAAAAATAAAGATTTATATTTTAAGGCAGTTCATTTTGGACTGCTTTTTTTTGCCTGTAACTGATTTTTGTGCTATACTCTTTTTAAGAGGCGCTGATTATGAAAAAACATTTCTTAATTTCTTCTGTCATTATCCTGCTTTTATTTTGCGGCTGTTCAAATAATTCAAGCATGCCGGAACATAACTTTTCACTCGGTCCGGTTAACGTAATAACCTATCCGTCTTCTGCAACACATTACATAAAAGACTGGCTTCCAGACGGAAAATTGATTTCAGTAAAAAACGGTGATAACTGGATTATGTTCTGGGCAGAAAAAGTAAGTCTCAGAACAGAAGCTTCAACCCCATATCCTGAAGACCATTGCGGCAAGTTGACTATAGCCAATGAAGTATACGGCAAAAAAAATGATGGAACAGTAGTTGACAAGACTTCTGGTTTTAATGAAAACGGTTCATGGTTTATCGGCGTCTTTCCATTAGACAATGCAGGCAACTACGTTGGGTTTTATCATGCAGAATCCCATCGTGATGATGAACCAGGCTATGAAGGAACTACTGGTATTGCACATAAATCAATCGGCGTTACATACAGTGAAGATTACGGAAAAAACTGGAAAAATTCAAAGCCGATTATTACAAGTTCTAAAACAAAAGCCGAAAGTTCCGGATGGTCAGGACTTGGTGACGGTTGCGTTGTTTATGATGAAAAAAACAAAAGATACCTTTGTTACTATCAGGGAGAAGTTCCTGGTTCTGAAAATTCAATTTGCCTTGCAATGTCGGCAGATCCGGAAGGGAAAAGTGGCAGCTGGAAAAAATGGAACGGAGTAAGTTTTCAGACAGAAGCATATAACGCGGATACTGGTAAAGGCGGAACAAATGTTGCCATCAGGAATTTAAATTACGTACCGGGAGCAAATCCAAGTGTTATGTGGAATCATTACATTAATAAATGGATAATGGTTTATCAGGCATGGAATCCAAAAGCAATATTCATTTCGTTCAGCAAAGACGGAATAAACTGGAGCTATCCTTCAAAAGTTATCGGCTCAAATGACAATCCAATCTGGTATCCAAATTTAATAAGTTCAGAAGGAGATTTAACAGGCGGCAAAGAACTAAGGCTTTATTTTTCTTACAAGCAGAATCCAGTTGATGGAAAAAGAAAACTTGCTTACTGCACACTGACTTTTGATTAATTTGATTGATTAAAAATCAAAATCGGCACAGACAAAAATTTTTTCTTTGCTGACAGGATGCATAAATTCAAGAGACTTTGAGTGAAGGCAAAGCCTCTTATTTTTTAACCCGCCGTAAAGAGTATCCCCTATTATCGGAAATCCAAGACTTGCAAGATGAACGCGTATCTGATGAGTTCTTCCTGTGACAGGATGACATTCAAGATAACATTTTCCGTTTTCGCGTTTTAATATATTAAATTCCGTTACAGAAATCAAACCCTTTTCTTTGGGAACAATGCCCCATTTACAGCCTGAACTTTTAGACGTAATTCTTGCCATTGATTTTTTTATTGTAAAATGTTCTTGAATTTTCTCTGAATCTTTTACGGCAGCAACATAAGTTTTTGTTACAGGGCGTTTTTCTTTGTCAGAATAACCGGACAAGTCAAGATTTAATTTTGAAGAGTCAAACATATCAAAAACGGCTTTGTTTACTTCCCGCTTTTTTGTAAATAAAATTACGCCGCTTGTTTCCCTGTCAAGCCGGTGCATGATTCCAGCATAAGGCGGATTTCGTAAATCAGGATTTTTTTTCCAAAGATAGCGGACAACCGCATCATGAAGGTTATCCCTGTCCTGAACTACAGTTTTTTCTGTCGGAAATTTTGAAGGTTTGTTTACAATAATCAGATAATCGTCTTCATACAAAACAGATTTTTCTGTTACTTCAAATTTTACGTCATCAGTCTGTTTTTCGGACAGCAGTTTTTCTTTATCAATTAAAACACTTACTTTTGAATTCTTTTTTACGACAAAAGATGGATTACGCGTTTGAAAATCATTCACTTTTACGCAGCCTGCCATTATAAGACGCCTTATCTTACCATTTGATATTTGCGTTTTAAGTTCTGAAGGCAATTTTTCCCTAAGAAGAAAATCAAGGCGCAAATCTTTGTCCGGCATTAAAAAAAAATCCTGCATAAAGTTCATTCTATTCAATTATTTTATAATCAGGAGAATCTTCACCTGCAAACACTTTTACTTTACATTCCTGCATACATACAGAATCTGCAAAATTTGACAGGTTCAAGACCGCAGGACTGAGCAAATCATCAGGATTAAAAGAAAGAAAAAGCACTGTTTCTTCGTTTTCAAAATCTATACGGCTGAACGCTCCGTAAAGGCTTACGACATCTTTTACAATTACATACAAATGCTCTTTCTGCTTTTCTTCAAATTTCATTTCAAGAAAGAGAAGCTGCATTTTTTCAATTTCTTTCTGAGTCAAGGATTCTGCTTTTTTAATGTCATTCAGAGGAACATTATTGCATGAAAGCCATTCAGAAAAATCAGAAAAGAATTTAGAAGGCGAAAATTTCAATGCATTCAAAACAACATTAAACCAGGGAACTGCCCTACCCTTTGTGTAAAAAATTTTTGCACTGACTGCAAGTTTTTTTGAATAATCAATTTCCTGACTTGAATAAGTTCCTGTACAAATTTCTTTAAAAGGGAATCCTTTTTCAAGTTGCGGAAAATCAATATGATTCGGATAAAGTGTCATTGCAAAATCAAGCCTGTCCCTGAACATCTTAAAACAGTCGCCTTCCGACAAAGCAAAATCAAGGTCAAATCCAAAAACAAAACCGCCGTCATTTAACAGGGCAGCTTTTTTAGAAAACAATTTTTTATCAAACAGATAAACATTTCTTTCTTTTGAATTGTGCCTGTCATTATTTGTCATAGGAATTTCAAGAGAACAAAATAACTGCGATAAAAGAGAAATTATTTCATTATCAATAAGAGTGGCATTGAGTTTTAAATTTATAAAAACACTAGGTATTTCTTTTATCGCGGAATTTAAAAAATGAATCAATGTTTTTTTGTCAGATGCAATCTTTTTGTCGTGAACATAAAGCTCAGTGATTTTTCTTTGAGCAAAAGACTGCATCTCTTTTTCAAGATTTTCACCGCTGAAAGTAAATTCGGTTTTGTCCATACTATTTCAACTGCAAAAGCTTGATTCCTTTCTTTTTACAATCCGCATAAATCTTGTCAGGCCAGATGCTTACCTGTGTTTCGCCGATATGAGCTTTTCTCAAAAGGAACATACAAAGTCGTGACTGCCCTATTCCGCCGCCAAGGGTCTGTGTAAGTTCACCTTTTAAAAGTTTGGAATGGAACATAAGTTTTGCACGTTCTTCCATACCACGCTCTGCAAGCTGGGCTTTAAGAGAATGTTCATTAACGCGGATTCCCATTGAAGAAAGTTCAAACGGTTCTTTTAAAACATCGTTCCATACGATAATATCACCGTTAAGACCGCGATGTCCGTCGCCAGTTTCCGTAATCCAGTCATCATAGTCAGGCGCACGTCCGTCATGAATTGTTCCGTCAGGAAGCTTGCCGCCAATACCAGAAATAAAAACAGCACCATATTTTTTTGCAGCTTTTGCTTCGCGCTGTTTTGGTGTCAAATCAGGATATTCACGCTGAAGGTCATCTGAATAGACAAAAGTAATTTTCTCAGGGAGAATCGGTTTTATTTTTTCATATTTGTCATATATAAAAAATTCCGTGCGCTTGATACATCGGTAAATTTTTTCTACGATTTCGTGCAGATAAAAAATTGTCCTGTCTTTCTCGTCTATAGCCATTTCCCAGTCCCACTGGTCAACGTATAAAGAATGAACAGCATCTAAATCTTCGTCTGGACGGATTGCATTCATATCTGTATAAATTCCAAAGCCCTGTGGTAAGTTCAAGTCAGTAACTTTTAAGCGTTTCCATTTTGCAAGTGACTGTACGATTTCAAGTCTTTCTTCGTTCATCGCTTTGACAGGAAAAGAAACAGGCCTTTCAATTCCGTTTAAATCATCGTTAACACCAGTTCCGGAACGGACAAAAAGCGGTGCCGTTACGCGAGTCAAATTCAACTCTGTAGAAAGCGCAAGTTGAAAAAAGTCTTTGATTAAAACTATTGCATGTTCAGTTTCTTTTTCGCCTAAAACAGACTTATATTTTTTTTGAAATTTAGCTTGTACCATAAAAAACCTCTATTAATTTGTTGAATATTCTATCACCACAAATGCTTTTCTACAAGTGAATTTTATTTACTTCTCAAGCACCTTCTTTAAAACTAGAAAAAAAAGCAAAAATTCTGTATACTCATTTTTATGAAAGCGAAACGAAAAGGCAGTTTATTTCCGATTATCATAACAGTCATTATGCTGATTGCAGTCTGTTCCATAACTTACAGCATTTATGCACAGGAAGAGTCTTCTAATTCCGAGATTCAGATTCAAAACTTAGAAATTCCTTTATGTCCGCAAGATTGCCTTTTTATTTCTGAATCGAATATTGATGAAATTATTTTAACTCCCGAAAAAGAAGATTCGCATCAGATAATTTCTCATAACGGATTTATTTTGTGTTATCGTGAATTTTACGAACAGCCTGAATGGGTATGCTACACAATTGATAAAAGCAAAATGCAGAAAAACGTAAAGAGAAATGACCGTTTTAGAAGTGATCCTCTTGTTGCAACAAGTTCTGCCTCACTGGAAGATTATAAAAACTCAGGCTACGATAGAGGTCATCTTGCACCATCTGCCGATTTAACATACAGCAAAGAAACGATGAGCGATTCATTTTTTTTAAGCAATATGAGTCCGCAGCATCCGGGCTTTAATCGCGGAATATGGAAAGACCTTGAATCTGAATTAAGAAACCAAACAGAAAATTTTGACATTCTCTACATCGTAACAGGACCTGTCCTTGAAAAAAAAGATTACGAAACAACAGGCATAAACTCAGTTGCAATACCAGAGTTTTTTTATAAAGCAGTTCTTGCCGTTAAAGACGGAAAATATCACGCAATTGGTTTTATATTACCGAATAAAAAATGCATTGATTCTTTCTGGAATTACGCAGTTTCTGTTGATGAAATAGAAAAACGAACGGGCATTGATTTTTTTTATAAACTCGATGATAAACTGGAAGCCAGCCTTGAAAGTCAAGTTCTGCTTTCTGACTGGAAAAAAGAAGTACATGTTGAACTGCACGAACAGGACGAACAGGCTGAACTGCAGAACCCTCCTGAAACTTTATAAGGAATTTTTATGACAGACAAAAAAATATCAAATCAAGAATTTTTGCAAAAAGTAAAGAATGCAAAAGTCATTCCTGTTTTAAAATTTGAAAATACAGAAGATGCAATGAACACGATAAATGCATTATCTGCAGGCGGAATTCAAATTGCAGAAATTACTTACAGAACAGAAAAAGCCAGCGAATGTATAAAAATGATTTCCCAAAAATTTCCAGACATGCTCGTAGGAGCTGGCACAATAACGAATGTAAAAAAAGCAAAAGATGCAGTTTTAAACGGAGCAAAATTTATCGTAATGCCGGGCTATGATAAAAAAACAGTCAGTTGGTGCATCAGAAAAAAGATTCCTGTAGTACCCGGAGTTGCAACACCGTCAGAAATTATGAAAGCCGTCAATAAAGGAATAAATGTTTTAAAACTCTTTCCTGCAGAAGTTTCTGGCGGAATAAAATTACTAAGAGCCCTCAAAGGCCCTTTTTATGACGTAAATTTTATCCCGACAGGTGGAATTACTTCAGAAAACGCAAAAGAATATCTTGCACTTTCAAACGTAATTGCAGTAGGCGGTACTTGGATTGCAGGAGAAGATGCTGTAAAAAACAAACAGTGGCAGTTAATTACGCAGGAAGCAGAAAAAATCCGCGAAATTTAACTGAAATTGCAAGTCAGCTTATTTTCCTGTATAATTTATAATTGTCGTAATTTTTGCAGGTGCAAGAACTTTTTCGTAATTCAGTTCAGGAAGCCCTATTACACCAAAAAAGTCAGTAACAGTGCCACCGCCCTGTTCAATTAAATTACGGGCAGCAACTAAAGTTCCGCCTGTTGCTATAAGGTCATCAACGACAAGGTAGTTTTTTCCTTTCTGAACATCAGATTTATGAACTTCAATTTCTGCCATTCCGTATTCAAGTGCATATTTACACGAATATGTATCGCCAGGGAGTTTTCCTTTTTTTCGGATTAATACTAAAGGAATTCCGAGTTTCTGCGCAAATGGAGCTGCAAACAAAAAACCGCGCGACTCAACACCAGCGACTGCATCAATTTTTGCATCTTTATAAAGTTCAATCATTTTCTTTATGCAAAAATCAAAGGCTTTGGGATTTACAAAGACACCTGTAATATCATAAAAAAGAATTCCCGGTTTTGGAAAATCATGAACACGACGAACAGCACCGTCAAGCATTTCTAAATCTGTCATAAAAACTCCTAGGGAAACACTGAAAATCGCTTCAAGTGTTAATCAGCACTTCCCTGATCTAATTTTACTCTAATTCATTTATTTTGAAAACAAATATTTATTTAAATTTTACTCATTTCTGAACGCTTCAGGCGAACAGACTGCAAAATTTCTTTCAGATTGTCTGAATCATTTTTTTCAATGCAGGTCTTTATTTTTTCAAGGGATTTTTCAAAACCTGTAATCATAGACAAAAGTTCGTCCCTGTTCGACAAAAAAAGTTCTGTCCAGAGAGGTGCATTTATAAGAGCAATCCTCGTTAAGTCTTCATAACTTCCGCCACCAAATGCAGTAATTTTATTATCTTCTGCACTGTCAACTAAAGCAGAGGCTATTACATGGCAAAGCTGTGAAGTAAATGCAATTTTATGGTCATGCGTTTTATAATCTGTTTCTATAATCCGTTTTATGCCGAGTTTTGTAACAAGCTGCTTTATAATGGAAAGAGTTTCAGGTCTGTTAGATTTCTGCGGCATAAGGATATAATTTCTGCCTTCAAAAATACACTCATTTGAAAAACTGTAACCTTCTTTTTCGTTTCCTGCCATCGGATGACCAAGTACAAAATCAACATCATTGCGGATACCTACATTCCCATTTTCAAAAAAGACTTGCGCAATCTTCGTTTTTACGCCGCTTATATCAGTTACGATTGAATCTGGTTTAAATGAATTTCTGTATTTTTTCAGAAACTCGAGCGTAAGTTCCGGATAAAGACAGATAAATACAAAATCACACTGGGAAAGCATTTCGCCTGCATTATCAGAAGAAAAGCCTTTGTCGATTATTTTGTCTTCCAAAGCTTTTTTTATTGAATCCTGATTTTTATCAAGTGCAAAAATTTTTCCTGTAGAATCGTTTTCAAAACCAAATTCACCTGTCGAAAAAGTTCCGCCAAAAACCCGATCTTTTATTCCTTTGGCAATAGAACCGCCCATAAGTCCGAGCCCGACAAAACCAAATGTCATATCTTTTAATTCTAACATACGCTTACCTTCGATGTAATTGTAATCCTCTTTTAAATTGCTCAATCCGCGCACATGCCGTAGTGTCAATTCCGCTTCTGTCACCACGCTGCAAAAAATGATATGCAACGCCTGCAATCATCGCTCCGTTATCGCCGCACAGTTTTAAAGGCGGAAAAATACAGTTAATGTCATCACGCTCTGCAAGAAGTTCGCGAAGGCGTGAATTTGCTGCAACACCACCGCCTGCAACTACAGTTTTTAATCCCGTATCGTCAACCGCCCTAAAAAGCCTTGATGTAATAGTTCTGCACGCAGTTTCTTGAAAAGCGGCACACATATTTTCGTTCGTTTTTTCGTATTCACTGTTCCAGAACATATCGCGCTGATGAATGACAGCAGTTTTCAATCCGCTGAACGAGACGTCATAACGATGTTCAGTATTATCGAGTTTTGGAAGCGGAAAAGAAGCGGCATTTTTATTTCCCTGTTTTGCAAGCCTGTCAATTATGACGCCGCCGGGATAACCAAGCCCGTAAAACTTTGCAACTTTGTCAAAAGCTTCTCCAACAGAATCATCGACAGTAGTACCCATAACTTCAATGTCATCAAAATCAGAAACCTTGCAAATAATACTGTGTCCACCAGAAACTAAAAGCCCGATATATGGATAAGAAATTTCATTTACAAGATGGGCTGCATACAAATGTCCGAGCATGTGGTTTATTGCTATAAAAGGTTTGCCTGCTGCCCAGGCCAGAGTTTTGCCAAACGTCAGTCCGACTAAAAGAGAACCCATAAGTCCCGGCCTGTTCGTAGAAGCAACAGCATCAATATCATCTAAAGTAAGGCATGCTTCTTTTAATGCCTGCTTTACGACAGGCAGAATCCACTCTACGTGCTTGCGGCTTGCAATTTCAGGAACTACGCCTTCATAAACTCTATGAAACGGAATTTGAGTTGCAACTACATTGCTTAAAATTTTTTTCCCGTCTTCAACAATTGCACAAGCCGTTTCATCACAGCTTGATTCAATACCTAAAATTTTCATATTTATATCCTGATAAAAATTATATCAAATTCACCATAACAAATCCAATAATTACGGTTTTATCAATGCACCTGATTTTGAAACAGTACAGAATTTATATCCCTTTTTTACAAGAACAGGGTACATTTCTGCAAGAACATCAGGTAAAATGTCAGCAGACCAGACATGCCCTATCATAATTACACAGCCCTTTTTATTTGCAATTGCAAGTCCCTTTTTTACTTCCGAAATAATATTTTCTTTTGTCTTTTCGTTATCAAGAAAAACATCCCGCTGATAATAGCCGTATCCCATGCTCATAGCAGCCTGCATGACCCTTGTCTGGCTTGTAGTCCTTGAATCAAGAAAATAAATTCCAAGTTCATCTGCTGCCTGCAAAACTGCTCCTATACGCGTTTCGTCTTCCGTAATGAGAGAACCTTCGTGATTGTTAAGTCCACTGACAGGTCCGACTTCATTTACGTTTTCCTGTAAAATTGAACGTATTTCTTCAACTGACATTTCAGGAAGAATTGCACCAGGACCAGGATTTACAGACAAATTTACAGACTGCATCGGCTGATGAAGGATAACTTCATTTCCGCTGTTCCTTACAAGACTTCCGCATTGCTTTGAATATGCAAGTTTTGGCAAAACTGCGACAGTTATCGGAAAAGGAAGTGAGAGAACTTTTTTAAGTTGACTTACGTTATATCCTCCGTCATCAAAAATAAATACAAGTTTTGCATTGTCCTTTGCAGAAGGAAAATCAGCATAAAGTTTATTTTGTGTTTCTTCCTGCAATTTCTGCTGTTTCAATTTTTCTTCTTCCTGTTTTTTTCTGGTTTCTTCCTGTCTTTTTTTTAATTCTTCCAGCTGCTTTTGTTCCTGTTCTTTTTTCTTCTGTTCAAGTTTTTTCTGTTCTTCTAGATTTTTTTTGCTGTCAGTTTTCTGAGGTTTATTTTCTAAATGTTTTTTGTCGCTCTGAGTATTTGTTTCCTGCGGAACTTTTTTTACAGACTGTTGAGTTTTTTCTGTTTTTTGAATTTCTTTTACAGAAACATCTCTTTTTTCTGAACTGTCAGCAGGAATAAAAACTGCCGCAAGCAGAAGAAGCGTACAGAAAATTGCAATAGCCACACATAATCCGATTACCTTTGAGGAATCAAGTTTGACTTTTGGTTTTATTGATTTTGCCTTAAAAATTCCGTGCCGTTTTTTTGAAGGGCGCTTCGATTTGATTCCGTTTGTTTTTTTGAAATTCTTGTTTCCTGAATTGCTTTTTTTTGAATTCAAAGCAAGCTCTCCGTAAAAAAAATAAGAGATGAAAGATAAACTTTCATCTCTTATTTTATTGTTTTACTCTCTTTATGTCCATAATGCCGTATATAAAAATATCCGGAAAATATACTAAATAATGTCGTTTATAACTCTCTCCAGTTTCCTCTCCCTGATAATACTTTTTTATAAACGACATTAAATACATAGCAATTTACGTGCCAACTTTACAATTTATTAAAAAAAACAAAGAAAATCTTAAAAATAAATTTTTACTTCATTTTATAACTGTCATAATAGAGAATTTTTTTTCCTTTTCTTGTTAAAAAAGTAAACTTTCATATATTATGGCAAACTTTAGTATACTATTTTATACACTATGTCTGAAAAGGAATTTGTATAAAATAGTATACACTTAAATCACTTCCATAAATGTAACAGTCTGCGACGGGATGTCGATTTTTGAAGCTTTTACAGTAATTGTATCATTAAGTTCAAGCTTTCGTGAAGGAATAAGCAATGTCTGCTGTGCAATTGAAGGTATCAGAAAAAGCGACTGGCTGCCTTTCTGTTCAACGAAGACTGCCTCTCCAGTCCAATCAGGATTCTGCAAAAGATAGACAAGAGTCCAGTGAAGGCTGCTTTTGCGTTCAACTTTTTTACATGCAATGGCAGCTTCATCTCCTGCACAAATACGCTCAAGCATTGTATTTTTGTCGATAAGTTCGCGTCCGTCTAAAAAAGCCCTGAGCTGCTGATGTGCAATTAAGTCTGAATATCTGCGCAAAGGGCTCGTTACCTGACTGTACATTCCGATTCCAATCCCAGAATGAACTGACGGCGTAACTCCTACACTGCGCTTGTGCATTGACTTTACAAGTTTAAGTTCCCCTGCAAGACCGTCAGGAATATTCTGCGGAATATCGGGCGCTTCCTGACTTATATACGGAAAAGGAATCTGATTTTCAAACGCAAAATGCGCTGCCCCTTCACCTGCTAGAAGCATCATTTCCCTGACAACTTCTGAAGATTCATACTCTGTTACAGGCTCAATTGAAACTTTTTTTGTTTCTGGTTCAACTGTTATGTGAACTTCAGGCAAATTTACGCTTACCGCGCCCTGTAAAGTCCTGCGCTCAAGATTTCTTTTTGCAATATCAAACAGCGGCTTTAATTCAGGACTGTCTTTTTTTAAATCTGCCTGTTCGTAAGTAATGCATTCGACTTCAACGCATGTTTTAAAAACTTTACATTCTTTTATTGCGCAGTTATCCTCAAGCAAAAGCCTAAAAGAAAGGGCAAAACTATTGCGTTTTAACCCGAGCGCGTAGTCACTCAAAGATTCCTCGGCAAGCATGCGGCTTGCACCCTCTGGAATATAAAGAGTCGCACCACGTGCCCTTGCATTTTTATCGATTGAACTGTCAGGCATTACAGTGCTTGCAGGATCTGCAATATGAACCCATAAATAAGTTCCGTCAAAAGCAATTGCATCATCAGGATCTTTTGACCATAAATTATCAATCGCATACGCAACGCCGGGAACTTTCAACCGCTCTTCTTGAGGCGGGGCTGTAAGTCCTTCTTTTGCAGACTGAACGGCAAGCCCCCAGCGCGATGGAAAAGGATTTCGCGTAATGTCCCAGATGCCTGTGTCAATCAAAAGTCTGTGGGCTTTTTCCACATCCTGCGAAAATCCTGCGGCGGCAAGCGTTTTTGACTTATCAGTCTTACCCAAAGCAAAAGCCTCAACATCACCCATATAAATTGAATCTTCGCTCAAAAGTTTTTTCTGCTTTAAACGCTGAATAAAAGCATCGCGGCTTTCCTGTTCAGAAATTTTTTCATTCTGCTTTTTTAAAAGTTCCTGCACTTCTTCTGGTTTTCTGATAATAAACAGGATTTTATCTTTTGATTCTTTTGCCTGAACATTTTGGAATTCCAAAGATAAACAAAGTGAATGATATATATGCCATGACTTTTTATCTGAATAATCAGTTTCAATCAGTTCCGCTAAATCAAAAAAATCAATCGGTGAACAGATACTTTCTTCATCACCTGACAAAAGCTGCCATGCTTCTTTTATTTTTTCGTCTATACCTGAATCAGAATACTTTACGATTTCTTCAAGAGTATATTTTTCCAGCGTTTTATTTTTTGAAAGCGGAATTATGTCTTTTTCGCGGACTTTTTGCTCCTGAATGTCAAAACCTTTTGTTCCGGTTTTTTCGATATTTTCTTTTGTAAGCGGAAAAGCAAAAAAACGGATTATAAATTTGTCCTGTTCAATATCAGCAACAACTGCAGGCTGATTTTTATAAAGTACAATCGAATTTTTTTGAATCATGAAAAAAATATATCATATTTTCAAGCAGAAGTATATAACAAACTTTTTAACAGAAAAAAAAAGCGGACTTTCTGTTTTAGAAAATCCGCTTTTTAATCTACTTTATAGGTAAATTACCATTCTTTCTTGATGTCTTCAACGATATTAACTTCGCCTTCTTCACAAGAGAAGAATTTAGCTCTTTCCATATTAGGAACAAGGCTTACAGTTTCACCAAGTCTGAACTGAACGTTTGCATTTGTCTTTGCAATAAGGTTCTGACCTTTGTTAGTTGTAAGATACAGGTGAGTTTCTGCTCCAAGAGGTTCTTTGTTTGCAATCTTCATCTGCATTGCACCGGCAGAAGGTTTTTCTACATATTCAACATCTTCAGGACGGATACCGAACCAAACTTCTTTTCCTACAAAGTCCTTGAGACGTTTCTGATGTTCTGCACAAGGAGTTACATCGAATGCACCTTCTTCGCATACAATCTTTCCGCCCTTTTCAAGAACTTTTACTTTGAGGAAGTTCATTGGAGGAGTTCCGATAAATCCTGCAACAAATTTGTTGATAGGATTGTTATAAAGGTACAACGGAGCACCAATCTGCTGGATAATACCGTCTTTCATTACAACGATTTTATCACCAAGTGTCATGGCTTCAATCTGGTCATGTGTTACATAAATCATTGTAGCCTGCAGACGATTATGCAATGAAGCAATTTCAGAACGCATTGTTACACGAAGTTTTGCATCAAGGTTAGAAAGAGGTTCGTCAAACAAGAATACTTTTGGATTACGAACGATTGCACGACCTACAGCAACACGCTGTCTCTGACCACCAGAGAGAGCCTTTGGCTTACGAGTAAGATACTGCTCAAGGTCAAGCTGTTTTGCAGCAGCTTTTACGCGGCGGTCAATTTCGCTTTTGTCCATTTTGCGGATTTTAAGACCGAATGCCATGTTGTCATAAACTGACATATGAGGATACAAAGCATAGTTCTGGAATACCATTGCAATATCGCGGTCTTTTGGTGGAACATCGTTCATCTCTTTTCCATCGATGAAGAGTTTTCCTTCAGAAATGTCTTCAAGTCCGGCAATCATACGGAGAGTTGTTGATTTTCCACAACCAGAAGGTCCTACGAAAACACAGAATTCCTTGTCTTCGATTGTGATATTAGAATTAGTTACAGCGCGAACGTTTCCGTCGTAAATTTTTCCAATACCTTTAAGTTCTACTTTAGCCATTATGGCCTCCCTGTTTGATTCAATATGATTGAATCAGTTTATATTATTAATGTTATTGTATGACAGATTACGGCAGAAGTCAAATTTTTTTTAATTGTTTTTGACAGTTCTTTTATAAGGAATTCTGCGGAATTTAGGGGTTAAACCGATTTTTTTGAACTTTGAATTTGAAAGGCGGCTTTTTTAAGTTCACCTAAACTTAAATTACAAGTTTAAAAAAAAGCGGAAAAATTTAAAAAAAATCCCTTGACTATTTGCATTTTTTGGCTTAATTATACTGCGATTTGAAGAAAATACTTATTCAAGAATAAGAAATTATTGATTGGAGTTGAACTATGAAAAAAATTCTTGACTGGAAAAAATATATTCAAGCAGCACGCGAAGTTGTCAGCGAAGGATGCGTACTGCTTAAAAATGAGGATAGCATCCTGCCATTAAAAAAAGGACAGAATGTTGCAGTTTTCGGACGGATTCAGCATAACTACTATAAAAGCGGAACAGGTTCTGGCGGAATGGTCAATGCGACTGAAGTTACAGGAATTCTTGACGGATTAAAACTCTCGGGAAAAGTCAATATTGACAGCGAAGTTGAAAATGCCTATCTGGAATGGGAAAAGGAAAATCCTTTTGAAGAAGGACTTGGCTGGGGACAGGAACCATGGTCGCAGAAAGAAATGCCTGTTTCAAAAGAACTTGCCCTGACTGCTGCAGAAAGAAATGACACTGCGCTGATTATAATAGGAAGAACTGCAGGAGAAGACAAGGACAACCTTAAAACGGAAGGTTCCTGGTTTTTGACTGAAGAAGAAAAATCAATGCTGCAGACTGTAAGTTCTGCGTTTAAAAACACTGCCGTTATTTTGAATACCGGCAATATAATTGACATGAACTTTGTAAAGGATTACGGAATAAAAGCTGTTTTATATGCCTGGCAGGGTGGAATGACAGGCGGGCTTGGAATAAGCGATGTTCTGACAGGAGAAGTGTCGCCGTCAGGAAAATTAACTGATACGATTGCCTGCAATATAGAAGATTATCCGTCTGCAGATAATTTTGGAAGTCTTGAAACAAATAAATACGAAGAAGATATTTTTGTCGGTTACAGGTATTTTGAAAGTTTTGCAAAAGATAAAGTTCTCTACCCTTTTGGGTTTGGGCTTTCATATACAGATTTTTGCATTACAAGTGATTTTTTTGAATTTGATGCCGGCAAAAAAATTCCTGAAATCAGCCTTGATATTACGGTAAAAAATACGGGCAGTTTTTCAGGCAAAGAAACTGTACAGATTTATGTAAAACAGCCACAGGGAAAACTCGGGAAACCAGCAGTTGTTCTTGCAGACTTTTTAAAGACAAAGCTTTTAAAAAGCGGAAAATCTCAGAAACTGTCATTCAATTTTGACGTTTCAAGATTCCGCTCATTTGACGACACGGGAATTACAGGACATAATAACTGCTTTGTAATTGAAGCCGGACTTTACGAAATTTATGCAGGAAGCAATGTCCGCGATGTTTTTAAGGCAGGAGAATTTTCAATAGAAAATACAATTGTACTTGAAAAAGTGTGTGATGCGCTCCGTCCTGTAGAAAAACTTGAACGACTGAAAGCAGCAGGAATTGACGGTGCAACAGGTAAAATCAAACTTGAAAAAGAAGTCATCTTGCCTGCATCTTTGTATCAGAACATACACAGAAACGAAAACTTAAACCAAGTTGAAAATTTTTTAGCACAAAAGGATTTAAATCAGGAAACTGTAAAAATTTTAAAAACACTTTCTGATGAAGACTTGTCTTGCATTGTCCGCGGTGAAGGAATGGGAAGTCCAAAAGTAACTCCAGGAACAGCAGCGGCTTTCGGCGGGATTTCAAAATCGCTGACAGACAAAGGAATCCCGTGCGGCTGTTGTACTGACGGTCCGAGCGGTTTGAGACTTGATTCGGGCGCACAGGCATTCAGCCTTCCGAACGGAACTTTACAGGCATGTACGTTCAATCCAGAACTTGTAAAAAAACTGTATTCTTTTCTCGGACTTGAACTTGTATATAACAAAATCGACATAATTTTAGGACCTGGAATAAACATTCACAGGCATCCTTTAAACGGACGGAACTTTGAATACTTTTCGGAAGACCCTTTTGTAACAGGCATTTTTGCTTCTGCAAACATTCTCGGATTAAAGGAAGCCGGTGTTACAGGCTCGCTAAAACATTTCTGCTGCAATAATCAGGAAAAAGGCAGAAGGTCAAGCAATTCAGTCGTAAGCGCAAGGGCGCTGCGTGAAATTTACCTTCCAGGATTTGAAATGGCAGTAAAAAATGGCGCTGATGTCATTATGACTTCTTATGGTGCGGTCAACAATATGTGGACTTCAGGAAGTTATGATTTGAATACTTTGATTTTGAGAAAGGACTGGGGCTTTAAGGGAATCGTCATGACAGACTGGTGGGCAAGTACGAACAACGAAGGAGAAAAACCTGAAGATTACAACATTGCCCAAAATGTCCGCGCACAAAACGATATTTTTATGGTTGTTCCTGATGCTGCAGAAAATACACACGGAGACAATATTCTAGAAAGCCTTTCTAAAGGAGCTCTTTCAAAAGACGAACTTTTACGATGCGCTTATAATATAATTGAATTCCTCAAAAAAAGCCATGCCTGGCTCAGAATGGAAAACAAAGATATCAAGGTAAAAATCAAGAACAGAAAAGAAACTCCGATGGACAGTTATGCAGATGAAATAGTTTACTACGACGTAGAAGACGGACTTACAATTCCGCTGGAAAATACAGTAACTGCAAGAGGAAATTCTTTTGGATTCGGCTTAGTATCAAAGGAACGCAAAACGTACCGTCTGGAACTGACAGGAAAAACAGGAGACAACGAACTGGCACAGATAAACGTAAGCGTATCTTTTAATGGTGTAAACGTTGCAACTCTCTGCTGGAACGGAACCCACGGTGAATATGTTTCACAAGGGATAACGACAAAATGGCCGCTCAACAGATACACTGTCGTAAACCTGTTTTTTGCGCAGAGCGGTCTTACGTTAAAAGAATTCAAAATTACGGAAATTCAAGAATAACACTGAAAAATCCTCAATAGGATTTTTCGGTGTTTCCTTAAATAACAGGATTCATTCCTTTCTTTACATAAGAGAAAACTTTTTGAATCATTGCAGAAGCATATTGAAGCGGATTCTCCCTGATTTTACTTTCTTCTTCTGCAATCTTTACAAAAAGTCCGTCAAGAGCTTTCTCTGTTGCATATTTTGCAAGGTCAACTTCTACAGCAGGGAAAGGCTCTTTTTTTCCTGCAAGACGTGCAACATAATTAGGCACTGAAGCATATTTATTGTACGATGTTACGAGATTTGTCCAGGCAGTATTTGCAGAAATATTGAGAATCAAAGGTTTATTCAAAACGGAACTGACTTTAGGCTTGTATAAATTTACAAGGCTGTCATAACATTTTTCTTTTAAATACTCTGTTGCAGCATTTTTATTTCCTGTTACAATTTTTATTCCGTCAGAAACAGTCATTGATTTAATCGCCGTTACAAAAATAGAAACAGTATCTTTTGCAGCTTCTTCGGCAGTACGGTTAAGCCTCAATATTACGTCTTCTGCAAGAGAAGAGCCGCCAGGAATAACAGAAAGGACTTCTAAAATCGGCTCAGCTTCTGACGGGAGAAGGATTTTTATTGCTTCATTTTTATAATAAGCATTTTCTTTTGACAGAGCACTTGATGCTGCTTTTATTCCTTCTTCAAGTGCATCTTTTGTAGCAGTAATAGCTTCTGCATTAGTGTAAGTTTTTGCAGAAGAAGCTGAACCTGAATTCAGAAAATCGCCTGCAATATCCTGCAAAGTTGAAATGCAAGATACAAACAAAACTGAAAAAAACAAAACAAAAACCGGAGCAATTTTTTTATTCATACATCAATCCTTAAATAATTTATAATTATAACAATTCAATAGTATACATTTTATCAGAAAAAAATTCTATTTATCATATTTTCAGTTTTATTTTAGTTTCCATGTTCCGTAATCATCGAGAATTTCTGTCTTCATGCTTTCCATCGGACGCCATACTACAGATATAGAAAAATACGGACTAAAGTCATAATATTTAGTACCCGTCGTAGGAGTAATCAATCTCGGCTCAATTTTGAATTCACATTTTAAATCCCAGTCATGCAAATCGTGCGTGATTTTAAAATTCAATGACTTTAATTTAAAGCCGCTCGCCTTTCGCAATGATTCGTCATCAAAGCGGAACGAATTGAATAAATCGACAAAAATATTTTCTTCGCCCGGGATTCTTTGAGGAGTTCCCAATGCACCTTGAACATAACGATAAAGCACGTCATTTCTTGAAGTCGAACTGAACGAAATGTCAATAAAATTATTTATCTTAAAAGTAATTCCAGGAGAAAAAATAAAATAGCTATTTGTAGGCCGCACAAAATCAATAACAACACTTGTCGAAAGTGTCGGCGCAAAAGAAATTTTGTCATTAAGGAATTTAAAAGTCTTTGCAGTGCTTGTATAAGCAAAACTTGCATTGTAAGGAATAAACTCAGAATTATCTTTTTTTACCCAGCCTTTTGCAGAATCAAAGTCATACGGGTTTGTATATTTCATCGTATATGCAAGCTGAAAGCCGGAATATGAAAGTGCAAGCTTAAGTGCATCAGAACGAGAGTTTTCTATATCATAATTATATGACTGCGTAAAGTTTAATTTTTTATCAAACAAAGAAACAGACAACGCTTCTTTAAAAGGCTCTTTTATCCAGTCCTTGTCAGTCTTGCTTTTTTGTTTTATACCTGTTTCTGTTGTAAGAGTTACAAAAGGAAAAGCAAGTTTCAGCGTTCCGTAATATTTTGGAACCTGAGGAGAAAGTGTCGAACTTAAAATTAAACTTTGGCTGAAATCTCCGTCCAGTTCTTTTGCAGCAAGAGTAAGGTCAACGGAATGAGTCGTAATTGAATCAGAATCTTCGGGGTCAACAGTAAGGGTATCCCATTCAGGATTTTCTGCATCTCCTATAAATTTTGTCCGCAAAAATTTTATTGCCGTATTGTATGACAGTCCCGTATCTTTAAATACCGGATAGTATACAAAAGGTTTTATCGATATTGAATTTGAATTCAAAAGTTCCATAGAAGTCGAAGAATAATCAGATTTTTTTATTGAGTTTATATTAGTCTGCGTATAACCACCGTATGCAGTATCAGTCGAGAGATATGGATGTGTCTGATAGACAGGCGTAAACGTAAAAGTATTTTTCATCGAAAGAAAATTATTTTTTACTGTAATGGTGTCATCAATACTCACAGGCATTTTTAAATAAATATACGAAGACTGAATCCTGTCCCACTTAAACTCAGAACCTGTATTTATTCCGACTGCAGAATACGTAAACTGCGAAACAAAATCAGGCGCAAAAGAATAATTCAAATTAAACGCAAAATCTTTTGCAGACGATACAGACGATGAAGGAGAAAATGAAATGTCTGGAAGTCCGTCGCGTTCAAAATCAAAGCCTTTTTTTTCTTCGGCTTTTTTTTCTTCTTCACTCTTTTGCTGCATAAGTTCTTCTGTTGGAATCAAGTCAACAGGAAATGAGACAGACTGATTTTTGCTTTTAGAGGAATCAGTCCCGAATGACAATAGCGTTCCTGAAATTTTTGCATTTATTTTTACAGGAGTTATCTGAGACGGATAAAAAAATTTTCTTTGAGGCGTATACAGGTGATAGTTATCTGTTTTTGAAAGATAATCTTTTGTCGTATCGACTGACTTGCTTGCAAAATTTATTGAAGAATTAAAAGATGAAACAGAAACTGAATTGATATAAGGCTTTATATTATCGTTCAATTTCATTGAATAGCTGCCCGTCAAATCCCATGCAAAAGAAGAAATTTCAGAAGCATCAAGTTTTTGCTGCTCAGTAGTTTCAGTATTGTCTGTAAGCGGATTATTCAGAAGATACGAAAACCAGTCCATCGTTTCTTTGCGTTCGCCATAGTCATAATTAAAAAATGGGTCAGAATAAACAGGCATTGTCAGTGTCAGCGAAAAAGGCTCGTTGACTGCAACTTTAAAAAACGCACGATAGCGAAACGGAATTTCAACACCCATAAAATTTGAACTTTCGTAATGCCGGGTGCCTGAACTGTCAAAAGGAAAATAATTTGCAGAATTCTGAAAGATTGTATTTCCGAACCCAAGCATAAAATTTCCTTCGAGAGTACTGAATATTTTTTTTGGCTTATAAACACCATCAACTCCAAGCGACACACCAAGATTAGAATACCAGTCAGCAGTAAATTTTAAATAATTTGCAGTATCTCCTTTATAAACTGTATCAAGATTATGCAGGACAATTCCCTGCAATTCCTGATCCATTAATTTTGTCGGTTTTACAAAGTTAAAATATTTTGAAACATCGTCATCAGAAGACGTTTTTGCTTCTTTTTCAAGTGGCTTTCGTCCAAAAAGGTAAGTTGTTGTCTGTGTAAAAAATCCCTGCCTGTTTTTATAACCAAAAACAGGGTTAAAAATCAGTTCATCTTTCGGATAATAAAATGCCGGCAAATACAAAACAGGAATATTGTCCATAAAAAGAACTGCATTAAAAAAAGCAAATTCATTGCCGGGTAAAAGCCATATTCTTGATGCCTTGATTTTCCAGTGAGGATGCTCGTCATTGCAGAAAGTCAGTTCGCCGTGTTTAAAAGCTACAGTACCAGAGTGATTTCTTGCAAAGACATCAGAGCCTACGACTAAAGTTGAACCTGACGGAAGGTTAATTGAATTATTGTCAGCCTGCACTATCCTTCCGTCATCAAAGATTCCTTCAAGTGTAGACGTATTGAATAAAACGCTTGTCGCATTAATATTTGAAACAGAACCAGACTTTTCTGTCTGTTCTATTTTTACATTGCCTTCTGCATAAAGCATTTCGTGCTTGCGGCTGTAAGTTATCTGATCGGCGCTGATGACAGTTTTTGTCTGCCCTTTTTCAACCGAAATTTTTACGGAGCCTTCAAACAGAATCAAATCTTCATCATTTTCTTTGTCCTTGACATTGGAAGATTTTAAAGCGTTTAAAATCGTTATGACAGTTTTTTCTTCTGTAATTTCTTCTGATAAACCTAAATTTATTTTCTGAGTCTGTGCAAAAAAAAATGAATTTTTAAAAAGCAGTATGCAGAAAAAAGCCAGAATTTTTTTAAAAAAAGTACGAGAAAATTTACTGTCACTACTTTTACCTGCACAAAACATTTATAAAAAAATACCTTTTTGTTTTTGCTTTTTACTTTTGCTTTCTGACCCCGGCACGTCAGGACAGACATCCTGATTTTTATTTTTTCAGCATGTCTTTTAAAAACTGACCTGTAAATGATTCAGGGACTTTTGCCACCTGCTCAGGAGTTCCTGTTGCAACGACAGTACCGCCCCTAAAACCGCCTTCTGGTCCAAGGTCAATTAAATAATCAGCCTGACAGATAACGTCAAGATTATGTTCAATCATGACGACAGTATTTCCCTGTTCAACAAGCCGCTGCAAAACGCTCATCAGCTGCTTTACGTCAGCAAAGTGAAGCCCTGTAGTCGGCTCATCAAGAATGTACAAAGTTTTGCCTGTAGAAACTCTTGCAAGCTCATTTGCAAGCTTTACACGCTGAGCTTCGCCGCCTGATAAAGTAAGGGCAGACTGCCCGAGTTGAATATATCCAAGCCCGACAGACTTGAGCATTTCAAGTTTGCGCGACAAATGAGGAATATGTGCAAAAAATTCACAGGCTTCTTCGATAGTCATATCAAGGACATCAGTAATGCTTTTGCCCTTGTATAAAACGCTCAGAGTTTCCTGATTAAAGCGCTTTCCGCCGCAGACATCACACTGAATAAATACGTCAGGGAGAAAATTCATCTCAATCGTAATTGTACCTGCCCCCTGACAGTTTTCACACCGGCCGCCTTTTACATTAAAACTGAACCTGCCCTTCAAATATCCTTTTGCCTTTGCATCAGGCAGAGATGCAAACAAATCGCGGATTTCATCAAAAACACCGACATAAGTTGCTGGATTACTGCGCGGAGTACGACCGATAGGACTCTGGTCAATGTTGATTACTTTGTCAAGATTTTCAAGTCCTTCAATCCTGTCAAAGCAGCCTGTCTCATAATTTGTCCTCATCAATTTATTGCTTACGGCAGGATAAAGAACATCGCTAAGCAAAGTAGATTTTCCCGAACCGGAAACGCCCGTAATACACGTCATAGCTCCAAGCGGAATCTGAATGCTGACATTCTGCAAATTATGTTCTTTTACACCGTAAATCTTTAAGAAATTTCCGTTTCCCTGACGGCGCTCATTTGGAATTTCCATCTTGATTTTTCCTGCAAGATATTGTCCGGTAATGCTTTCTTTTACTTTCATAACCTGCTCAGGCGTACCAGAAGCAACGACATTTCCGCCATGAACGCCAGCGCCAGGTCCGATGTCGACAATCCAGTCAGCAGTACGTAATGTCTGTTCATCATGCTCTACGACTATTACTGAATTTCCGAGATTTCGAAGATAAGTAAGCGTATCAATAAGGCGCTGGTTGTCACGCTGATGAAGTCCTATAGAAGGCTCATCAAGAATATACATTACGCCTGTCAATGCAGAACCGATTTGAGTTGCAAGCCTGATTCTCTGCGCCTCACCACCTGAAAGAGTACCTGCAGAACGTTCAAGCGTCAGATAGTCAAGACCTACATTCTTTAAAAAGTTGAGTCTTGATTTTATTTCTTTTAAAATCTGAGAAGCAATTTCTTTCTGCGTTTTTGTAAACTTTATTTTTTCAAAAAACTCGATTGATTCAAGAACGCTAAGTTCGCAAAGTTCCATTATGTTTTTTTTGCCGACAGTAACGCCAAGAGCTTCTGGACGGAGTTTTTTTCCGTGACAGCATGAACATTCCTTATGCGACATATATTTTTCAAGCGACTGTTTCATATTGTCACCCCAAGCTTCTATATAGCGGCGGTTCATATCGTGGAATATTCCTGGCCATTTTTCATTGTACTCAGACATTCCGGTTCCGTTTTGCTTATAATAAACCCAATGCAGTGGTCTGTCACTTCCGTATAAAATTGCATCCTGCTGTTTTTTTGAAAGCTTTTCAAACGGAGTATCAAGGCTGAATCCGTAAGCCTCCGCAACCGCCGTAAAGCGTGAAGTATTCCAAGCAGACGTCGGATTATACGGAAGAATTCCGTGTTCGTTATACGACTTTGATTTATCAGGAATCATAAGGTCTAAGTCAAATTCCATTTTTTCGCCAAGACCTGTACACTCAGGACATGCACCAAAAGGATTGTTGAACGAAAAAAGCCGCGGTTGAAGTTCCGGGATTGAAATACCACATTCTGGGCAGGCATTTTTCTGACTGAACATTATCTCCTGTTCAATGTAATCTTTTGAAGTATCTATAGTTCCGCCTTTTCTTGCAATTTCTCCGACAACTTCTTCAAAACCTTCTTCGCCCTTATTAATGCGCCTAACAACGCTAATAATTCCATTTGCACTTTTAAGGGCAGTTTCAACAGAATCTGCAAGACGGTTTCTTATGTCATTTTTTAAAACAATTCTGTCAATGACAAGTTCTATCGTATGTTTTTTCTGCTTGTCAAGTTTTATTGAACTGTCAAGTTCCGTCATAATTCCGTCAATTCGTGCGCGCGCAAAACCTGACTTTATCGCATCTTCGATTACTTTCTGATGCTCGCCTTTTTTTCCGCGTATTACAGGTGACAGAATCTGAATTTTCGTACCTGACTGCCAGGAACTGATTGCATCGATAATCTGGTCAACAGACTGCTCGTGAATTTCCCTTCCGCAATTAGGACAATGAGCTGTTCCTATACGCGCAAAAAGAAGACGGTAATAATCATAAATTTCTGTTACAGTTCCTACTGTTGAACGAGGATTTTTGTGCGTCGTTTTCTGTTCAATTGAAATTGCAGGCGAAAGTCCTTCGATTAAATCAACGTCAGGCTTATCCATCGTTCCCAAAAACTGCCGTGCATAAGAAGAAAGGCTTTCGACATAACGGCGCTGACCTTCTGCAAAAAGCGTATCAAATGCAAAACTCGATTTACCCGACCCGGACAATCCCGAAACTACAACAAGTTTATTTCTAGGAATATCAATGTCAATATTCTTTAAATTGTGCTCCCGTGCACCACGTATAACAATTTTTTCCCCATCAACAGAATTTATGTTCATAATCACAAATTATATAGAAAATTTACTTTTTTTACAACGAGCGGAATTTAAAACGCAGGCTAAATAGTTCCTATGGCGTTAATTTTTTTTGAGGTTTCGCTATCGGTCATTTCTTTTGGTATCCGTCAATTCTAACTAAAATTAGTCTACCCATTTACCACGCATTTTGAAAGGGGTGATTTTGATGTTCCATGGAAGGAGATTCTGCCAGTCGTTTTCAATAATTTCTGCAAGTCCTGTGACTCCTTTGCGTAAATCAGTACTTCCTTAGGTATATACTCTTCCAACGCAGGGTCGGTACTAATCCACCTTGAATACTTCGGATCTAAATATCTAGCTCCATAATAATAAAGTCCTGTCTCTTCGTCTAGTTCTTTTGCCGTAAACTTGTATGGCAAGAATTCCAAGGCAGTGTTCTGGATTTGAAAAGTTCTATCAAAAAAAAAAAAAAAATTTTTGAATTTTATTTTGCAAATTAGGAGATTTTTATTATTCTGACGAGAAGCAGGATTATCGGTTCATAAAACCGACTACAGGACAGTTTTCATAATCCATATCACGAAAAAAATCAGAATTAATCTTATATTATAAATAAAAACGTTGCAAATTAATTGTTTGCGTTTTATAATATTCGTATCAAAAAAAAGTAGAAAAATCACTTATACAACCTTGGAGGTTACATATATGTCCCAAAAAATTGACAAAGCTAGAGTTTTAAGCCTTATTTTAGGCGGCGGTAAAGGAACACGATTATACCCTTTGACAAAAGAACGTTCAAAGCCTGCCGTTTCTTTTGGAGGAAAGTATCGCATCGTTGATATTCCCATTTCAAACTGCATAAACTCAGGATTTAAAAAAATCTATCTTTTAACTCAGTTCAATTCAGCATCGCTGCATCTTCACATTTCAAAATCATATAATTTTGACCGTTTCTCAAACGGCTTTGTCGAAATTCTTGCAGCAGAACAGACATTGGAACATTCTGGATGGTACGAAGGAACCGCAGATGCCGTACGCAAAAATTTCATTCACTTTAAAACTCAAAAACCTACTCACTATATAATTCTTTCCGGCGACCAGCTTTACAGAATGGATTTAAATGAATTCATGAACCAGCACATCGCAAGCGGAGCTGACGTTTCAATTGCAACAATCGCCGTAAACAGAAGTGACGCTTCTGGTTTTGGAATAATGAAAATCGATGACAAGCATCAGATTACGGAATTTATGGAAAAACCAGCACCTGATCTTAATATTGATGACTGGAAAATCCCTGCAAAATCACGCGATCCACTTCTTCCACCTGAAAAAGAATATCTTGCTTCTATGGGTATCTACATTTTTAATGCCGATACAATGGAAGAAGTTTTGAATAATGATAAGCAGGATTTCGGTAAAGAGATTATTCCGATGGCAATCAAGACAAAGAAAATCAATTCTTATATCTTTGACGGCTACTGGGAAGACATCGGAACAATCAAGAGTTTCTACGAAGCAACTCTCGATCTAACAAACGTCAATCCAAAGTTCAATTTCTATGATGAGCGCGAACCGATTTTTACACAGATGAGTAATCTTCCTCCTTGCAAAATGAACCACGCAGATTTAACAGCCTGCCTTGCAAGTGACGGATGTATCATCACAGATTCTATGATTACACATTCTGTCATAGGTTTGCGTTCTATAATCGAATCTGGAACTGTACTTGATGGTGTTGTTACAATGGGTGCCGACTTTTACGAAACAGAAGAAGAACGCTTAAAAAATAAAGAAACAAATACTCCTAATATGGGCATTGGAAAACACTGCCATATTGCAAAAACAATCATCGATAAAAATGCACGAATCGGTGACAATTGTTCTATAAACGTAAGCGGAAAAAAATACGAAAACGGTGACTACGGCAATTTCTACGTAGCAGACGGAATCATCGTAATCAGGAAAAATGCCGTCATTCCAAACGGAACTATAATTTAAAACTGTTTTATGATTTAAAACACACAAGGGAAAAAACATTCTCTGTATTTTCCCTTGTGTTAAAATCAGCATCTTACAGGAATGCCGTCAAGAATTCCTTTGTAGCCGGTATTCTTTAAGGCAAAAATCATTTCTCCTTTATCATTACTGTCTATAACAAGTTCAGAATCAACCCATCTGTCATTTTCCAGAACCTGAAACTTTGAACCAAACTCAAGTGTCATCAAATACAGTTCATTCAAATGGTCAACTATGCAGAATTTTCCTTCCTGCTCATTGAACTGCAAAACGCCTGATACTTCTGATTTTTCCATAATTACCTCTCATAAAAATCTATTGCAAAAGTGCATTTTTTATCATGCAGTATTTTTTATTCACTTTCTTCTGCAGAAATTCCAATGCCGTATTCTTCAAGTTTACGGTGAAGCGTTTTACGCCCGATTCCTAAAAGTTCGGCAGTTTTTGATTTATTGTTTTTATTAGCTGCAAGAGTCTGAAGTATTATAATTTTTTCAGCTTCATCAAGAGTTAAATTTGCAGGAACTATAATCGCTTTCTCAGTTCCCGCTTTACTTACTGCAGGAGGTAAATCTTCAAGCTGAATTTCGTCAGACCCACACAGAACTACAGCGCTTTCAATACAGTTTCTCAGTTCCCTGATGTTACCCGGCCAGTTATAATTGTATATTGCAGATTTTGCCTGAGGAGAAATTCCTTTTATAGTCTTTCCGTTCTCTGCAGAGAACTCTTCAAGGAATTTTGAAATCAAAAGAGGAATGTCGTCTTTACGTTCCCTTAGAGCCGGCACATGAATGTGAATTACGTTAAGCCTGTAGTACAAGTCTTCGCGAAAAGTTCCTTTTTTTACTTCATCTTCAAGATTTCTGTTTGTAGCTGCAATAATCCTTACATCAACATTTATAGTTTCCTGACCGCCGACCCTTTCAAATGCGCGTTCCTGCAAAACACGAAGAATTTTTATCTGTACACTTTGATTTATTTCGCCAATTTCATCAAGAAAAATCGAACTTTCATGAGCAAGCTCAAAACGCCCTTTTACAAGACTGTCAGCGCCAGTAAAAGCTCCCTTTTCATGTCCGAAAAGTTCGCTTTCCAAAAGAGTTTCGCTCAAAGCCGCACAGTGAACTTTTATGCACTGATGCTTTTTCCGAGGCGAAAGATTATGTATTGCATCTGCGACAACTTCTTTTCCTACACCGCTTTCACCTGTAATTAAAACAGAAGCTTTTGAAGCAGAAACTTTTTTTATCATTTCAAAAACTTTCTGCATTTCGGCACTTTTTCCGATTATATTATCGAGCACATGTTCTTTTTCTACTTCGTTTTTAAGCTGTTTGTGCTGGAGCGAAAGTTCGCGCGCCTCAAGTGCACGTTTTACAATCAAAGAAAGCTGATCAAGATTTAAAGGCTTTGTCAAAAAATCGTAAGCCCCGTTGCGCATCGCATCTACGGCAGAGTCAATGCTTCCATGCCCTGTCAGAACGATTACCGGAACGCCTGGCGTTTCTGTCGTAACTTTGCGTAAAACTTCTTCTCCAGAAATACCGGGCATTCTTAAATCTGTTATTACTAAATCAATGTCACCTTTAGCAAGAAACTCAAGTCCCTGCTTTCCATTTTCTGCGAGCTTTACATTATAGCCATCCATTTCAAAGTTTGCAGCAAGCCCTTCGCGGATATTTTTTTCATCATCAATTATCAAAAGCGTAAATTTCATTTTTAACTGTCCTTGTTTTCGTTTTCTCTGTATGACAAAAGTTTTTTATTAAGTTGCGGAACAGGCAGCATAATCGTAAAAGAAGTACCTTTTTTTTCTTCTGACTTGACGTTAATTTCGCCCGAAAATTCTTTTATTATTTTGTAAACAGTCGTAAGGCCAAGCCCTGTTCCTGTTGCCTTTGTCGTATAATAAGGCTCAAATATTTTTGCCATTTTTTCTTCTGACATTCCGCAACCATTATCAGAAATTTCAATAATATATTTATCGTCCTTTACAAAAGTGTGAAGTTTAAAAACACCTTCTTCAATATTTGCTTCGTTTTCTTTTATCGCATAAATTGCATTCTGCGAAAGATTTACGATTACTTCCCTGAATAATTTTTCATCAAGCAAAAGCTTTATTTCGTCAGAATATAAATCAACTTCTACTTTTATGTTTTCTTTTTCATATTCAGGTTTTAAAAAGTCAATCAGTTTTTTTATAATCTGCGCAGGATGCAAAAGTTCAAGTTTTGCACTTACAGGCCTTACTGCAAAAAGAAAATCTACTACGATTTTATTAAGGTTATCGATTTCTTCGTTTATTATATCAAGATAATTTTCTACAAATTTTTTATCAGGAATTTCATTACCGTTTTCCCGCGCCCTTGCGATTGACTTTTGTAAAAGCTGAATGTGAATACTGATTGCACCAAGCGGATTTTTTATTTCATGAGCAACACTTGCAGCAAGATTCGTAAGGCTTGCAAGGCTTTCCATTCTGTGCAGCAGAATTTCCTGATTGCGTTTTTCAGTTATGTCGCGGATTATGATTACGTTTCCTGAAAGCTGCTCGCTGCTTATAAGAGGTGTAATTGTAATAGTTACAAAGCGTATCGTTCCGTTGGAAGTTGAAACTGTAAATTCTTCAGAAACATTTGTTTTGTTCAAATCAAAACAGTTTTTAAAAAATCCGGCAATGTCCTTGTCTTTTACGATTTCAAACAAAGGTATTTTTTCAATAGAAGAATCATAATGAGAACCGAACATAATAAAACGCTCGCCGGCTTTATTAGAAAAAATCGTATTCCAGTTGCTGTCTACAACAAGAATCCCCGAAGTTAAAGATTCAATAATCGAACTGAGTACATTATTGTCATTGCTCATAGATTCAAAAAGAGCTTGAATCTGAGAATCAGACAATTTTGATATTCTGCCAGATATGCGGTTAATGTTTGTCATAAGCCTCTTTCAGCGCATTGTCATTCTGCCTGTTAATCAATGCAATTTCCTTTACGAGCCACTCAAGAGCAGAAAGCACGCTTTGATTAAATACAGTAACGTTATTCCATACTTCGCGAATTGACTTTGTACATGCTGAACTTGCTGCAGCCCCTCTTTCAAATTGCAAAGCAGATTTTTGCAGAAAATAAAGCTGTTCCAAAAATAATCTTAATAAAATCCTCGGATCAAATTTATTGCAGTTTTTAATAAGTTCATTTATATCAGGAATCTGACCGCAAACAATTTCCTTGTAAAAATTTTCTGCATACTGTTTTATTGCAGACGGCGTTACAGGCAGAAACTGCTGCAGATATTCTTCGATTGTTCCCGAAAACTGCTCATGGTAAATGCGTTCTATAATTTCATAACTCTGACTTTCAGTCCGGGCATTAAAATTGTAAGTCCTTACGCGCGACAAAATCGTAGGCATTACAGAATTCCGCTTTGATGTCGTAAGGATAAAGACAGTATTCTCAGGCGGTTCTTCAAGGATTTTTAAAAGTGCATTCCGTACGCCTTCAAGCATACGTTCAGCCTTTTCGATGATTATTACTTTTTTTCCTTCTGACAGAGAAATATGTGCCCAGCCTGACAAATTCCTTATATGCGAAATAGAAATTGAATCATACATTAAATCTTGTTCAAGCGCAGAAGTTTCTTTTTCAAGTTTGCCACAGATTTTTTCAAGTTCTTCAAAATCAGGAAGTTCCCTCGGCGGATCAAGTTGTTCAAGAAGTTCATCAATAGCCTGTATGCATCCTGAAATTTTTGAAAGCTTGTCACTATCCTGCCACAGCACAGGATTAAATCTCATTGTAAGTTTTCGTACACTCCTGATAAAAAGATAACGCGTCGCTTCAACATGAGAATTATTTATAACCGCATTTAAAAACGCTTTTTTGCTTGCAGAGATTTCAAGCGAACAGTCACGAGGTCCGAGCAGAATCGTATTTGAACTGACAAGCGCTTTATGCTGCAGACAAGAAGAACACGTACAAGTCCATTTTCCGCGCGGAGAATTCCTACATGACAAAATCCTCGAAGTCTCCAGTGCAGCCGTCAGTTTTCCACATGAATCAACGCCCGCAAATAAAATCGAACCAGGAAGAGTATCATTTCTTATGTCATCTATCAAAAGCTTATCTGCATTTTGATACAAAAGATTGTCATACATTATATATGCTCCAGAAACGTTGAACTTACATTATTCACAAATTTATCAAATGCATTATACAAAAAACTTGATTCGCGCAAAGACTTTGTATCAATCCATGGCTGCAGAGCTTCCATTACAACAAGAATCAAAATAATGCAGAAAATTCCTTCTGCAATTCCGAGAATAAAACCAAGCCCGTGATCAAGACTTTTTAAAATCGCACCTGAAAAAATTGATTTAAGCGCATGCTGAATTATTTTCATTATTAAAAAAATTGCAATGAACAAAATCAAAAAAGACAGAACTGCGGCAAGCGTTTCGTTCATGCACGAAGCAAGATATGGTTTTAAAAACGGCATCAAATAAACAGAAAAATAAGCACCGACAATAAAAGTTCCTAATCCGAAAACCTCGTCAAGAAAACCTTTTGCAGCCGCCCTTATACATAAAATTAAAACTACAAGTAAAAAAATTACGTCGATTATCGTAAATGCCATTTTTTCTCCCATAAAAGATTATTTCGTAATGAACTCATCTGCAAGCAGCCTTGCAATTAAATATGCACTCCTCTCCTTTGGAATGAGCTCCTGACATGCATTGGAAAAAAGCCTGCGTTTTTTTGCATCTATCATCGTAACAAGCGCATTTTTTAAAGAATTTGAATTTGCATATTCACCTTTTAAAACTATTGCAGCGCCCTTCCTTTCAAAAAAATCTGCATTGTCAACCTGATCTCCCCTTGTACCGCTTCCGCAAAGAGGAATTAAAATCATCGGCTTTTTTAAAACAGTACATTCCCAGATGCTGTTTGCACCTGCACGCGAAATTACGACATCAGCATAATCTATTACATGCGGCATCTGCTCATAAATAAAAGGGAACTGTCTGTAACTTTTTTTTACTGTTTCAGAAACGTCAGTTTTATTTTCGATATTATTATTTCCTGTCTGGTGAATGACGTAAAAATTTTCGCAAAGCCATTCAAGATTTTCCGTTATCAAATCGTTAATCTGTTTTGCCCCAAGACTGCCACCCATTACAAAAAGGACAGGCTTTGTTTTTTTTGAAGACGAAAAATTAACAAAATCTTTTCCTATCTGTCTGTCAGTGGAATAAAAAACAGGACGGACAGGATTTCCTGTTACAAAAGTCCTGCTCATTAATTTTTCAGGAATAAAATCTTTTGTTTCTTTATAAGAAAGCAGAATTTTTGATGCAAATCTCGAATTTATTTTTGTTGCAAGTCCCGGCGTAAAATCACATTCATGAGTACACACAGGAATTTTTAAAAGCTTTGCTGCAAGACACGGCGGAACGCTTACAAAGCCACCTTTGCTAAAAACAACAGCGGGCTTGATTTTTAGAAGAATAAAAAAAGAAGCCACACAACCTGCAAGAATTTTAAAAATATCCGTAAAATTTTTTAACGAAAAATACCGCCGTAATTTTCCTGACGGAATTGAATAAAATTTATTTACAGACGGAACAGAATCAAGCCCGATACTGCTTTCTACGATTTTTTTGTCCATCTTTTTTGAACATCCAATCCAGACTATATTCAGAGGAATGTTCTCCTGTCTGCACAATTCCTTTAATTCATCAGCGATGGCAAGCCCGGGATAAATATGTCCTCCTGTTCCACCACCTGTAAAAACTGCCGTTATTTTTTCTGCATTTTTAATTTTGTTTTTTTTCATAGTTTTTTCTTCTTTTGTATTTTTAATTAAATTTTATGATATTTTTGAAGAACCTCAAGAATGTCTTTTTTACCGAATAATTTTGCATATTCATAAGCGGACATTCCCATCTGGTCTTTTATATCAGGGTCAGCACCAGATTCTGCCAAAAGCTGGCAAATTTCAAATTTTCCTGTTCCGACTGCAAGAACTAAAACAGACTGTCCGTCAGTTCCAATAAAATTTAAGTTTGCACCGCGTTCAATCAGAATTTTCGTAAGTTCAAAATTGGTTTTCCAGACGGCATCCATTACGGCAGAGTATCCCCTGTCATTTGAAACGGCATTTATGTCGACATTCTGATTTAAAATCCAGTCAACCATTCTGTTCTGTTCAGAGCGGATTGCAATATTAAGCATCGGAGTTCCTTCTTTTGTCCGGCAGTTAATATTTATCCCGGCATCTATAAAACGCTGGCAGATATCTATGTCATCTTTTGAAATATGATCTGCAAAGCAATCTGCAGTAAAAGGGATTCCTTCATTAAAAAGAGCAGAAAATGCTTCTGCAGAATGTTCTTCAATTTTTATAGAATCTATTTGACTTTCAAGTTTATCAATTAAATTTCTTTCGCCAGAAAACAAAAAGACATTTTTAAAAAATTTCATATTAGAAGACCATTCGTTTTTAAGCGAATAGAATTTTTTTGTATGCCCGATAAGGTAGCCATAAAAAAATGAAATTTTATCTTCGACTAAAAGCTGGTTGTCAAAAAGAATGCAGTGTGTTGCCGTTTTTAACTGTGTGTTTATTGTTTCATCTTCAAGGTCAGGTATTTTTTCTATAGGTAAAACCGCAGACTCTATTCCGTGAACTTTCAGCATTCGCATTGTTTCGTTTGCTGATTTTTCATGGTCATCGCGATAAAGTATTAGCCATTTCATAGAAAAGATTATATTCAATAAATGTGTTTTAAACAAGGGCAGCGCTCGTAAATTTCTATAGCTCACAACCATAGATTTAACTCGCGCTACGAGTTTTGCAAGAGCAAAACTCTATGGGCGTATGAGACAGCAGTTGTAAATTTCATTTCTTTACAAGCATCGTAACAACTCGCGCTACGAGTTTGCGGAATGCAAACTCTATGTAAATTTAGGCCGTAGTATAAAAAAAAGACTGAGAAAATCTCAGTCTTTTTTGCCACGAGTCAGAATCGAACTGACGACATACGGATTTTCAGTCCGGCGCTCTACCAACTGAGCTATCGCGGCGTGTTGTAATATACTATATATTTTTTTTATTTTTATGTCAATGCTTTTTATCTTTTTTTTATAAATTTTTTATAAAAATGAAAGAAAGTTCGCAAACACAAATTTCTAAATTCAGATTGAAAATATCCGTTTTATTTGTATAATAATATCCAAGGTTAACACTGAAAAATCCTCAATTAGGATTTATTCAGTGTTTCCTTAGTAACAAATCTTTTTTTATGGAGGGAAATATGAAATTAAAAAAATCTTTCTCTGTCTTTATTTTTGGAATTTTATTTTCAACTTTTTCTTTTGCAGATCCTCTTTCGCAAATGAACAGTTACCTTAATAATTTTACATCTCAATTGAACTACGTCATTCCAAATTCGGCAACAGAGAACAATGTCTATTCTGATGCTTGGATTGGAAAATTCATTCCATCGCTGCCGATGCACTTTGCAGTCGGAGTTGAAGGCGGTGTTACAAAACTTGATATGAGTGATTTATGTCAGGCAGCTGAATTAGTTCACGTATCAGGGCTTCCGTCAAATTTTGTTTTTCCGACTCTCGGCTTAAATGCAAAACTCGGAGGAATTATTCTTCCCTTTGATGTTGGACTTTCATTTATGACTTTCAATACAAAAGACTTTGGAAATTTATTAAAGAACATCGATTTTCAGTTTTTTATCATAGGCGGAAACGTCAGGTTTGCAATTTTACAGGGAAAAGGAATTCTGCCAAAATTTTCGATTGGAGCAGGATATTATTATTCTTCGGGAAATATAGGAAAAACGACAGACAATTATGGAATCAGCGTCGGCTATAAAACTCACACTCTGGTAGCCGAAACTCAGCTTTCAAAAACTTTTCTTTTCATTACACCTTTTATAGGTTTTAGGGCAGTTTTTTCTAAATCTGATTCATCGTACAACTGGAAAACAACAGAAGGATTGAACGGGTTTCCTTCCGGCGGAAAAACGATTTCAACAGACTTTTCAGATTCTTTTATTCCGCAGGTTTTCGGCGGAGTCGGACTTAAGCTTGGCGTAATTCAATTAGACGTAAATGCAAGCTGGGATTTTGCACATCAAATCTGGAACGGTGGCGCAAGCATAAGATTCCAGTTATAAAATTTTCTTTATAAAAAAAGACTGTCTGAAAAAAGCAGACAGCCTTTTTTTTGTTCACTGACTTTTTAAGTCAGCAATTTTCATCGTTCTGATTTAATCATTCAGCTTTAGCGCTTCAAACTTAATACAGTTTCAAGCATTGTATCAGAAGTCTGAATTGTTTTTGCATTAGATTGGAAACCGCGCTGTGTCGTAATCATATCAGTAAACTGCTCAGTCAAATCTACGTTAGACATTTCCAAAGCACCTGCAAGAAGTTTACCTTTCCCTGCAATTCCGCTTTCGCCGATATTTGCGATACCAGAGTTGTTTGATTCTACATACGTATTGTCGCCGGCTTTTTCAAGACCGCCCTGATTTGTAAATGTCGCCATTGCAATCTGTCCGATTTTGCGGCTTGTTCCGTTTGAATAAACACCTGTAATGATTCCGCTTGAGTCAATCTTAAAGTTATCAAGATAACCCATTGTATATCCATCTTGATAGAATGCTTTAGTTGAACTTTGTGCAGCACTTTGCGTAACTGTATTACGCTGACTTCCAATTGTTCCAAGATTAATGTTAAATGTCTGGCGGTACGGATTACCATCTTCATCAGGATTTGCGTCAGGAACTGTAAAAGATGCCTGAAGTACAATTTCACCCTCTGGATTTGTCATAATGCCGGCACTGTCTGTAACAGACTGCAATGTTCCGTGGTTATCAAAGTTTACACGGAAAGTATTTCTCATGCCGTCTGTAGTTCCAAGTCCGATTCTTGTCTGCGTATATTCAGCATTTTCCGGATCAACCTGAACGCTTGCCTCCCACTGATTAGGATTTCCGACTACGCGCGTAAATGAAACTGCAAGCAAATGTTCGTTTCCAAAACTGTCATAAATTTTAAACTCCGTATTCCAGGTACCTTTTGCAATATCAGCAGCTGAAGCACCTTCAAGAATTTCAGGCGTATTTTTATTCAAGTTACATGCAAAATTAACATTTTCTGTTGCATGAGCTGGGTCTTTAGAACCAAGCGGGATTACTAAATCTGTCGGAGTTGCAGCAGTCTGAATAATCTGTTCGCCATTCAAATCACGTGCCATCCAACCCTGCACCCTCATTCCGTTTGCAGGATTTACAAGCGTTCCATCCCTGTCAACTCCAAAAGCACCGGCTCTTGTATAAAACGATTCTTCACCATCTTTCAAAACAAAGAAACCGTTTCCCTGAATTGCAATATCAGTAGAAACACCTGTTGTCTGCAAGTTTCCCTGTGTAAAAATCGTATTGATTGCAGCAACTTGAACACCAAGTCCTACTTCTTTAGGATTAACACCACCGACTTCTGTCGTAGGAGCTGCAGCACCAGAAAGTTGCTGAGAAATCATATCCTGAAAATCTACACGACCCTTTTTAAAACCTGTCGTATTTACATTTGCTACGTTATTACCAATTACGTCCATTCTTGTCTGGTGATTCTGCATTCCAGATACACCAGAATAAAGTGATCTCATCATATCTCTACCCTCGTTTTAGTTTCCGTATACAGCATTAATATGTTCCATACTGTAATAATTGCCGTTTACAAGCACTTGCGGTTTTTCGCCACGAGTAACGCTTTCAACAACACCAGTAATTTTATCTGTTCCAAGTTCAATATCAACAGTCTTGCCAAGTGTCGAAACTGCATCGCTGTTGTTCATCATGTTCGTCATCTTTTCAAAACCATTTGCCATATTGTGCATCTGTTCCAAAGAAGAAAACTGAGCCATCTGCGCAATAAATTCATTATTATCCATCGGGCTTGTCGGATCCTGATGAGAAAGCTGTGTAAGCAAAAGCTTAAGAAAATCGTCTTTTCCAAGCTCGTGACTTGTTTTTCTTCCTTCAATCGTATTCTGTTTGTTATATTTGTCAACTTCCAGTTGAGTCTCAAGAACTTCCTGAGCACTCATTTTTCCCATAACTTCCATCATTCACCTCTTGTCATGCAACAATATTTATCGAATAATCTCGAACATCGTTTATAATATCGGAATTATTTTCATCAACTGAAATATTTTCTACAACAAAATTATCATATGCTGCCTGAACATACTGTGCATTATGATTTTCATTTTGTCCGCTGCCTGCAAAATTCTGATTCTGTCCTGCAAACGAAACGTCAAAACTTGCACCGTCAAATCCGCTTTCGATAAATGCAGATTTTAAATTTTCAGAAGTTGCATTAAATGCCTTGTATGCTTCCTGACTTGAAACAATGATTTTTCCGGTAATGACTTTATCTGACAATTCAAGGCTTATCTTGACATTGCCTAGATTTTCCGGATGCAAAATCAAATTGATTTTTCCAGCATTGTTATCTTTAAGAACAATATTTCCGGCTTTTACAAAGTCAGAAGCATTTTCGGAAATTTGTTTTTCAAGCATAGCCTGAAAAGCAGAACCTTGCGCACCGGCACTCTGAGAATCAAGCGATAAAATATTTTTTTCTGCCTGTGCAGTCAAATCCATCGTAACCTGCACAGAATTACTGTCAGTTTGTTTTACAGACGTAACAAAATCAGCCTTTTTTTCCAACTGAACCTGAGGATTTTTCTGCGTCCTTAAATCAGTAACAGTAAAAACATCAGAAAACGATTTTTTCTCTTTTACAGGTTTTATTGAATTTTCAATATTCTCTTTCTCACCTGGATGCTTCAACTGCTTTTCAAGAGTTTGCAAAAACAATCCCGGATTTTCTGAACTAGAAAGCTGTGCCACCATAAGTTCTTCATCAGCATTTTCTGTTTTAGAAATTTCGATTTTCGTATTTTCATCAAGCTGAATTTTTATTCTTGTGTCGTCAGGAATTTCGCTTAATGATTCAATGTCGCTCTGGCTTACAAAAAATTTCTCGCCTGCAAGAATTTTTCCGTCAGATTCAAGTGAACTTTCCGCAGACGTTTTTCTTTTTTTATTAACAAGCACTGAAAGATTTTCTTCTTCCCTTTCTGAATTTTCTTTTGCAAGAACAATCTGATTTTCTTTTAAATCGTTTTCAGAAGATTTTTTTTCTGATACCACATCTTCTGCAGAAGACTTTTCATCGTCCGCCGTTTTTGCAATTTTTTCCTGACGTTCAGAATCAGAAGAAGATGCCTTTACTTGCTGAGATTTTTCGCTTTCAGCAGACTCAGACACGACAGGCTTTTCAATGTTTTCTTCGGATACACTTTTAGCATTGGAACTGTCATTGATTTTTATTTCATTTTTAAGCATTTCTAAAAACGAAACAGAATCTTTTGCAAGTTCCATGTTTTGAGGACTTTTACTTTCTTGAATTGAATTTTGAATATAGGTTGAATCAAAATTTAAATTCAATCCCTGCATGGTAACCTCCATTTTTGTTTAAGACCTCAAGTAATAAAATTAAATGAAGCCTTTGTAAACAAACGTAAGTTACCGGCAAGCTGAACTTTTATTTATTCATCATCAATTGAAACAGGCTTTACTGCCATTTTTCGCTGTATAACGGCTGCCCTTTGAGGTTCCATCAGCGAAAGCCAGTACGCAACCATAGAACTCGTGCCATTGGCAACAGCTCTTTCTTCAACCTTGCGGAGCACGTCAATTATAAGCTGATCGTCCATATTCTGTAATATGTCAACAGCATTTTTTGGCTGCATGCCTTCAAGGTTTGCCGCAATCTGTACGATGTTTACTTCTTTATCATCGTACTTTTTTTTCTCATTGTTGAATGTTTTTTCACGTTCTTCAAGCGATTTTTCGCGGTTTTCTATTTCCTGCGCAATCTGTTCATTTTTTTTCTCAACAGTCTGAACATCAACTTCGCGTTTTTCGAGTTCCTGCTTAAAAAGCTCAAGTGCTTCGCGCTGCTTGTCAAGCCTGTCCTGATCCAAATCTGCAAAAAGAGGTCTGGAACTTGTAGAAGTTACCGAAGTCTGTGGCTGCAGTCCGAACAGTTTATAAACAGGAGAAAAAAGCGTTTTTACATGAATTACTCCGAGAAAGTCAAACCATAAAAGTCCGCCGATTGCAAGAATCAAAACTAAAAAAATGAGAACGATAGTTTTTCCAACTGCACCAGATTTAGCCACCAGCTTTCCCCTTAGCGTTCAATTAATCCGCCGATTGCAGCACCCAATGTAATGTCATTTTCAACTGCAACGATTTCCCAGTAAAGACCACGCTGCTGTGTCAAAAGCTGTTCAAGATATCCTTTGACGCGCTCAAACACCTTGTAAGTCTTATGATATGTTGAACCGTTACAAAGAATACATACAGGTTCAGAAGGACTTTTTCCTGCCCCACTCTGAATTACACATGAAGTCAGAATTACAGCTGCATATCTTGCAGAACGTTCAACAATTGCATCTAAAAGACCAAATACAAAATCGTAATCATCAGCAGTTCCGCTTTCAGCAAGAATTGAACCAAGAGTTGTCGAACTGTCATAAGGTGAATGCAAGAAACTGTCAGCTTCAATTAAAGTAAGGGCGCTCAAAGCCAAAATTCTCTGTGCAACTTTTTCAGACAGATACCCTTCTTTTGCCGCAGTCTGCAATGCTGAATAAGAAACAGGACCAAGATAAGCTCCCGAACAGCCTTTTTCCATCAAGAAAGTTCCCGGTCGCGTAGTTTTTGAGTCAACATCTTTATCAAAATCAGACTGAATTACGCCGCAGAATTTACCAGATTCGCAAACTACAATCTGAGGTTTTTCAAAGTCCTTCAATTCCTTTACTGCCGGCTGAATATATGCCGCATTCATTCCCGTTCCAAGAATAAAGCCGATATAAGATGAATATTTTACGCCCGGCTTTTTAGATGCAGCGCCTGCAAGCAGAGCCGCAACAGTATCATTTAAAATTGCAATGCTTTTTGGACGGTTCCAGCCATGAGCTTCAAGTGCATCACATAAAGATTTTCCAACTGGTTTTCCGACAACTTCCGGCGCTTTTACTTCTTTTGAAAAGCCTAAAAGAATTCCATCGCCGTCTTTTGTAATTTCAGTAGGATAAGAAAAGCAGAATCCGATTGAGTCTGCCTGATTTTTCAAATGTTCAAGATTCTCTGCAAATTGGTCAAAAAATTCTTTAAATGAAAGTTCTTTTTCAATGCCTGGCATTGAAGTCTTTTCAAGATTGCTGATTGAAGGAGTTCCATTTTCGTCAAAAGTAACGAGGCAAGACCTAAAATTCGTTCCGCCAGCATCAATTACTATTACTTTTTTTCCGCATACGCTTTTAGCAGGAGGCGTAGCCCAAGTCCTAATCATATCCTCATCAGATTTTCTGCCGTTAATTCCGTTATTCATGTCACAAAGCAAAGCATCTGCAAAAGAATTAAGGTCAATATGCTGTACAAAATTATGTCTTGAAAGAAAAGCACTTACATTCCGATTCATTCTGAAAACTCCGTTTTATATTTAATAATTAAATATTATAGCACAAAAATCCAAAGTAATAAAGTAGCACTTATAAATTTATCAACTTATAAATTCTCAAGGCGAATCAATTATTGAAATTCAATGACAAAAACCTTTTCGCTTTTTAAATTTGCCATATCAAAAAGATTTGAACTTTCCGCAGGCTCAATTATAATTTCCTGCTCCGTAATTTCAACGCGTACTTCTTTTTGAAAAACAATGCAATAATAAACTCCGCACGGAGGCAGCACCTGATTTATTCTAGATTTTAAAAATGACATTCCGCCGCTTTTATTTTGAACTCCGCTTTCAAATTCAAGCTGAACTGAATAAGGCCGCTCAAGAAGTTCCTGCGCTGTAGACAAAAAGTGTTTTAAAACCATTGACCTTATATAAGAAGAACTGATTCTTTCATCTTCACCGGCTGCAATATGATAGTAAACAGGCTCGACAAAGTCATATTTGACACCGTTGCTTTCTGCAAAATATTTTATTGAACTGACATCTGTAGAACCTTTATATCCGCAACGAAAATCTACACCCTCTGCAATATACTTCATATTGCATGAATCAACAAGCATCTGCAAAAACTCTATTCCGCGAATACTGGCAAATTCTTTCGTAAAATCAATAATAATTGCAAAATCGACTCCCATCGAGTCAAAAATCTTCAGTCGCTGGTCAAGTGTCGTCAAGTCTCCCTGATAATCGTCAGAATGTTTTAAGCTCGGCAAAGGTCTCAAAAACGAAACAACACCAGAAAGCAAATGCAAATCCTTGCATTTTTCTATAAGGGTTGTCAAAAGAAGTTTATGCCCTTTGTGGATTCCGTCAAAACTTCCGATTGAAATCCCTGAACCATTTTTAAAATACGGATGAGAATAATCTGATTCTAAAATTTTTTCAATTTCATTCCATGAAAATATTTTCATATTTTTATTATATCATATTTTTTTTAATTTTGTGGAATTACATATTCATAACTGATACGATTTTTTTCAAAAGAAATTACGCCAAAAAAAATTCCGTCTTTAGAAAAAACTGAATATTTCTGATTTTCTGCAAACATTATGCATGGATTATGGTCAACAGAATCTGCAGAAATAGTGGTGTCATGAATATTTTCAAACATCGCTTTTTTTAACGGTCGTCCGTTAATGAAATTCTGCTCGTTATCCTGCGTTATGCAAACTGGATAAAGTCCGCAAGTTTCTGCAACGACAGGTGTCATCGGCTGGATTTTCTGCTTTATTTTTTCCATCATTTTTTCAAGACTTTCTTTCGGCACAGAAGAATTTAAATTTGAAATTACGCTTTCAATCGTAAAAACAGTTTTTTCTTCAAAAGATGCGGCATCTTTTAATTCAAAACAGCCGATTTTCGTGCGTAAAAGTCCGATAAGATATGCACGGCTGCCACAAAAAATTCCGATATCGCGCGCAAGAGAACGTATATAAGTCCCTTTGCTTACTTCAAACTTTATTCTTGCAAAATGAACTTTGCGGTCTTGATTTTCTTCAATTTTTTTTCCGTCATCTTTTTTTTCATCATCAAAAGAAAGCGTAGAGCCGTCATCAAATTTAATTTCAAGAATTTGCGATGAATAAATACAAACAGGGCGTTTTTTAAGTTCAACAGTTTCACCTGAGCGCATGAGTGCACTTGCACGTTTTCCGTTTATACGAAGCGCGCTATAAGAAGGTGGCATCTGCTCGATTTTTCCGCTAAATTTTTGCAGGGCACAGGTAAGATTTTTTAAAGACGGAAAAGAAGCCGTTTCAATGACTTTTCCTTCTGGGTCCAGCGTGTCAGTTTCCTTGCCAAATTCAATTACGGCTTCATACGTTTTGTCAAACGCAACTATATGAGAAGAAAGTCTTGTTAAATTCCCTGCGCAGACAACTAAAAGTCCTTGTGCAAAACTGTCCAGTGTTCCAGTATGACCAACTTTGGAAGTTCCGAGTGCTTTTTTTACGGCATAAAGAGAAGAAAAACTTGTCAACCCGGACTGTTTGTTTATTAAAACGATTCCAGAAACGCTGCTATTCGTCTTTGCCATCAGTTATTTTCGTCAAAGTTTTCGTTTTCTGATTTATAACCTGATTCCCTTGCTTTTTTTGCAACTTCGGCATCATGCAAAGCCAGTTCATCAAGTTTTTTTACCATATTAAAACCGTCTTTCAGACTAGTATCTGCCACAAAAGTCAGCTTTGGAAACTGCCTGATGCGAAGTTTTTTTGCAATTGAACTCTGAATAAACCCTGCAGCACTTTGCAGGCCTGCAACGCCTTTTGCAAGCTGATTATCTGCCATAAAAGTCGAAACAAACACTTTTGCATAAGCAAGGTCAGAAACAACTTCGACTCTGTTTATCGTCAGAAACTGATTTACACGAGGATCTTTTATATCTCCACGGAGAATCAGATTTGCAATTTCTCCGCGTATCTGTTCTCCAAGCCTGATAAGTCGATATTCACCCATTATTCAGCATCACCTGTTTCATTTTTTTTGCCGGCAGCTTCTTTTTCTTTTTCCTGTGCAATTGAATCGCCGAGTTTTCTTGCAACTTCTACAGTATCAATTACTTCAAGCGTATCGCCTACTTTGATATCCTGCCAGTCAACAAGACCGATACCGCATTCAAATCCTTTCTGAACTTCTTTTGCATCGTCTTTGAAGCGCTTGAGTGAAGCAATTTTACCATTAAAGATTACGATGCCGTCACGAATAAGGTTTACAGTACAAGTCTTCTTGACAGAACCTTCCGTAACATAACAGCCGGCGATAACACCGATTTTAGGAACTTTGAACGTATCACGGATTTCAACCTGACCAATCACTTCTTCTTTTGTATCAGGACTGAGCATACCTTCCATAGCCTGCTGAATTTCTTCAACACACTTGTAGATAATATTGTACTTGCGGATTTCTACGCTTTCCTGTTCTGCAAGAACTTTTGCCTTAGGAGTAGGACGTACATTAAATCCGATGATGATTGCATTTGAGTCAGCAGCGGCAAGCGTAACGTCTGATTCGTTTATTGCACCGGCACTTGAATGGATTACATTCAGACGGATTTCTCGTGTCGTAAGTTTTTCAAGAGAAGTTTTAAGCGCTTCTGCAGAACCCTGCAAATCAGCCTTTATAATGACTTTAAGTTCCTTAACTTCGCTGTCAGCAATGTCACTGTAAAGAGATTCAAGAGTAGTTTTCTTAACGGCTTTTGCAGCTTCAAACCGCTTTAATTCCTGACGTTTTGCAGAAATTGCGCGTGCATCTTTTTCGCTTTCTGTTACCTGGAACGGATCGCCTGCATTAGGCATTTCTTCTATACCGAGAACTTCAACAGGAGTTGAAGGACCTGCTTCCTGAATGCGTTTTCCTTTATCATCAAACATCGCACGTACACGACCAGAGTAAATTCCTGCAACAAACGGATCTCCCTGATGCAAAGTACCTTTCTGTACAACAACTGTAGAAACTACACCACGTCCCTGATCTACGCGGCTTTCAAGAATTTTTCCTTCTGCACGGCAATCCCATGCGCTCTTTAATTCAAGCATTTCAGACTGAAGCAGAATTGCATCAAGAAGATCGTCAATACCTTCTTTCTTTAAAGCAGAAATATTAACGTACTGCGTATCGCCACCCCATTCTTCAGGAGTAAGTCCAAGTTCAGAAAGCTGAGTTTTTACGCGTTCAGGATTTGCTTCCGGTTTATCGATTTTGTTTACAGCAACAATAATCGGAACTTTTGCATCTTTTGCATGGTTTATTGCTTCAAGTGTCTGAGGCATTACACCGTCATCAGCGGCAACAACGAGAACTACGATATCCGTAATTTGAGCACCACGGGCACGCATCATCGTAAATGCTTCATGTCCCGGCGTATCAAGGAACGTAATAGAACCTTTGTCAGTATGCACTGAATAAGCACCAATTGCCTGAGTAATTCCGCCGGCCTCACCTTCTGCAACATGACTTTTTCTGATTGCATCGAGAGTCTTTGTCTTACCATGGTCAACATGTCCCATTACAGTTACAATCGGTGGACGAGGAATCATATTTTCGTCGCCTGCAGAATCTGATTCAATCACAGTTTCGTCATACAGACTTACAAGATGAACTTCGCAGTTATATTCAGCAGCCAAAAGAGTTGCCGTATCAGAATCAATTGACTGGGTAATCGTAACCATCATTCCCATTGACATCAATTTTGCAATGATTTCAGAAGCTTTTAAGTTCATCTTTCTTGCAAGGTCTGAAACAGAAATTGATTCCATAATGTCAATTTTAGCAGGAACTGAACTTGCAGGAGTTTCAGTCTTCTTTTTTGTTTCAAAAAATTTTGACTCGTCAAAATCTTCTTTATCTTTTCGGCTATAAACCTGTTTTTTGCCTTTAAACGATTTTTTTGCGGCAGTCTTATTTGTTGTAATGGCATCTGCCGGCGGAACAAAACTTCTGCCTGCACCACCGCGGTTTTGACCTCCAAATCCACCGCCCTGCCCCATACGGCTCTGTCCGTTAAAACCAGACCTTCCGTCACGACCAAATCCGCCGCCCTGAGCACCAGATCGTCCCTGTCCGTTAAAGCCAGTCCTTCCGTCACGACCAAATCCGCCGCCTTGAGCACCTGTCCGGTTCTGTCCGTAAAAACCAGGTCTTCCATCACGACTAAATCCGCCGCCTTGTGAGCCTGTCCGGTTCTGTCCGTCTCGCTCGCGGTTTTGGTAACCCTGTCGTGCCTGCGCACCTGTAAAACCACCGTCGCGGCGCTGATAACCACCGTGATTATCCCTGTTTCCGTAATTTGAGCGCTGAGAATGATCAGACAAATTGCCTGCTTTAACATTTGGGCGCGATGAATTGATTTCAAAACTTCCAGAACGCCTAAAAGTTTTTTGACCTTGATTTTGAGTAGCGGAACGCTGTTCTGCAGGAGGTTTGCGTTCAGTTTTCTGCTGGTCTGCAGTCGCTGCCAAATCTGATGAAGGCTGAATTTTTTCAACCGGCTTGTCGTCTTCCTGAACTGCTTTTTTCTCAGGAACTGCAGGTTTCTTTTTTACGACAACAACTTTTTTCTTTTCGGTTTGAGCTGAAGCTTTCTGCGTTACAGCTGCAGAGCCACCATTTGAACTGACTGCTGACTTTTTGTGCAAAACAACTGAAGGTTTTTTTTCTGTTTCATCTGCCATATATTTCTATTAGACCCCTATCTTATTCATCCTCTGTAAATTCAAACTCAACACCGCACTTTGGACAATGTGTCATATCAAGTGTAATTTTAGCACCACATTCCGGGCAAAAATATTCATCTTCATCAGAACCTTCATTCTGAACATCTGCGCCAGCATCTTCAGCAGCAGATTTTTCTTCGCCTTCTTCAACGATTTCTACATTTTCAGAAATAATCGTATTAACAGCTTCAATATCGTTTTTTGAAAGTCCGTCAATACCGTCAAGAGTTCCCTCTTCATAAGCATCTACAAACTGCTGAATATCAACAATGCCGTTTTCCTTTAAAATTTCAGCAGTACGTTCATCTATTCCCGGAAGAGAAACGATTTTATTGTCATCGTCAGAATCTTCATCATCTTTAAACAGGTTCAAAGCAGCCTGGCGGCTTACAACTTCGCTCAAATCCATGTCTGCAGCCTGTTCTTCTGTCTTGACGTCAATCGTCCAGTCACAAAGTTTGTTTGCAAGGCGGACATTCTGTCCCTGTTTTCCGATTGCAAGAGAAAACTGAGTATCAGGAACAATTGCAAGCGCCTGCTTTTTATCTGCATCAAGAATAATTACTTTTGAAACTTCCGCAGGGCTAAGAGCATTTTTTATAAACACAGTCGGATCACTGTCATATTTCAAAACATCGATTTTTTCGCCGAGCAGTTCCTGAATTACATTCTGAATTCTGTTTCCTTTTAGACCGACGCACGCACCGACAGGATCAACATCTTCACGATTAGCATAAACTGCAATTTTAGTTCTGTAACCTGCATCGCGCACGATTTTATAAATTTCAACAGTCTTATCATAAATCTCAGGAACTTCAAGTTCGACAATTGAACGTACAAATTCAGGATCACTTCTTGAAAGAACAATCTGAATACCGCTTGAAGTCTTTTTTATGTCAACAATGAGGGCTTTAATGCGTTCATTCTTTTCGTATTTTTCTCTCGGCGACTGGAATTTTGCTGGCAAAACACCTTCAACTTTTCCCAAATCAACGTAAATGTTTCCGTTTTTCTCACGCTGATAATAACCGATAATAATTTCGCCGATTTTATCTTTGTATTCATTATACAGGTTGTCCTTAAAACTTTCGTTCAACCCCTGATGCGCAGTCTGTTTTCCTGTTGCAACGGCAGAACGTCCAAAAGTTTTAGGATCTTCCTGAATGTCAATTTCATCACCTACTTCACATTCCGGATTCAAGGCAACAGCTTCTTCAAGTTCAATTTCCGTAACAGGATCGTACACACCGTCTACAACCTGTTTTCTTGAGTAAATTTTTACATCTGACAAATCGTCTTCAAAAACAACTATTGCGTTATCGGCAGTTCCATAAGTTCTTTTATATGCAGCTTTAAGCATATTTTCTATTGTAATTTTTACTGAATCTTCTGAAATGCCTTTTTCCTGCATTAACTGGCGGATTGCCTCGCCTATTTCTGATGCCATTTTTAAAATCTCCTATATGTGAATAAATTTAGCTTTTGCAATGTCTTCAAATTTTACAGTTTTAATTTCTTTTGTTTCCTGATTTTCAAGCGAAACAGACTTTGAATCAGCACTTTTTATTATGCCACAAACCCAGTCGCTTACAGTCTTGTCCCAGACGCGAACTTCCCTGCCCGCAAAGATTTCAAACTCTGCTGCATTTTTTATATTGCGGTCCATTCCAGGTGAAGTTACTTCCATAAATGTATCTTCTGTCTTTAGCAGTGCTTCAAGCCGCGGAAGAAGTGCTCGGTGAACTTTTGAACAGTCATCGATTCCTATATCTTTTGTAACGTCTTTAGAAGCAATAACTGCACTGATTTTTACAGTTGTCTTTGCTGGAATTATTTTTAAGTCGACAAGGATGTATCCAAGTCCGCTTACAAGCGGCTCACAGTCTGAATAATACTGAATAGATTTTAATGAAATATAATCCAATGTTTTCCCCTAGATACAAAAAAAGACCCGTTCCCACGAGTCCATCTTAAAAGGTAATTAAAATGTACGTCTTTTACTATATAGGGAAAAAAGGTTTTAGTCAAGTGGCGCTCGTAAATTTCAATTATTTACAAACATGAAGTTAACTCGCGCTACGAGTTTTGCATGGGCAAAACTCTATGAGCGTGCAAACAATTGTAGTGGTAAATTTCAAACGCACAACCATTGCGCTACGAGGCTTGCAAGAGCAAAACTCTATTCCTGCTCAAAATATGGAGCGAAGTTTACGGGTATGGTGAATGTCATTGATTTGCTGCCAGTTGAGGGAATTGTCAGTTTTGAGCTGAAAAGCTGAAGGCGTTTTATTCCGCAGAGTTTTTTAAGTTCTTTATTGGCTTTGAAGTTGCCATATTTGTCATCAGCAGCAATCGGGAAGCCGGCTTTTGCAAGATGAATACGTATCTGGTGCATTCGTCCTGTTGCTAAAGTAAGGTGAATGTGAGACATTTCATAAATTCCAGTTTTCCAGCTTTGAATGACTTCATAATAAGTCAGGGCGGACTTTTCAATTCCATGCTCGATAACAGCAGTTTTCAGCTGACCTTTTTTTTTCTGCGGAATTCCTATGCAAAGCGCATCGTATTCTTTTTTTACGGTTTTTCCTCCAATTAAAAGCGTCCACTTTTTTGCAGCTACAGGAGATTTTGCAACTATCAAAAGACCGCCTGTTTCCTGATCCAGTCTGTGAACAAGAAAAACAGGATAACCAAGTTGCAGAGGAAGTTCCCTGTCAAGCGGATGGCTGACGTTTTTTCCACCCTGAACTGCAATTCCCTGTTTTTTATTTATGATGATTATTTCCTGATTTTCGTATATAATTGGAACTGGATTCATATTTTTACTATATAAAAAGAGGCAGAAAATGGCAACACACTTTTTTTCATTCAAATTCAACAAACTGAACAAATCAAAAGCGGCTTTATTTTTTACAGGAATTCTCTTCCTTTGTTTACAGACAGTCCGCGCAGAATACTACTCATTCAAAGAACTGAATTTTACGATGGATATTCCAGAGGGATTTGAACTAAAAGAAACTGGCCGTAACTACGATTCATTCTTTTTTGAAACAAAATTAATGCCCGTAAAATTTGCCCTTAAATTATATCCTGCTGAACAATACGCAGATGCAAAAGCCGTAATTGACGATACTTTAGTTCAGCTTAATGCAAAAGGGTCTGTCGAAGAATTTGACTGGTACGGCAGAGACTGCTTTCTGTCGGCTTTTTCATTTGTAATGCCGGATCAGAAACTTTATTCAGGCTGGGCGCTTTCAATTCAAGTTCCGTTAAAAGAAAACCAGGCAGAAAAAGTCAATATGCTTTTTTTAACGTACGCAGACAGTCAAATAAGCAGAGACTGTGATCAATATATGCTTTCAATCATCGACGGTGTTTTTTTCTGTCAGGAAGATTTCAGAAGACCAGGTCCTGTTACGACTTTTGCTTTTCCAAAAACAAAAGACATTCAGGTAAACCTTGATATCGCCGGAACTTCAATAAATTCCGCAATCGAATCAGAAGCCGTAGAACGAAGCAATTTCGTAATAGAACGAGAATATGCCGTTTTAAGAATCTATGCAAACCAGCAAAACTGGAAAGAAGCATGGCAGCGGTATTACAGGCTTATCTTTAGGGAAAGCTACAGTGCGCTTGATGAAATTGCAGACGACATATACAAAAAACTTCTTCCAAAAGCGCAGAAAATTTCTTTTGAAGACTCGACTTATGAAATTGCAAAAATGCTTTTGGATTGGGTACAGGATTTTAATTATGTCCGAGATACAAAGAACGCTGACTTCACGGCAGTTACAGCAAGTATCCAAGGCTATGGTTCTGACTGCGACAGCCGTTCCATGCTGATGTGTATTTTAATGGAACACTTCGGCATTCAAACAAAGCTTTTTATTTCAAGAGAATACAGTCACGCAATTTTCGGACTTAACCTGAAAAAAAACGGTGCAAAAATCACCTGTGACGGAACAGATTTTTTACTCGGCGAAACAACTGCAAAAGTAGACTTAGGTCTGATTGCAAAAGAACAAAGTGTCACAGAAAAATGGATTCCTGTCGATTTACCTTAAAAAAAATGACTCATAATCTTTATTAGTTTTACAACTGTTTTCTTATCATCTCAGCAGCGATGCCATATTCTTTTGCAACTGCTTCAACAGGCAGGTTAAACTTTCTTACGGCAATTACGGCAGCTTCAAGTTTTGCTGTATGAATACCTTCAGCTTTACC
>SAMEA3663026__coassemble_267_pt1 | contig 56145 bp, 63 predicted proteins | sample SAMEA3663026__metabat2_low_PE_034 | metagenome-assembled genome bin SAMEA3663026 (sample SAMEA3663026) | pig gut metagenome | biome: pig gut; feature: pig-associated habitat; material: faeces | place: France | collected 2012
CATCATCCTTGCAGAGTTCCAGAATCTTCGCCTCAATTCTCTGAACTTTGTCCATGAGCGTTATCACTTCGGCGTGATATTCCTCAAATGATTCCTGAAGCCACTTGTCAGCGAAGTTCACCGTCCTGAGCCAAGCCATGTGAGCCTGCGTCCAGTAATGGCCGCTCTGAGGATAAGGCAAGCCCATTCGTAGCAGGAAAGAAAGGAGGTTCTGCTTTGCTTTTTTGAGCATGGTGATTTTTGCCGTCCTGACCCGTGTATATTCCTTTATCGCCTCAAGTTTTTCAGAAGGAAGGCAGACAGGGCTGTAGGTTTTGAAGGCGAGAGTCTTTGCAAGAAGGCGGGCGTCCATCCTGTCTGTCTTGACTTTCTGGCCAGGTGCCCTTGCTATTGTCGATGGGGCGATAATGACGCAGGCGAAGCCTTCTTTTTGAAGTTTTCTGCAAAGTCCGTATCCTGTGGGACCTGCCTCGTATCCAACAAGAAAAACTGCATCTTGCCCGACTGATTTTTGAAGGTTCTTCAGGTAGTGAAGAGTGTTTTCAAATTTGGAAGAGCTTTTGTGCTCCGCGAATAATTTGTCTTCACGGCTGTCATAAGCGCAGAAAGAATTTGTGTCCTTGTGCACGTCAATTCCGACATAGATTACTTTTGTGTTCTCTGTTACATTGTTCATTGTAGTGCTCCTTTTTTGCATGAGGCAGGTCATGCTTGTTGTTTTCTATTCCAAGTTTACGACCGAACCCTCGATTCTGCAAACCTGGTGGCACTACATATTGTCTAACTCATGGTCACCCTGACCAAAAAAGAGCGGGAGCTTTTAGATTTAATAGCCGAACATCTTCCTAACGAAATAATTGCCGAACGACTGGGCGTCTCCAAGCGCACCGTAGAAAACTATGTTTCCCGCATTTTCGACAAGTTCAACGTAAAGAACCGCTACGAGCTGGGCCGTTATTTGTAAAAAACCCTGACCAAAAAAATGCTTGTTTTTTCTCACCCCTTATACATACTTACTATTTATCATCATAATGATTTTTACATTGAATTATTTTTATGAGTCCATCTTCAATTTTGTAGACTAATCTGTTTTTGTAATCCAGTAGGTATAATCAGCCCATGCATCATCTGAAAAATCTTTGTGCATTTCCTAAACCTCTACAAGTTCATGAATTGAATGCTGACCGTTTTCCATTTGATTTTTAGAATGTTCCAATGCATTCATGTTTTTTTCTGAATAAAAAGAATTATCCTGAATGATTTCAAATGGAATTTTACGCTGAATAAGTGCCTGTTTCAAAAAAATACGTATTGCTGTTGTCGTATCCATCCCGATAGATTCAAAAAAATCATCAACATCTTGTTTGAGACCTATATCAACTCTTGTCTGAATTACAGCTGTCTTCATAACTGCAACCTCCAGAATTCAAATATAATACAAAAGTAATGAAATAGCAATATTTTACAACGCCCCCTTTTCATCTTTCCGCAGAATCCCTGCAAAAAGATATATTCCCCAGGCGGCGAAGGTGCAGATAAAGCGGTCGGCAATGTTTACCGGAATGCGGACGGCAATCTGCAGAAGGAACTTTGATTGGAATTTGTTATCCCATAAGAAGGTAAGAAAATCTGTCTGGCTGCTGGCGGCCTTGTAGGCTTCGACATTGCTTAAGATGTAGCCGATGATTCCGCCTGAAACGCTCATTACAAGGCACATTACAATGCTTAAAATTACAAGCTTAATAAACAGGCAGGCATTTGAGTCCGTCTGCGTTATGAACCATTTTTTATAATATCCCGCAGTAAGGGCTGCAAGAAAATGGCAGAGCATAAAAAGATGCCCCATCTCCAGCGTTCGGTTCAGTGCAAAATCAATCAGATGATAGAAAAAGCCTGCAAGCACACCCCACCAGGGGCCGGCAAGAAAGCTTAATGCCATAATAAAAATAGTGTCGCAGAAAAGCGGAAGGTGATTTACCCATGCAACAAAGTCGCAGATTAAATAATCTAAAAGACCGCAGAGAATGCTTAAGATAAAAAAAATAACTCTCTCCCAATTCTTAGAATTAAATTGGAAAATCATAGAAACAGTATAACATATTTTCCAAGATTTATGATATACTTTCCTAGATGAGAAGTATTCACCCAAGCCTATGCCCGATGTACAGTCTTTGTGGTTGTTTGATGAAATCTTGTGTACCAAATTGATTCGAATAAACTTTATTTTCCATATTTCCACCATTTATTTTTCTATTGGTAAATCCGAGCCATAATAAGGAACATCTTCATGAACTTCAAAGATACCTGTTAATGGTTTATCTGAATACTTCATGATTTTTTCACGATATTCATATCTGAGACCTGGATTATTAATTTCTTCTCTGCGGTTTTTAGAAAGTTCTAGGAACGGTTCTTCTTGATCCAAACCTAAGAAGCGACGGTTTAATAAACTTGCCGCAATTCCGGTTGTGCTGCTACCAGTAAACGGATCTAAAATCCAATCATTTTCTTTTGTAGAGGCAAGAATGATTCGTGCTAGTAATGGAAGCGGTTTTTGTGTTGGATGCTTTCCGCAGGATTTTTCCCATTTTGCTATAGCCGGCAGACTCCACAAGTCTCGCATCTGAGTGCCACCGTTTATTTCTTTCATGAGTTCATAATTGAAGTAATGACTAACTTTTTTGTTTTTACGAGCCCACAAAATAAACTCTGTTGAATGTGTGAAAAACTTGCAGGAAAGATTTGGTGGCGGATTAGTCTTTGCCCAGGTTATGCAGTTTAAAATACGGAAATCTAATTCATTGAGCATTTGTGCTACAGAGAAGATATTGTGATAAGTTCCTGAAATCCAGATAGTTCCGTCTTCTGTAAGTCTTTCACGACAAAGGCTTAGCCACTGGCGATTAAACTCATTATCCTTTTCAAAGCCCTGCGATTTATCCCATTCGCCTTTATTAACAGAAACTTGTTTTCCGCTCTGAACTGAAATACCACCATTAGAAAGAAAATATGGTGGGTCTGCAAAAATCATATTGAATTGATGATTAATGTTAGGAAGAAGCTCAAGACAGTTTCCTTTTGCAAGAGTAAAGTCTTTGTTTTCAGAACGATAGAAGGAGATAATCATTAAGCCAAGTGTTTTTCTTTTAAGCTATCCATAAACATATTTCTTCCGGACCAGTTCCAATATGAAATGTCTTCAGAAATAAATAACCATTTTATTGCTAACAAAATAATTGCTATAGGATGTTCTTTGTTTTCGTAATCTTTAAAATGTATATGTTTTATTTTAGAAAAATCATAATGTTCAACATTGAAAATATTGTTTATTTCATTTTCAACATATTTATAATCATTTGAATAATTATTCTTTGCATATTCTAAGGCTTTTATAATATCTTCAAACGAAGGGTTTTCATAACGTTTATTCTTTTTGAAAAACAACCCTCGTATGTTTACAGTAAAGTCAAAGCCTTTTTTAAAAACTCCTGGTCTTTTTAAAACTATTTTGTAATCATCATATTTTTCAACATTATATTCATAACGAGAAGTTTCAGATTTTGAACCACAGGATTCTTTCAAGAATGCTTCAACTACATTTTTTCGTGCTTCTGATTTAGAAGAAGCCATTATTTCATATAAATCAACAATTGTCATTTAAATACCTCTTTCATAATTTCATTCTGCATATCATTTATGCTATAAATATCATCTAGAACATCAAAAGTTTCTTCTAGATTTCTTGCTGCAGATTTCCAACCAGCTCCATCTGTAAACCAAACAAACTTTGCACCTTTTACATTTTTCATTTCTGTAGCGATAGTCTTGTAACTACGAGCTGTTTCGTTAAGTTTTGAACCACCGCTTCCATAGAAGTTTGTTTCAATGAGGTATATACAATTATCTGTTTTTACAACGAAGTCCCAGCGTTTTTCCATCTTTCCCTGATTTGATACAGCAGACAAATCAATATTCCATTTTCTTGAAACTTCAGAAACATACATTTCTTTGAAGTAATTTACATCACGATTGAAACCTGCTTTCTGGATATAACTTTCAACCAAATCTTCCATCTGATGGCCACCACGATTCTTGCGACCATTGGAATCAAGTCCTGTTTCAACTCCAGTTACATAATCATATAAATTATTGATAATGTGATTTGAGAGAAGGTCAAACAAACCTGTTTTTTTCATGAAGAGTTTATATTCTTCTACAGTGTTTATCTGCTTATCAAAAGTATAAAGTTTTACATCTCCATTTTCACCTGCAAAAATTTCATATTCACGAACAGCAAGTAAAATTGGGATACATTTTAATATCTCCGGATATTTTGCAATCAGTTTTTCAAAATCTGATTCTATATTCTTTGAACCAATTAATGAATTCAAAATATTCAATTCTATTTTGATTGAATCTACATTCTTATAAACTTTTTTGAAATCAATGTAATAACCGAAATCTGCTATGCTATATCGAAAATTCGAAAGCCAAGTGTGAAAGTCTCTTTTAGTCATAAAAGCCTCTATAATACGCTTGCGATATTTGAAATCAAAAGCTCGTTAATTGCCCCGCGTTTCTTTGCATTTGAATTTATCATACGAGCAGCAGAAACACGTTCAATCTTAAACTTTGAATAAAGATTATCAAAGAAATCATCATTTATATCTGTGTTCTTTGGATCTGAATTGCTGGCAACAACAAAAGCACCTTTTGCTGATATATCTGTAATAAAGTTTCCTAATTCAATTTGTTCTTTGTCTGTAAAACCGTTTTCTGAATATGATGTGAATGCGGAAGTTTGAGTAAGAGGACGATATGGTGGGTCAATATAAACAAATGTATTTGAATCTATAAAATCTTTACATTCTTTGTAGTCTCCAACTCTCATCTCTACATTCTGTAATAGTAGTGAACAGGCTCTGAGATTTTCTTCATCGCATAGAAGAGGATTCTTTGCATTATTAAAAGGAACATTAAACAATCCTTTTGAATTAACTCGATAGAGTCCATTAAAACATGTTTTATTAAGGAAAATAAAAAGAGCAGCTTTTTCGAGATTTTCTGCATCATTTCCATTTACTTTAAGGTCATTATAACGCCGTCGTTTTTCGTAGAAATATTCTTTGTTTTCTTCCTGTGTATGTGATTTATAAACTGTTTGTAGTTCAAAAAGTTGAGCAATCATACCATCACAGTTATCTTTTATCTGCGAATAGGTATTAATCAGTTCTTTATTGATGTCATTTATCAGAACAGTTTCTGGATGCTTTGTGCTTAAAATATCAAAAAGTACAGCTCCGCCACCAACAAACGGTTCACAGTATTTTTCTATTTTCAGAGGATACTTTTCACTTATTTCTTCAAGTAATTGGCTTTTCCCACCAACCCATTTTATAAACGGTTTTGCCAACATGATACATTATTATAGCAGATTTCCATAAATTTTGCACAATAAAAGGGAAATCAATATTCGGTTTCTTTATTTTAGTTGAACAAGATTATTCATGAATAAGTTTGTAATTTAATTGCCTGTTATTCTTTTATTCTCCTTAACAGGTAGTTTATGAATAAACATTTCTCCCAATTCTTAGAATTAAATTGGAAAATCATAGAAACAGTATAACATATTTTCCAAGATTTATGATATACTCTCCTAGATGAGAAGACATGTATGTTTTATAGTCCTGATGCTGACGATTTTTTCATACGGATTTTGCCACAAATCGCAGAAGCAGGCGGAGCAGATTAATGCGGAATCTCTGACTGAAAAGTGGCTTGCCTGTGAAGCTTCTGCTGAAGAGGATTATCAAACAAAACTTGAAGATTTTTTGCTCGAAGTTAAAAAAAACGAACCTTCTGACACAATAATTTATTATTTCCCCGAAGCAAAAAAGATTTATGATAATCTTCTGAGCGGAATAAACGAGGCTAATAATCAGAAAATTACGGAAAATGTCCGTGAGTGGGAAATTTTACAGAAGAACATCACCCAGTTTCAGCTTGAGCAGCTTTACCATTCCTATCGAATTCTGATTGCCGTTATTATTATTCTGCTGCTTTTAACCTTTATTTTCCTTGTAATGTATCTCTTTACATCCAAAAGCCGTGGGAAAAGCAAGGCATTTGCCCGCCAGATGATTCAGACGCAGGAAGCCGAGCGTGAGAGAATCTCAAACGAACTTCACGACACGGTTTGTCAAGATTTACGCGTTCTCCAGTTCCGCCTGAACGATGATGAATCAGTCAGTTTGTGCAAAAAGATTGCCAGCGATGTTCGGAACACCTGTTATGCACTTACACCGTCAGACTTGAACGAAGGAATATTTGAGGCACTGATTTCATTGTGCGACCATCTGAAAAAACAAAGCGGTTTTAAAATCATTTTGAGTATTCAGAATGAGATAAGGGAAAAACCATCGTTCAGGGATTTTTCGAAAGATAAAAATCTGAATATATACCGAATCGTGCAGGAAATACTTACAAATGCCATAAAGCACTCCGCTGCAGAAAGCATCAGTGTTTTGGTAAGAACCTTTGACAAGAATAATTTCAAAATCATAGTTACTGATGACGGAAAAGGATTTGATTTTAAATCCGCTCTCAAAAAGAAAAGTCATTTCGGGCTGAAAAACATTCAGACAAGGGCAGAAAATCTGCATGGTACAGTGGCGTTTAATTCGGAGCCAAATGAAGGCACGCAGGTTGCGGTTATCGTGCCATATTAAAGGCAGAGAACTGATGACCGCGTGTTCCCCGATTATAAGCGCTGCGATAAGTTTTTAAATCAAAAAGCCGTTAAAAAAAAGTTGCCAGTGGCAACTGTGGGGCTTGCTCAAAAGACTTGGGAAGGATGGAAATAGATGAAAAACAGAAATAATAACCGCGGGGGCGGAAACGGAAACAGAAACGGGAACTTTCCTCAGCAGACTCATTTTATCGGCGTACTTTTACCGGAGGATATCACACTTACGCTGGAAGACTGCCGCAGATATATGAGGGAAGCTTATGGATGCAAGTCTGGACATGCAACTCCGATTCATGTGACGCTTGTTCCGCCGTTCAGACTGCCGGATGAGTATTCTACGGAAGATCTAGCAAGAGCGCTTGAAAGCGAGGTATTACCTAAGGGGTTAGGTTTTACCGGGCATATTGATAATTTTGATGCGTTTGGGGACAGGACTCTGTTTGCTAAAGTTGTTACTGATGCAAAGTGGGTGGCGCTGAGGGACGCGGTGTATGGGGCGGTTGTGAAGACGGCTCCGGGGTGCACGAAGAAAGACGGAAGGCCTTTTGCGCCACATATAAGTTGCAGCAACAGAGACATTCCGGCAGGCGTTATGACTGATGCGCTGCAGGTGATGAATGAGCTGAATCTGGTGGAAGATTTCCCGGTGGACAATGTTACGATATTTGAGAGACAGGGCGGGAAGTGGGTGAGTGCGGTGGAAATTAACTTAGAAACAACAGTATTGTAATGCCTAACCGTAACTTGGAATAAAACAGGAAAGCTAATAAGGTGTATAATAACAAAAGGAAAGCATGATTGACAGGTATCTGGAGCGCGGAGATATGTTTGTTCTGGATGACTGCGGTGTAAAAGCTGAATGTGTTGTCACAAGGGAAGGCGAAGGAGTGTACGAGCTGAAAAATATTACCGTCTAGTGCATCTTTTATTGTATCAGCAATACTATCAATGTCATAATATGTACTGTAGATTCTCTTAAATCCAAGAACAGGAGCCATATCCTTTGGGTCTAAATATGCAATTTTTGTATTTAATGCGTTGCTTGAACCTATCTTAAAATAATCTTCTGGATAAATCTTTTTTAGTTCATTAAAAGCCCTAAATCCTTCACAGATAATTACTCTCGGATATACTTTTTTTATATTCAGTTTTGATTTGAAATAACAAGGCAGACTGTCCCTGTTTTGACCTGCTTATATAACTGTCGGAGCTTCTGCTACCACTTAACTCTTGCTTCAGGCTTAACAGGGTACCGATGAAATTCTTCCGCACCTTTTTTGGTGACTGACTATATGTGTTTGATTCAGGATGCTTTTCCTGTAATCCGCTTTGAATGACGATACAGTTTTGTTTTTTATTTTGATGAGAGACTTTTTTGTTCTCAAAAAAAGACTGTTTATTTAAAAAAACAGCCCAAAGTTGTATTTGTTTTAGAATTAGTATTGACAACTTGGGGCCTTATATGTGTTATGCTATTTTCTTACAACTAGGAATTTTATCTAAATCATTTCCAAGTTTTTCCTGCATTTCTCTCAAGTCTAGTTCATTCTGCATATTAAGCCAGAATTTAGAAGTTGTTCCAAAATATTTTGAAAGTCTGAGAGACATTTCTACAGAAATTTTTCTTTTATTATGTACCAAGTCCAAAATAGAACTTGTTGATACACCTAAATCTTTTGCAAGACGATAAGGTGTTATTTCAAGAGGTTCTAAAAATTCTTCTACAAGAATATCGCCAATTTTTGGCAGTTCAAATTTTTCATCTAAATTTTTATCCATAGCGTTCTCCTTAGTGATAATCCACTATCTGAACTTCATAAGCTTCGTTATTTTGAAACTTAAACTGTATTCTCCACTGATTATTGATTCTTATTGAACAATAATCTTTTAAATTTCCAACCAAATGTTCAAACTTATTTCCTGGAGGAATTTTTAAGTCATCTTCGGATTCCGCTGAATGAATAATGAGTAGTTTTGCAAATGCCCTTTTATGAATTTCAGGCGGAAACTTCGGTGTTTTTTTACCATTCCAAATCTTTTCAGTTTCGGAATCGCCGAATGATTTAATCATAGTTATAGTATATGTCACACAGATATATCTGTCAAGAAGATATGATTAAAATTTCCCATTCCTTATATTTGCTAATTCTTTGAAAAATAGCATTTTTTTGTGGATGCGAAGAAATGTTAAACTCGAATTTTTTCTTATTTTTTAAATTTCAAAAACCATGTCAGTGGTGTGTGTGCATAACTACGCAGTTTAAACGGTGGCGGGCGCAGACCCGGCGGACGGATAATATACGTGTTCGGGAAAACAGAAGAATAATATTTTTCGCACAGTATTTTATTAGTGCCGTAATCGCCCCACACAGAATTTGCGCCGCACTGCTGATTTTCAGAGAATGACTGTATGTTTGTTTCCGGGTAAACGGCACTTGAACTTATAAAAATAAATTCACCGCTAAAATTTTTTCCCAGTGCAGAAGAAAGAATACGGGCATCTTCTTCCCTGTATGCGCAGACATCTATCACTACATCAAAGTCATACCCGGAAAGACTGTCCGGCACAAGCGAATGTCTGTCAGCCTGAATAAGCTGTACGCCGGGTACTTGCGCCCGAGTGTTCCTGTTCAGCACAAATACTTCGTTTCCTGAAGTGCAGAAAAATTCTGCAATCCGCCGCGAAACAAATACCGTTCCGCCTGTAACAAGCATTTTCATTATATGAAAAAAGCTCATCATTTTTTGCAAAGATTCCGAATATGCAACTCCTCATTTCTGCATCAATATGCTTTAAGTAAAAATTTTCCATATCTTTCCCATTTTTTTATCAGGTCATCGGAAATTGTTGTTAATTTCGGAATTTCAATTGATGGAAACATACAAGGATTTATTACAATTTTGGGGATTGATGTAGTTTCAAAAAAATGGAACTTTTAGACTCTTCTCGAGAACGCGAACGAATTACACTTCTCGAAAGTTGAAACTTTCTATGCACGGACTTTTAGGAATAAAAACTTTTAATTCAATCCAAGCAATTCATATATTTTTTGCTGGGTTTCATTTGCATCAATGCTTCCTTTCTCAGAAATTTTATGACAAGACCATTCTGTAAATTTTTGCATAAAATCTTTAACTCCTTCAAAATTTGAATTTGTAATTTTGGGAAGTTTGTCGTATGATTTGTTTATATCGGTTACCGTGTTGTTGTGAAAATCCTGCAAAGTGCTTTAGGGTATGATGGAATCGACATTGCGGCTGAGTTTGTTCCGTTTCTTAATGAAATACCAAGGATTTCAGAGTTTGTAAAATATTTGGTAAAACTCTTCTGGAAAAAAGTAACTTTATTTGCCGGAATTATGGGAGTCTATACTATTATTGTTTTTGGAATCGTAAAGCCTTTATTAATAGATCAATATTTCTAATATATTGTAACTATAGCTAGAATTGCTCATATGCTACAAGAAGGACAGTTTTTAATCAAATTTCTTAGTTCTTAATTACAAAACAAAGTAATCTCTTAATATAAAAAATAATGGTATCTATCGTTAAATGACAGAGGTACTGAAGTATTATTTATTTAAAAAGGAGAAATAATATGGATGAATTACCAGAAGAAGGAAAAGCAGAAATTACTGTTATTGCAGGTGCTACAACAGCTGGTGCTGCAATTGGATCGTGTATATGTCCTGGAGCAGGAACTGCAATTGGTGCAGGAATTGGTGCTATAACCGGAGGAATTGCAGTAATAATTAAGACGATACATGAAAATGAATAAAGTAAATAAAGTGATGCAGAATCTCTAAAATCATGCTACAATTTACTGTTAGGAAATTGGAGTTTTTGTAGATTTGTATCACAAATTAAATAAAAAAAACTTTTTTTCTTTCACTCTATCGTTTTTTAACAGAGAGTTCAACATATAATCATAAATAGGTGGTATTACTCATGGCAACTTGTAAAAAATGCGGAAAGACACTCAAAGTAACAAATGAGGTATTATCTGTAAAATCCGGATCAATGGCCGAAAAGAATGGGCTAACAAAAGGCGATTGTGTTGTTTCAATTGATGAACAATCAGTAAAAAATAAAAATGACATTGATGTTGCTACTAAAGACAAAACTAATTGCAAAATAAACATTAATCATAATGGTCAAACAAAAACTATTACTGTAGACAACCCTCATGAATTCATTAATGGAATAGTGTTTTCTGATGAAAAAGTTTGTTCTAGTTGTGGTACCAAACAGAAGGGAAATAAATTACCTTTAATAATTGGTATTATTGGAGCCATAATTGCAGCAATTGTTATAGTTCTTGTTATCCCCAAAAAAGAAAAAATTACAACTTCGGATATAAATATTGGAGAAAATAACGCTTCATTCAGTGAAGAAAAAGTTGGTGCTGATAACATTGATAAAATGAAAGAAACAGACCTGTCTGTTGATGTTAATGGTAATAAAGTATCTATTACTGCATCAGGTTCTCTATCTGAAACAGAAAAAGCAAAAAATATTGATGCTATGAATCAACAATTGATAGAAACAAATAATGATTCTTATGAATTCCTTGATTTTGATGATTCTACTCCATTATTTGCTATAGAAAAAGTTGGTGCTGACAACTATCGCAAAATGTATTCTAAGAATGACAAATTTGATATAAGAAAGCCAGTTATAAATGGATATAATTTCAATAATTTAAGTCAGGAACGCCTTGCTGATATAGGACAATCAAAAAAAGAAATTTTAGGAACAATCTATTTTGATTATGGATATGCTAACTGGCCCAAAACAGCTGTTGTTCAAGTTCAAAAAACAACATTAGGAAAAATTGACTTTAATAAAACTCGTTATACAGAAACTGTTTCCGCTCTAAAATCACTGTTAACAGAAATACCTCAAGGAGCACTTCAGAATACACTTTTCTACATCGACGGACATACAGATCATACTAGTCCACATGATTTCAACCAAACATTATCAGAAGCTCGAGCAGATTGTATTAAAGAAATATTAATTAAAAACTTTGGAATCAATGAAAAAAACATTGTCACTAAAGGTTATAGTTGGGACCGAATGGCTGTAAATACAATGGAAGAATGTCCAGAAAATCGACGTGTTGAATTAAGTGTTGTTTTCTTTAATTAATATGAGAGTAGTTCATAAATTTATTTCCATTATTTTGTTATCTCTTTTTTGTTTAAGTTTCTGCTCATGTTCTGAAGCATATCATTGGCAGAGCTCAATAGATGGGAATTTATATTTATGGACTAAAGAAACAAAAGCATTTGCTTGGGATGGGGATATTAAAGGAAAATTTCCAAACGGAAAGGGGACTGTCCAATATTACGAAAATGGTAAGAAAAGCAACAAAGAAAAATTAGATTTAATTTTTGGTGCAGAAGAAAAACAATATATACTATTAGGCAATACACAAAATAAGTATGTTGGAGATTTTTCAAAAAAAGGTTCAGTAAAAACTCCTGACGGAATTGGAGTTTTAATTCGACCTGATGGGCAAGTATATGCGGGGAATTTTTCATCTGGCCAATTAACTAAAGCATTTCATTTTGTAAATAACAACATACAATATTATGGAGAATTCAAAAATAATCGATATTCAGGAACAGGTGATTATTTTAGAAATGGTGAAATAATTTATTCTGGATTATGGGAAAATGGAAATCAAAATGGACCAGGAACGGAGTATCAAGATAAGGCAGAATTCTCAGGTGTTTATAAAAATGGAAAAAGAGAAGGTGATTTCGAAATAAAACGAAATGGAACAATACGCCTTGTTACTTTTCATGAAGGTATTGCTGATTTAAGAAATTGTAAAATCTATTTTAACGATGGAACAATGTGGATTGGGGCTTTATCAGCAAATTATGAACCGGAAGGCTATGGCCAAACTATGGATTCTGACGGCATGGTCAGATTTGAAAATAGGGTAAAAGGTGAATTAACAGGATACCAAACATTTCCTTTCCCTGACGGATCTTCTTATGAAGGCGAAGTCGTAAACGGAAAAAGAAGTGGGTATGGAATACAAACTTATTCAACAGGCATCACATATTCTGGAAATTGGGAAGAAGATCGACAATCTGGATATGGAGAATTAGTCATTGATGATGACTGGTATTATTCTGGAGATTGGAAAAACGGTCTTTATGATGGCTATGGAAGTTTTTACTTTCCAGATTTCCTTTATGAAGGCAATTGGAAAAGTGGAAAAAAAGATGGTTACGGAACATTAACATTATCTAATTTATATTATGAAGGTTATTGGCATAATGATGAATTAGATGGTAATGGGTATATCTCTTATCAAGACGGCTCATATTATGAAGGAAACTGGAAAAATAATAAAAGAAACGGTTATGGTGAATACGTTTGGGCCGATGGTTCTTCATATTATGGTAACTGGGAAGATGACTTTCCTAATGGTGAAGGTGAAATAAACTTAGCAAATGGAGATTATTATTCTGGAGAAGTAGAGTATGGATACTTTTCTGGTGATGGTGTTTATATATTTGCTAATGGAGATAGATATGAAGGAACTTTTGTTGAAAATAAAAAATCCGGATTAGGCTTATATTATTTTGCAAATGGTAATTCATATGAAGGAGAATTCCAAAATAATCAACCTAATGGTAAAGGGCGTTTTTATTTTGAAAATGGAACTTTCTACGAAGGAAATTTTGAAAATGGAAAGCTAAAAGGAGAAGGTTCTCTATATATTCCTGAAGAAAATGATTACACAATTATTACTTCTTCATTCTGGTCTGAAAACTTAATTCCAACAACAGGTTCTGTTTTATTTGCAAATGGAGATGAATTTGTTGGTACATTAAAGAATGGAATGCCAACAGAAGATGGAAGTTGGACTACAAGGGAAGAAAGATTAAACAATAGATCTACTGCTCAAAAATTACGTGAGTTTTATGGTACTCATCAAAAAACAATCGAAAAAGTTTTCTCTATCACAGAATGGGTGATTACAGGAATAAATGCAGCTGCAACTGTTGCAGAATTTATTCCATTCCCTCCGGTTCAAGCAGTGGCCATGGTTGTGGATAAAGCTTGTGATGTAGCAAGTTGTGTTATATCAGGAACTAACATTGCAATTAAAACCGCAGTTTTAAATTACGACATAAACGAAATTAAACAAACTAGTGGTTCTGCAGAAGAAATTGCAGCACTTAAAAAGCAATATGCAAAGGATATTTCCGGAGATGTAATAAATATCACCGCAACTGTAGGTTTAGCAAGTATTCAAGCAATTAGAGCTGGAACTAAAGCAAAAAAAGCTGTAGAAATGTATCCTAAATTAGCAAAAGTTTCCAAAACTGTTGAAGGAACTGGTCAACTTGCAAAAACTGCCAAATCTGGAAAATTTGCAGATAAATTAGTTAGAGGAACAGTTTCAATCGCTTATGGAAAGGCCGGAGCACAATTAGTGAAAGCTTACGGAGATGATGCTGCAAAAATGCTCTTTAAGTATGGTGACAAAGCTTTATATGCTTTAACTGATGCTGGCGAAACAGTATTAAAGATTGCAGAACGAGGTGGAGAAAAAGCATTAAAAGTAGTGTTTGATAATGGCGAGGATGCTATCAAAATACTTGGAAAAAATATAGACAATTTAGATGATGTTGCAGGTTTAATAGCGAAAAAGGGTAAAGCAGGGATTAAACTATTAGAAACCGCTGGAAATTCGGCTGCTGACATTGCTAAACAAATCGCAAAACATGGTGATGATTACTTTGAAATAGCAAAGAAATTAGGTTCTCGAAATATACAGAAACTTACAAAAATAACCTCTGAATATGGTGATGATGCATTAGAAACCTTATTAAGAGTACAAAGAGAAAATCCTAAAAAACTTACAAAGGCTATTCAATATATTGATGCAAAGGGGCTTGATGGTATACATGATATTAAAAAATGGGAAGGTAAGATTCCTGATAATGTAACTTCAGCCACTATTCGATTAGCAAAAAAACGATATAAAGGTGCTGTAAAAGCAGCTACCGATGCAATGTTAAAATTGCCTGCATTAAAACTTTCAACAAAAGAAATGGATATGATCAGAAAGAATCCAGAATATCTTTATGAATTAGTTGAAAAATATACGGGAAAATCATTTAAAGATGGCTATAAAGAATTTTTTATTCGCATGAGTAAGCAGAACAAAAATCAAATTGTTGAAATTTGGAATTATAGTGCAGATGCTCGTAATGTTGTAAAAGGAGCCATCAGAAATGGAGGAGGAAAGCATGAGTGGCTCATGTGTGAAAATTTCTGCTCATTTCTTACAGATACAAAATGGGGAAAAGATGGACCTTACCTCGCAAATATTATAGATCAACTTGCAACTGATACTACTTCAGTTATTATGAGTAATGGTTGGACACATTTAGCAGAATGTATGGCTACTCGAGGAAATGCTAGAAATCCACGCTCAGTTATTCATAATGGAATTCGTCAAATAATGAAAGAATCAAATAATGCTGACGAATTAATGTTGAAATTAAGAAATTGGATATATGATAACTTTACTCAAGAAGCATACGATGCTTTTGAGGAAGTATTAGCACTTTGTATTAACTAGAGGAACTATGAAATATTCTATTCAGACAAAACAGAAAAATTACTTATCAGGATTAGAACATAACTCAATAAATGAAGTTATAGATGCTATAGTTTTTTATGATTTATTACCACCTTTTAAGATTTTTGATGAATCAAAAAATGATGTAACAAATGAGGTTATTTCGAAAATAACCAAATTAGGCTATAAATTTATTGACAAAAAGAAAGTGGCAACTAATATTCCATCAGGGTTACAAGAGTTAATGAATAAATATTATAGAAACACTGTAACTTTAAAGGAAATTGGAAATATATCTGTAAAATTAACAACAGTAAAAGATATTAAGTCTATAAAAGGTTTCTATGATTTATGGGAAAATAAAGCAATAACAATTGGTGTTAGTGGCTCAAAAGTATTGTTTCTTGATTGTTTTACTAAATCTATTTGTACAATATCTTCAACTTCTACTAAAGACTTATCAAAGAAAACTGTTGTATCAAATACAGTTACTGAGTTCATAAAATCATATAAAGCAAATGTTCAATAAAAAAAAAGTTTTCGCTTGTATAATTGCTATACTATTTTGTTCAGAGTCATTTGCTTTAAACTCATTCGATATTCTCAAGGCTATAAGAGAAAAACTCCCATTGCTCAAGGATTCCTCATCAGGTGCAATAGATTCAAAAGGAAACTACACAAAAGGATCAGAGAATGGATTAAACTGTTCCGGTTTTGCAAAATGGATAATAGATGGCTTTTATTACCCATTAACCGAAGGAATTTCAGAACGTTATATATCACTAAAAGCTCTTCGTGAAAAACACCCAGGCGAAAGAGGTCCAAAAGAAATATTAAAATATGAAGATTCTCGTGACCCTTATTTTGGTTTAGATTGGACAAGAAATTTAGCAGTAGAACTTGGAAAAAAGAGGGGAGAAAAAACTTCGTATAAAAAATATGATGTTACTGATTCTACTATATCAGAATATGCAATGAACTGTGGTTACCCATTAAAAAAAATCGAAGAAGTTTTATTGGAGCAAGAAAAACTTCATCCGGGAAGAATTTATCTCGGTTCAATAAATGGTTTATATGGGAATAATCCAAGCTTATGGCAGCATTATCATATTGCAATTTTCATCCCTTATTACGAAAATAACGAACTTAAAATTGCTGTACTAGAGAGAAATAAAGAAACATCATTCTCTTATTTACAAAAACGCTATCCTGGTACTTATTGTCATTTAGTGGGAATTACAATTGAAGGTGAATTTGAATTGATGAAACCGTAAAATTGGATTAATTTGGTAAAAAATTTAGTAGAATGTGCAGAAGGAAATATTAAGATTAATTTTTTCTCACATTTTACAAGAAGAAACACTTCAGCTATAGTCCTATATTTAAAACTACGAAACTCCAGTCTCCAGGACTATTTTTGGGAGAAAAAATGATATCAGTAATTGACACAAATCTTTTGTATTATTTAGCTAACATTTCTACTGAACAATCTACATATGATTCAACATTGTTATTAAATAATTTAAAATCCGATTATACCGAAGTAGAAGTATCAGATCTTTCTATACTTGAAGCATGTGTTGCTTTTAGAAATGATAGAATAAAACTAATTAAAATTTTTAATTTTATAAAAAATAATAATATCTGTATTAACTCGATTTTTCATGATGAACACAATTTTAATGGAAATGAAATTATTTTAAATTATAATAATCCCAAATATTTAGACACTATTGTTTGCCATGCTTATAAATTAAAAAAAGATATTGAAAATAGCTACTTACGTTTTTGGACAACATCAATAGCTTCTATTATAGTGTCATGCAAATCATTTTCAATAAATAATGTATTTTCATCTAATAACTACAAGAATGAGCTTGCAACTATTATGATTAATAGCAGTTTACCTGAAAGTCCTCTAGGTGAATATTATGAACTAGTTTTAAATGATTTTTATGAATCAAATGATAAATTTTCACTAAGGGAAAATAGACTTAAAGAATCCATAATTAGTAAAGTTTTTGAGTTTAGCGAAAGTTTATACGGTTTTACTGAAGTAGAAAAACGTGGTATAGATTATAAAAAATTACTTCAAAAGGATAATAATTTTACACAAGAAGAATGGAAGATTATATTTGATATTTTTTCGGATAAAACCATAACCAAATTAGAAAAACGAAAAACGAGTAAATCTCGTAGTTTTGAAAAAGAAGAAATCGATAATCTTCATAAAAATCTTCTACATTTTGAAGAAACTTTATCAAATGCTGGAAAAATTTCAAAATGGCAATGTAAATACCTGAGAATTTTGTTTGAATCCATACTAATTTCAAAAAATCAAAAATTAAATAAAAACGACATTATAGATTCAATGTTTCTAAATTATTATCCAACAAAACAAATAATATCAGTAGATGAAGGATTACAAAAGAAAATAAATATGATAACTAAAGAAGCTTACGATTCAAAAGAAGTTTCCAATGAAAACTATTATTATGATATAGTAAATTTCTTAAATAAGTGTAAAAAAATCAGTTCTGATTCAAAGAAAGAGAAGCGTGCGGATGTCAAAAAATTAAAGTAGCGAAAAATGGAACAGATATTTCAAATACTAAATGACCTGAACATTCCATACGAATTACAGGAACACAAAGCAATTTTCTCAGAAGAAGATTCCAAAGATGTTGTAATCACTCTTGAAGGAACAGATGTTAAAAATCTGTTTGTAAAAGACAAGAACAACAACTATGGTCTGGTAAGCCTTGATTTGCCTAAGAGGGCAGACTTAAAGAAAATTGCTACAGCTTTTGGTTATGGCAGACTCAGTTTCTGCAATCCTGATGAGCTGATGAAATATCTGAACATCACTCCAGGTTCAGTGACTCCACTTTGCATTATGTTCGATACCCAGCGTTCGGTTAAGGTTCTGTTTGATGAAAACTTTGAAGGCAAAAAAGTGATTATTCATCCTCTACGAAATACAGCATCCGTAAGCATAACTTTTGATGATTTGAAACGGTTTGTTGAACATTACGGCCATACATTTCAGTTAGCGGATGTTTATAAGGAAGAAGAATGACACCGCAGATTGTACTTAGTTTTCTTTCATTTGTAGCCCTGAGTGGAATTACTCCAGGACCTGCAAATCTTACATCTTTAGCCACCTCTCTGACATACGGAAAAAACTCTGCATTACGACAGTGGATTGGACTGATTTCCGGCTGTATCACAGATGCAATGATTTCAGTTCTGATTGCATACTTCCTTGGTACTGCACTCAATGAATATGTAAAATACCTGGCCTTTATAGGAGTAGCATATCTATTGTGGATGGCATTTCATATGCTAAAAACGAATTACTCAACAGAGCAGAAGGAAGTAAAACAACCTGGATTCTGGAGAGGATATTTCCTGCAGCTCACAAATGTAAAAGTCATTCTTACCTGTATAACGGCATTAAGTTCCTATGTTCTTCCAGTTACACGCAGTTTCAGCACATTATTGATTTTCGGTTTTTGTCTTGGAGTAATTCAACCAACCTGTAATCTAGTCTGGCTTTTCACAGGTGTTGCTTTGCAGAGATTCTTTGTCAGATACCAGAAAGTCATCAATATCGTAATGGCAGTTCTCCTGGTATTATGTGCAGCCAGTCTTGCAGTAGTACCGTTTAAGAAAACCACAACTGAGTTCCCACAAGCAGAGTATGACAAAGCCTACGAGACCTTAATCTCCGAAAACTACACAAAGGCTGCCAAACAATTCGCCCGACTTTCCTCTAAGAATTCTGTCTACCCGGAAATCTGGTATCAATTCGGTTCCTGCTGCATGGAAACGGGTGAATACGACACAGCGATCAATGCTTTTAGCAAGGCTGCAGAGCTCTACGAGAACTCTGTTATGTACGATGATAAACTTGGCCTTCATAACGATGCCCTGGTAAATATTGGTGAAGTCCACCTTCTCCGTCATGATTTTGATTCAGCTAAAGATCAGTTTGAAAAATGTTTATCTCTTAAAAATGACCGTGATATGATCATAGCAATTGCAGCTACATATATTCGCCTTGGATTTACTGCAGAATGTGAAGCTTATTTTGCTGAAAAAGGGTTAGATTTAGCAGAATTACGCTAAAAATGAAGATTTAACGCTAGTGGTAGCGTGTTAGTAGTGTAATATGCTCATAATACACTAAATATAGCGTAGGTAGACAGAATTTAGATTATACCTAGTAAATTAGTAGGTTTTTATCTACCTTCAGAATACCATGAATCCCCTTAGTTATCAAGCATTTTCCATTCTTTTTTGAGAATCGCATACTCATATGTATTCTCATACACGGGATTTCCATCTGCATCGTTTACAAACGTAACAAACTCCTTGTAGAATCCTTCCTGACGGAATCCCAATTTCTCCAGGAGTTTCTGACAGCTTATATTGTAATCTTCAGTATAAGCGAAAATTCTTCTTGCATTACATTCTTTAAACAGATAATCAATGTATGCAGTGGCGGCTTCCTTCATGTATCCTTTTTTCCGGAATCTTTCATTCAGCATCCAGCACAATGAATATGTGTCTTTTGGACCGCCAAACTCATTTGTTGTAATTGCTTCTGAAAAGATTTCGCCAATAACTTTTCCGGTTTCTTTAAGCTCAATAGCCATATATAAAGGATTCGAAATGCGGCTTTTCAAGGATTCCTGGCACTGTTCCAGTGTATCTACTTTCATTTCCATGAAGCAATTTATGTTTATTTCTTTGAGATATTCATAGAGATCTGAATCATCCGAATTTGAGAATTCCCTCAGCCTTAATTTATTTGTTAGTATCATTCTCTTATTTTCCAATATATCGGGTATAAATCTATAATTTATATCATAGTGTATGTTTTTCTAGACATTCATACACCTATCTCTTTTTCTCCATAACATCATAAACAAGAAGCGATCCATTTTCACAGTCAATCCCTTCATGACATATAGTTTTATAACCCCGCTTGTCATACATCTTAACCGCAGCCAGCGAAGCATCTATTACAACTGAATCAAAAGTATCAAAGATCTTTTTCTCAAACATATCAAAAATATATGAACCATAACCTTTTTGCTGTTCAGAAGGTTTTACAAAAACCCTGGTTATATGATTCTCATAAACAGTTCCTGTGCCTACCAATGTACCATCAACATACAGACCATAAACCCTTCCACCATTAACATCTTCGGTAAGATTTTCCATAGAATGATGCTTACAGAAGAATTCCACCACTCCGGTAGCATAATACTTTGAATAACAGATCCGTATAACGCTTTGAACCAGATTATAAACCTCATTCAACTCATTAAAATTTATATTTTTCAATGTCATTATATCATTCCTTTTAATAAAGTAATCTTTTAATTACTCGCAAGATTGCAAGTTTTGTATAGTGGTTTTAAACATAAAACACACCTTTAGTATCCATACCCTTCGCTGATTACCCCTTAATGACTATATATAAAATTATGTATATTTATACATTTGTCTTCTTCATCTTCCCAAAGCAATTTATAAAGACTGTCAAAACTCGGATATTTATTTTTTCCTTTTATTTTAGAAACATGTTCTAGCCCTTTTCGAATTGAAGTCAACCATCCGGAATGATATTCAGGAAAATCCTCATAATAATAAATTTTTATCAAATGTTCCCATCTAATGCCAAATTCGTTTGTAAGTTTTATTTTTATAAAACTCCATTCGGTTGCCATTTCATTTAATTTTTTTTGAAATTCTACTTCCGAAATTTCTCGTCTCAATCTTTCTTCATAAAGATTTGAAAGATGTGTATATTGTTCTTCAAGGATTGTCATTGTTTCATCAGAAGTTGTTTTCTTTGTTGAAAGTCTGGACATTTCCTGGAGACTTTGTTTTTCATAAATCTGTTTTTCTTCAAGTTCTTCTTGCAGTTCATCTAAAAACTGTTCTGATTCTTTTAACTGTTTTTCTCTTTCAAAATCTTTAAACATTTTGTTACCTCTCACCTATATTATAGTTCAATTTTCCAAAAAAAATTCAAAAATCTGACTGGTGCCAGCTTGAATGTCCTGGTGGGGTAAGTACGTATCCGAAATTGACGATGCTATTTTATTTTCATTGTAAAGTTCATCCTTGCTTTTATACTCCTTTGGGAGTATAATCTGCTTATGATAAAGACGATATATCATGGTTCAGAAAAAATTGTTGAAAAACCTCTCTATGGATTTGGTAAACCCTATAATGATTATGGCTTGGGCTTTTATTGTACAGAAGTTTTAGATATGGCTAAAGAATGGGGTGTTTCGCAGGAACGGGACGGCTTTGCAAATATTTATCAGATTGATACCGAAGGGCTTTCTATACTCAATCTGAATAATACTGAATATACGATACTCCATTGGATTACGGTTTTACTTGAAAATAGGTTTTTTGATACCATAACGCCTCTTGCAAATGAAGCTAAAGAATATCTGCTCAATAATTTTACAGTTCCTTATAAAGAATATGATATTTTAACCGGATATCGTGCTGATGACAGCTATTTTTCTTACGCACAAGACTTTATTAATGGTGCAATTTCTGTTCGGCAGCTTGGAAATGCAATGAAACTTGGAAATTTGGGCACTCAATTTGTCTTAAAAAGTCAAAAAGCTTTTGAAAAAATTGAATTTAAAGGATACGAAATAGCAGAGTCAGCTGTATGGCATGCAAAAAAGATGAATCGTGACAGAAGTGCACGCCGGCAGTATTTTGATTTTGAAAAAAATAAGCGTCAAAGAGGTGATTTGTATATTGTTCAGATTCTTGACCAGGAGATAAAAGCTGATGATCCACGCTTACGATAAAGTATATCTAGCAAAAGCTCAAAATAATCTTGCTGCTATGCTTGATTTTGCCGTTTATGATTTGAAAGAAGATTTGTCCTCGTTTTATCAGAAATTTCTTCGTTCTACACTCTGTGTACAGTTTGAAAGAGGTGAGCCGTCTATAATTGCCGGAATTTCAGGGGTAGAATTGGCTTTGCAGGTAATTAATGATGAAAAACTTGCTTCAAAATATCGTCCTGCAGTAGACAGGAGTCCGGAATACTGGTGCGGATGGGCTTTGGCATATTTTCAGTGGCAGACGAACCTGAATTTCCGTGATATTAATGCATTAATTCCGATTTTTGAAGTGCTTGCTCTTTATTCTCCGTATCACGAAATGGATATAACTCAATTTTGCGATAAGATGCTTGAACTTTATAATACTCGAAAAGGGGGTACAAATTTAAAGATACTGCGTCTTAATGCAGGCTTATCCCAAAGAGAATTGGCTGAAATATCCGATGTCCCAGTGCGTACAATCCAGCAATATGAACAAAATAAAAAAAATATAAATGCGGCTAAAGCGGAAACTGTAGTTAAACTTGCAAAAGCCTTAAATACTTCAGTTGAAAAATTAATGGAAATTGACGTAGTAGAGAAATGCAAAATTGCAAAGAGGTAGACAGAAAAGCTTCTGCCCAGCCTCTTAATTTTTACATTAAATTCCAAATCCGATTTTCTTGCTGCCAGCGTTTTTTTCTTCTTGGATTTTGCACAGCTCGTCGATGATGTATTTTGAATTGCGTTCTTCAGAATCCATAAAGCGCACCCGGCTGGCAAGAACACCAAAATCTCCCGGTGTAACGCTTGAAAAACCTGCAAGGTGCAAAATTTGTTCGTCGTCAAAAGAAAGGGTTGAAAAATACCTGTTCAGCAAGGTTCTGATTCTGTTTTCATTAAGTGGCTTAAATTCAACGATGATGTGAAAGCGGCGGTTCATTGCGGCATCCATGATTGAGCGGAGGTTTGTCGTACAAATCATTATTCCCGGAAACTCTTCCATTTGAGTAAGGAATTCATTAACCTGAGTGCGTTCCCAGCTGTAATTGGCATTTTCGCGGCTTGCAAAAAAACTGTCTGCTTCGTCAAACAAAAGAATGCTGTTAGTTCTTTCGGCTTCTTCAAATGCATTGCGGATATTTTTTTCGCTTTCGCCTACGAATTTATTAAGAATGTCGCTAGCACGTTTGAGCAAAAGCGGACGTCCTGTCTGCATGGAAATGTAGCGTGCAAATTCAGTTTTACCAGTTCCGCTTAAACCGTAAAACAACATTCTTATTCCGCTTTGGGCATCTCCTGTCATCTGATTTTCTTCTGAATAAGCACAGGCATTTTTAATCATTTTGATAATTTGCTCAGGTTCAATAGAAGCATTCAGAACTTCAAGGTCATAGGCAGCGCTGACACTTTTGCGGATACAATTGCTTCCGTTTATGAGGAGAGAATTTTCTTTTATGACAGATTTTACGCATCCTACAAGTTCTTCGTTTTTGCCTGTATCATAACCAAGACTTTTGATTGCCTTTACTATATTGTCAACGGAAGAGCCTGTTACCCGGTAAGTGTCAAAAAGTTCAAGAATTTGAGAATTTGTCTTTTCATCAAGGGCAAGCGGAGAAAGTTTTGTGTGTGCAATTTTCCTAAGCTGTGATTGGGGCATAGATTCAAATTTGTATGAGTAAGTAAAACGGCGAAGTGTGCTTTCGTCCATCTGGCTGGTAAAATTTACAATCCAGATAGTTTTGTTCTGGCTTTCTTCCAGCATTTTATTTACAATTCCCTTGGTTGCAGAAGGAACAGGCATTCCAAAAAAATTTATATTCTTAGAGTTCAAAAGTCCTTCTGCTTCGTCAATTATGTACATACAGTTTTCTGATTTCATCGAAAGCAGACAGTTTAAGCGGCACAGGGTGTTAGTCGATGAATTAGAACCGGAAACTTCGCTTTCATTTTTGAAAATATATGTTTTAAGTCCGCTTTTTTTAGCAAGCGATTTTGCAAATTCTGTTTTACCGCTGCCAGGCTTTCCGTAAAGAAGGATGGAAACGCTTTGGTCGCTTTTGAGCATAGTAGAAATGATTTTCTGAGATTCCTTATTTACCGTAAAAGAATCGAGGTCGTAATAATTTTCTGATTTATCAATTTTAAGAAGGTCACAGAAATACGGCTGCATTGAGCCTGCCTGAATACATTCCATAAAATCTCCGTTTATATCCCTTGCATCTTCAAAAAAACCGTACATGCGGAGTTTGCCGTCTTTACGCAGGCATAAATTCAAATCGCGCTTTGAAAAACCAAGTATAGCTGAAAAAATTTCGTCTTTTTCGGCATCGCCAAATTCATTAAGAAGCCCATTAAAAAGATTGTTGGAAGAAAATCTGTAAAATAAAAGCAGAACATGCGATTCTTCTTTTGACAGATTGACTGCTTTTTTTACAAAATCAACAGACTTTGTGTTGCAGAGAACTTTTTTTAAATGCACCGGAATTGATTCCAAAGGGGCGGGTTTTTCTGACGATTCAGCCGCAATTAAAAAATTTGCAATTAACGCAAGCAGGAATTCATTTGACTTGGTGGCAGTAAAACAACGGAATAAATTTATAATCAAAATATCTGGATTATTAAAATTGTAAAGGAATCTGTTAATTTTATCATCTTCTGAAAAACGGAGGGGAATTTTTGAGTCAGAAAAACAGATGTACGGATTTTCTTTTTCGCCGAGAGGAGTAAGAAGTTTGAGTTTTGCATATTTGTTTATTGTTTTTTCCAGATAAGCTTCGGCTTTTATGTAACTTCCAATTGTTTTTGCAAGGCGTAGAAAAATGGTGTAGCTTAATGTAAGGTAGTTTTCTTCATTATCTTGTTCTAAAGAATTATCATGTTTATATTTTGTAATTACATAAAGGTAATAAGAAAAAATTCTGCAGTCAGATAAACTCATTTCCTTGATGCTTGTCTTTGTGCTTCTTTGCATGCGTCTTCTAGCGCTTCTGATATAATCAAGTCTACTCATGAAATCCTCCAGTATAAAAGTCAGCGATTACCCCTTTAGTTTTAGAGAAGTAATTTTGAAAAGATGGAGTATAATATAGTTTTAAAAATCGAAAAGTTTACAAAAATTTTTAAAAAAGTGATAAAAAATTTGAAAAAAACAACTAAAAGACTATACAATTATGAAGTAAAGAGTAGGATTTCTTAAGATTTTATAAGCAAAAAGTGCAACTTCTTCAATTTTTTTTTAATTCCGATAACTTTTAGTTAATCATCTTTTAGATTATCAACAGAAGATAAAATAATACAGAAGCATAATAAAACATATAACTGTTATAGGATCCATGCCTATAGTGATTGCTATAAAACTTGCAATTATATTAGGAATTCCAATTATGACAAGTATTACCGAACCCCATGCAAGCTGCCCAATAGGACTTAAAAGAGCAACAATTATTGTACTTACACTTACAAGAAAGATTATTCCAGCAACACCTTCAAGAAGGCCATCGAAAAGAAACTTACATAATGGATAACTGATACTGGTAAGTACTAAAAGTATAATCAACCTTAAAATTTACTCCCCAAACTCTTTAATCAGGTCTTCGTGATTTTTACAGCCGGTTTTCATATAAATTTTTGAAAAATAGTTTTCAAGCGAGCGTTCCATAATGTTCATTTCTTTTGCAATCTGGGAGTTTGTTTTCCGTTTAATTACTTTTTTTAAAACGACCTGTTCCTGTTTTGTAAGCCCGTCAAAAATCGTTTTATATGAAAAAAGAGGTGCCACTAGAGTTTGCTGGACATAAGTGTCTCCTCCGAGAACAGTTTTAATTGCCGAAAAAAGTTCGCTTTCCGGGGCCGATTTTAAAACAAAACCGTCTGCACCGCCTTCAAGTGCAAGCGACACAATTCCAGGCTTTGTAAACATTGAATAAATTATCACTTTTACGGAAGGAAGATTTTTCTTTACCTCGTACAAAATATCAAGCCCGCTTTCTTCTCCCAAAAACAAGTCAAGAATAATAATGTCTGGAAGTTCAGCTGATTTTACAAGGTGATTAAGTTTTGTAAGACATTCCGATTTTGAAAACGCAAACCCCGCACATGAATATACACTTTGTTCACTAATCAACTGGCGTATTCCCTTGTTTGTCAGAGTGTGATCTTCAACTACAAAAATACTATTCTTCTTTGCCATTATTTACGCATCCTTTTAAAAATACTAACTTGAGTTCCTTCTCCTGGAGCAGAATAGACCGAAAACTCCGCACCAATAAGCTGGCAGCGTTTTTTCATTCCAATAAGCCCAAAATGTTTTTCACCGCCAAGCCTTTTAATGCCAGAAAAACCTTCATAAAGTTCTGCATCATAATCAAAACCTGAGCCGTCATCGCTTATAAAAATATATAGTCCTTTTTCTTCGTGTCCGCAAGAATTTCTTATAAGAATTACAACTTCGGTCGCGTTTGCGTGTTTTACTACATTTGTAAAACTTTCCTGCACAATACGGTAAATATTCAAAATATCATTTTCATTTAAAAAAGAAGTATCAGTTTCATCCGGTATGGAGATTTTAAATTTTACATTAGAAGTCTAGGACATAGAAGCACAAAGATTTACAAGATTTGCTTTTAAATCCTTTTTTGTAATATCTGCCGGAGAAAGATTATAGCTTATGATGCGTACCTGTGATAATGTTTTTTCAAGAATTTCAATTGCCTGGTTGGTGTATACCCCCCCCCCGTTTATCTTTTTCAAGAAGATTTTTGCAGTAACGCAAATCCTGTGCAATTGTGTCGTGAAGCTCGCGTGCAATTCTTTCTCTTTCTTCTTCCTGCCCGTGAATGGTGTACAAAAGATATTCGTTTGAATCCTGTAGACTTTTCTTTGATTTTAAAAACCGGATTAAAAGCAGCACACCAACAAAAATCATCGTAACAAAAAGAATATCAAAGACAATAAAAATAGTGGTATAGTTGCGAATGATAAATTCCAGATTTTCAATGGTCTGTGTTTGCGTCATCTATTTTCTTCCGATAAAATGCTCCATCGTAAGATAAATTCCGTAGCCTGCAAAAGTTGCGATAAGACGGTCTGCAAAAGAAATGGGAATCTGCGCCAGAATGCAGGAAGTAAGAAGACTGAAACGCTGACTAAGAAAAGATTCCGTAAAGCTTTTTATTGGATACATCATATCGGGAATATCATAATAAATATAGTGAAAATAATCTATGATTCCGCTTGAAATTATTGAACACAAAGAAGAAAGAATTGCAATCAAAAAAAGATACAAAAGCGTTATTAATGATGAAATTTTAAACTCACTTTTTCTGCGTGCAAAAATCCATGTTGAAAGAACAATCAGAATTCCACATATACTATAGAAGAAAATAAACGGATCGGAAACACCACCACTGTATATCCAGATAAGAGAATTTATAAGATTATAACCTATAGAAACGCAAAGGGCTGGAACAAGTCCGCAGTAAAATACAACCGCTACAGTAAATATTGTGTCAAAAAAAAGAGGAATTTTTAGCGTATGATAAAAAATTGCCGTTGCTGCAAAATTCAATATTTCTGCGATGATGCAAATCAAGATTGTTTTTATATATTTCAGCATGTGTTTTAGTATAGCATAGAAATTGAGGGGCCACATCAATCGTTTGTGAATTTTTTTCATTAATAATTCCTGTCATGAGAAGTTGATTCAGCAGCTGTGGTGTATAAAAACTTTAATCCAGATTTATTGCAAAAAGCGGGATGTCTTCCAGTTCTGTTCCAAAAGGGTAGTTTCCGGTATTGTGGTCGCTCATGGAAAATCTGTATGCTTTTTTGATATTAAATTTTTCGCAGAAATATTTAAGGCTTTTTGCCTGCAGGTTTTGTTCTGCTTTTACTTCAATAGGTATGATTTCGTTTTCAATTTGAACAAGAAAGTCAATTTCTGAAGTTCTGCCTGCCCAGTAATATTGATTTTCTATTTTTTCCAAAGAGCGCAATTCTTGATTTACATATTGTTCTGTCAAAGCTCCTTTAAACTCTGTAAAAACTCTGTTTCCTTCCAGAATAGTTTTTGGCGATAATTCAGACTTTGCGCACAAAAGACCGATGTCCAGAAAAAAGAGTTTAAATGCTCCGTCTTCATAATATGATAACGGAAAATCCGGAGCCGAAACTCTTTTTACTTTCTTTAATAACCCTGCGTCGAACAGCCACCAGAGAGCGTTTTCTAAGGTTTTTGCATTTCCGCCGGTGCGACATTCTGAATAGACAAAGCGTTTATTTTCTTTTGCAAGCTGCCTTGGAACACTGTCCCACAAATCCCGAATTTTTGGTAAATCTTGTAAAGGCGCATGTTTTGAAAAATCATTATCGTAGTCATTCAGGATTCTTTTTTGAATTTCCCGTGCCTTGTTAAAATTTTCGCTGTCTGTAAACGCAAGGACTGCTTCCGGCATTCCTCCGACAATAAAATATTTTTTAAGGGACAACCTCAATTCATTTTTAAAAGCCTTCAGCGTTTCCCAATCTTTGCCTTCAATAAATGGAATGAATTTTTTCATACCTGTTGCCATTAAAAATTCCTTGAAATTCATCGGATTCAAATTCAGGTATTCAACTTTTCCAACTGGAAAACCGGTTCCCTGTGAATTTGAAAGTTTTATTCCCAGAAGAGAACCTGCTGCTGCCACAAAATATTCAGGTGCCTCTTCGCAAAAATATTTGAGGGCTGTAAGGGCTTTTGGACATTCCTGAATTTCATCAAACACAATCAGCGTTTCGTTGGGTTTTATTTCTGTTTCGCTTACAAGAGAGAGCTGGCTGATGATTCTTTTTATGTGGAAGTCCTGCTCAAAGATGTTTTTTGCAGTTTCGTTGTTGTCAAATTTAATATAAGCAAAAGATGAAAAATGCCTGCTTCCGAATTCTTTTAAAATCCAGGTTTTTCCAGTCTGTCTTGCACCATTTAAAATAAGCGGCTTTCTGTCTTTTTTGTTTTTCCATTCAACAAGCTTGTTTATTATTGTTCTTTCCATGGTTACATAATAATTCATTTAATCATAAAAGTGCAAGGACTTTTGTGATTTATTTCATAAAAGTGCAAGGAGTTCTTAGCGCATTTCACTTTTCAAGCAACAAGTTCATCCATTATTTTTCGTTAAATCACGCACACGGCATAAAGCGGAATGTTTGTCATCCAGTCCTGTTCAAAAGTTGTTTTTTCTGTGCCGTATTTACCAATCTTACATTTTTTCGGGGCTATAAACTTTCATCAATTTTTGTGAATTTTTCACTGAATTTTATGTATTTTTTCATCGATTTTTCTGTGTTTTTTCACAATAGGATAGAGGATTCTTCGACTATAATATAAATAAATTTTTATACCAAAGTTAACCAAGCAAATTACGCCGGCTTTTAGCAGGCTTAATTTCCGTACGTCGTGCGGTTGCCTTGAAAAACAGGTTATCTTTTTTTATAGGAGAATACTATGGCTTATACAAAACCACAGGTAGTAGCACAGAACGCTTCTACAGGTTCTTATGCAGCAGGATGCCCTACTAAGGAAGCAGGCGGCTGGGGCTGGCCTAAATGCAAAGATTGTGAATGTTCAGAGTAACCTTCTATAATTTGCAATTTAACAATGTTTATTGTTAGTAAAATCTCGTTACGTCGGCGAGGGTAAAATAAACGACGTAAAAATTTACATGAAGGATTATTTATGATTCATATGGAAATTGGAAATCAGAATCTAGAACTTTCTGGAGAATCAAGTTTTATGAAAACCAAAGAAATCAGTTATAAAGATATTGATAATGAAATCAAAATGTTTAAATGTCCTGAAGATTATGAAGTAATGATAGAAGATAATGAAAATGAACTTTTTTCACGTATAACAGTTTACAGAAATGGAACTCTGGATGATTTTCAAATAGATATTGATGCATTTTGTAAAAACCAAAGAGAAAATATGAAAGAATTGGCTATGTGTTATGTAAAACTTTTTCTTGAACAGCGAGAGAAAAAGTTAATATAAAATTCGTCAGTTTTTACTCTTTTTGAAGTACTAAGGAAACACTGAATAAATCCTATTGATGATTTTTCAGTGTTAACCCTAAATGTAAAACTTTCAAATCAACAAATTCGCCATTCGAATGTTTTTGTTTAGCTTTTTAATCCGAACGAAAGCCATAAGTTTGAAAATTGAGAAATAATTTCAGAACAAAACTAACTGATAATAGATAAGTAAATAAACATGAGGTAAAAAGAATGTTTTATCGTCTAAAAAACGACACACACACTAGCATTTACAACGGACACGGTTACATCACAAACACAGGTTTGAACAAGAGGAACGAAGTTGGCGAAAGCGACTCTGTTTTTCTAAAAGCATTGAGCCAAAAACCTCAAACGCTTGAACAACTTTCTGACAAGTTGCTTGAAACGGTTTCCAAAGTTGATAAAGCGACTCGTCTTCGAAAAGTAAAAGTATTTTATGATAAGTTTGTAGAAGAAGGATTCCTTGTAAAAGGCGAAACTAGAGAAGAACTTGATAAAAATGATAAAAGCATGGCATTCATTCAGCCTAAAATTTCACCAGAAAAAGTAAATTTTTATTTTCCTGCGCTTGACCTTGATTTTTGAATTTTTTTGTTTATTTTGCAAAATACTCTGTAAAACATTACGAAAGATTTATGAATAATATCCGCATTGCGTCATTTTATGGCACGTTCAAGAATGCAATTTGGGCAGGAGGACGAGCAAATATTGGAATGCCTCCATCGCCAATTGATATGGAAGATGCAATCCGAAAAATAAATGATGCTGGAATTGCAGCACGTTATACTTTCACAAACTCTGTGTTGGAAGAAAAGCACTTAAATGACACATTTTGCAATTTGTGTATGGAAATTGCAAACAATGGTAAAAATGAAGTTCTTGTAAATTCGCCAGTTCTTGAAAAATATTTAAGGAAAAATTATCCGAATTTTGGATTTATCCAGTCGATAACAGCATGTGAACACAATATTGATAAAATCAATGAAGCTACGGAAAAGTATTCATATGTAGTCATTGATTTCCATGACAATCATAATCAGGAATTTCTTGACGGTATAAAGCATAAGGACAGGATTGAAATTCTCATCGATGGTGTATGCCCAACTTTTTGCAATATGTCACATCAACACTATAAAAATATTTCTCTTATAAATACTTTTCAAGAAAATTTAGGAGATTACTGTTTGTTATCTGGTTCAGGTCCATCTGAAAAAGGTTTCTATAACGGTTTAAGAATAAGAAAAGATTCAAATTTAACTTTTGAAGAAGTATACACAAAATATTACGAAATGGGATTTAGGCATTTTAAATTAGTTGGTAGAAATGGATATGATTTTGGAGTCTTTGAAAGCCTTATTTATTATCTTGTAAAACCAGAATGGCGTGATGACGTTCGAGCAGAATTAGCGGATTATTACATTGACTATTTGATAAAATGGCATGGCGGAAGAATGATTCCAGTTCTTGACCAGCCAATAAAACAAAAACATTAGTGAGGAAAATATGGAGATAAAAGACGCAGCCCAGCTTTTTATGGACAACATTAGTTTTGATATTATCGAGTCCGAAGAACGGTTCGAAGGAGCAATTCGTGCGTCTATGGGTGCGGGAAATTCCTCAGGCTCGCATGTAAAGCCGAATGAACAATTAAAAACTACGATAAAAAACAGGCTAAATACATTTCTTGAAAGCATAATGAGTGGAGATATTTCTCAAAAAAAATACGACGAGGCTTTTTACAAGACTGTTGCTCTTTTGGCTTCTGATTCAAAAGAACTTGACGCTGAATGTTCGGTGTCGTTTGGAAGATTTCAGAAAATCATAAATATTTGGGTAAAATACCATGTTGCTCTTGCATATTCAGAATGTGATGAGGAAAAGTTTGGCAAATACAAAATCTTGCTTCCTGTTGCCCATATTCCTGTAGACCGCTATGTGTTGGCCTGGCTCAAAAAATGGCTCAAAAGAACCGATAGCAGTAATCCAGTTCTGAGAGAAATAAGAATCGGCTCTTGGTCTTGGAAATGAGGAATGTCAGAACCTCAGTATCGCACTTTGCAGGATGTGGCTAAAGCGATAAGCAAAAAGCTGAACTATTCTTCTCCTCTTGAACTTGAAATGAGAGAAGATATTTGGAAATAGCGGAAAGAAATGTTTTATTGATTTAAAAATTCTATCCGTATCAGAAAATACAGAGTCGTGTAAATTTAAGGAACAGCATTGAACTACTATACTAAAAAACTTGACGGTAAAATTAAATGATGAAGCAAAAAACTTGCATAAACAGAATCGACCTTGAAATCTCTAATCCCTGTAATGAGCGTTGCGTTCATTGCTATCGTATTTGCAAAGATACAAAAAAAGGTTATCTCTCTGCAAATCAGGCAAAAAATGTTCTTGAACAGGCAAAACTTCTTGGTGCAACGTCAACCACAATTGCAGGCGGAGAATCCTTTTTGCACGCAGTTTGGGATTTGCGTATTTTGAAAATCTTCCGCGGAGTGTGCATTTTTCTGGAACACTTTTTTTATCAGGTAAAGACTGAATTATGCGGAATATGTAATTCAGCTGGTCATTTGGCAAAGTTTTTTCATTTACTTGCAATAAAATTGCGGAACAGGTTATTAGTTATACGCGCTGTTCATGTTTTTTTTCTGTTGCCGCCTGTGAAGAGCTTAGTTTTGAAGAATACAGGCGTTCCATTGCACTTACTTCTTTTAATGCACTTTATACATGGGATTCTTATCCGATTTCTATTAATATTGATAACTCTGTTTGTACGGCACTTTTGTATTCAAATCTTCTTGACGCTTTGAGTTCTCGTTTTTCGGATAAATCTGACAGCGAGAAAAAAGCTTTTGAAACTGTAAAAGAACAGTTTGAAACACTTTTATATTCAGATTTTAACCCAGGGCAGCTAAAAACTATTGAACGGCTTTATTCCAAAAATATTATCTTTTACTTTTTAAAAGACCTTGTTACTGACATGGGAAGGAATACTAAGGCAAAATCAATGTCTATTCCCCGGCTCAAAAAACTTGAAAGCAATTCTTCCTGGATGAATTTTATCCCGGATGATGAGCGCATTGTTCTTCTTACGATTGAATCGCACATTGGCGAAGAAATTGGTATGATGAACATTTGCATTCCGAATGTTTTTATAAAAGAACTTTTGCGGCTTAAAATTTTGACAGAATGATTTTTAGGATTTAAAATGTGGCAAGGATAGTAGGGGCGGCAACGCCGTTCCGAAGCGTAGCGAAGGAATGAAGCGATAGCGCAACCCCGAATAGCCTGTTTTTTGCAAAGCAAAAAGCCACCCAAAATATAAAAAACTGAAAAATCTGCATTTGACTGTAAAATATTGACTGGAGGAAAATATGACAGAAGAAATTCAACAAAGATTTGATGCAGCACATGAAAAACTCACTTCAATTCTTGCTGACTTTATAAACGGAGGCTATGCAGATACTTTTGCAAAACTGCTTGTCTATATGGGAGAAAAAAAAGCCGAAGAAACTATTTCAAATCTTTCTGGACCTATGAAGACAAAAGTTCTTGATTCTTACAAAAATTATTCTTCAAAAAAAATAACTGACCCGGAAATAATTTCTGCAGCAGGCTATGTTTTAAAACAGAAAGGTTTTTACGGCAAAGAAATGAGCAAAGCTGTTTCTGAAAATCTTGATACGATTCAACTTTCTGAACTTTCAAAGCAGACAGATGAACTTTTTAAGCAAGATCCGCTGATTGCCTTGAACCTTGAACAGAATCTTTTTGTCTTTGAAAATTTAACGGAACTTGATGACCGTTCAATTCAGAAATTCTTGCGGGAAATTGATACTCAGGAACTTGCAAAAGCCCTGCACGGTGCGGACGAAGAAATTCAAAATAAAATTTTTAGCAATATGTCAAAGCGTGCTGCAGCCATGCTAAAAGAAGATATGGAATTTATGGGACCTGTACGGATGGTTGATGTAATTGAAGCCCGAAAAAATATCATAGACATTATCCTGCGCCTTGAAGCAAACGGCGAAATTGTCATTAGATGCCACGATATTTTAATGTAAGGATGAGTGTAAGATAAAAACCACTGAAATTGCGTGGCTTTTATCTTACCTAAAGTTTGCGTTGCAAACTTTCTTATAAATTGCTGTTCCTCATTGCATTACGGAACAGCATAAAAAGTCAAATCGGAAATTGATATTTCCTCATTGACTTTTTATGGGAGAAATTATGATTCAGACTGAATATTTTTATCGTGAACTTTTTTCAGAAAATTTTTTACATACAGAAAATCCCAAGGTTGTAATTCCTGTCCGTCCAAAAAATGAATTTAATTCAGGAAACCTTTATTATTCAGAAGAGAAAAAAGAATGGTGTTCTGTTCCGGACAATACTAGTGATAATGTTTTTTCAGAAGAAAAGCTCGGCGGCTATCCTGTTGAATTTGTTGAAACTCCGCTAGAACCTTGGGCTCTGTCCATTACAGACAGAGATTTTGTCGTTAAAGATTTACAGAACGAAAATCCCCTTAATGGCATTGCAATAATTGTCTTGTTAAGTAACTCTATTATAACATAAATTATTTAATTTTCAACTAAATTGCATTATTTTGTATAGGGTTGCTTTTATTTTTGCACTGTTTTTGCACTATATGTGCATTATCCGTGCACTGCCGACATACGGACTAGTAATCCGTGAAAAATCCGGCGTTCTATAAGGGGTCTTATTCTGTAATTTCGATAAAGTTTTCTTCAAAAGCTACAATGCTGCTTTCGTAATATCCATCGCCAGTTGTGCGCGGACCACTGGAAACAGAATAGCCGGCTTCATCAAGCTTAGCAGTCAATTCATCGACCGCAGCTTTACTTCCTACGCTAAAAGCGACATGAGCGTAGCCGGTTCTATAAGGGCTCTTTTTCTGTTCAATCAGTTCTGGGCGTGTCATAAGTTCCAGACGAGCTCCGTCCTCAAAGGATATGAAGTAGGATCTAAAATCAGTGTTTGGGTTATGGTAGCCGTCGTTGGCTTTTCCGTTAAGGTAAGTTACAAAAAACTCTTTTGCTTTTTCTAAATCGTGTACATATAGAGCAACGTGTTCAATTTTCATAATAAAAATATTATATCATAGTTCTAGAAAAAAGGTGCCGTTAATTGCCGTTCGTTCCAGCCGTACTTCGTACCGCTTCCACTCACTACAATCCTCGAGTTCTCAACATTCCGTCTTCCGAAAAGGTAGCAAACAGAGTGTTCACTCATTCAGCTTCACTTCGTTGCACTTCATTCGTTCACACACTGTTTGCATTTACTAGCGAGCTCGCACGGTGGCCTTTGTCCAAGCTCGCAGGTAAGAAATGAAAGCACAGTCAGCTGCAGTCGCTACGGTACCGCTTTGCGGCCCCTCCGCTTTGTGCATCTGCCTGTTTCCGCGAGAAGCAATCGTTGTAGAGTCACGCTGGTTGCACGCCGCCAGTTCCTCTAGTTCTTAAATATTGGTCGTGAAAATGTAAGTGCCTCTAGTTCGTGTCGCAACTAAAAAAGCGGGCACGCAAAAGCGTTCCCCCTTTCCCCCCGCCGCGGGGCATCCCCCTTTTCCCCCTTCGTAAAAAATAAGGAATGTTATTGAACCGCTCTTGGGGGGGGGCAAGGGGGCACCCTTTTGCTCAACATTACAGTTGTCCCGCTTTTTTAGATGCTCAATTGGTTCTACAAGTGGCGGCTGTGGGGATATTCTTTCGTATGTGAAGTATTGCCTCAATCGCACAGGGACAAGCCCTGCGCTCAATCGGCAAGGCGGCAACGTCCGTGTTGCCGCCCTTTACGCCGATGTGTTTCTTCTTCCAAAATGAATGTGCCTCTTACGCAGGTCGCTCTGGTCGCACGTCCTTGTGCTCCCGCCGCTTAGCGGGCCGATGATTCTTCCAGCTCCAGTCGCAGACTTGCCATAAGCTTGTGCCCGCTTTCGCGGCCACTTGATATTAAGCAAGACTGCTCCTTCCGTATGCCTCGAAAAAATGATTATGCTCCGATGAAGTCCTTCGGACAAATTGATTCGTCCTGGAGAAAAGATCATCTTCCAAAGCTCCGTTCAGACCGCTTTCAAAAGTTTGCGACTGCTTCGCAGACGCTTGGATTTGAAAAAGCAGTCTTCGCTCCGAACTGATTCTTTCCAGCCGACGCTACGCGTCGGCACGCTGATTTTCAAAACTGCGGGGGGAGCGCGCGCAGCGGTCAGAAAAAAAACATCAAAAAAATTTTATTTTGAACAATAAAAATCAAAAGTGCACATAAGCTTTTTTGAACAACGTTTTATATTCTTTATATACTACGTATAAAAATAATTTTAATTTCTTTTAAAACGTGCTCTTAAAGAAAACTTTAAAATAAAAGCCACTCAAAACAATTCAAAGATTTTCTAAGAAAATCTAGCCCACCCAAAACAAAGAACGCATTTTGTAAAAACACGCTCTGAACGCGCTTTTTAGAGCGCATATTTTGCATTCCTTAGAAAACAAGTTTTCTCTTCCTTTTTTCTCAAGTGCTTATAAAAGGCGAAAGCCGCTCTCAGGGGCAAGGGGAAGAATGGAAAATATAATTTCAAAGATAAATATTCGTGATAAAATATAAAGAGGCTTTTGTGAAATAAAAAGACATATTTTTGCTTTTAGTATTGTTTGTTTATTCTTTGTAAGTTGTAATTCAACTAAACAAGAATGGTGGCAGAAAGTTCCATCGTATTGCTTATGATGTGAGATAATTATTTTTTTATCTCCCTCGTTACTAACAGACTTTCAATAGGTCTATTCAAAATCTTCGCTAGCACAGACAAGGTATCAACACTCGGCAGCGTTTCACCATAATACCAGCGGTAAACAGCCTGCGGCTTTTCCCAGCCCATAATACGTGCAAAGATTTTAGGACTCACACCTTCTTCCTTCATAAGTTTTTCAAGGTGTTTTCCGGTTGCGATAATATCAACAACAGGATGCGCCTTTGATTCCTTGTCTTCACCTTTTGGAACAGTGCCGTATTCAATTTCCTCTTCATGAGAAAGAAAGCCATGTACACGCTGCAGCTTAATTACACCTGAACCAAAGCTGGAGTTTTCCATCATGCGAAGCTTGTAATCTTTTGTAGTAAAATAACATTCTCCAGTATCATCAGAATCTTCATTTAGAACGCCATCATAATCAATTCCAAGCTCAACACGTTTTTTAAGTTTTTCTTCCTCGCTTAAATCAAAGGAATAGTAATCATTAAAAGCGTCTTCAAAGCGTCCATGAGTAAGCCTGTTAGCAGTTAAAAGATTCGGATAAACATCAAACTTCTTTTTGAAAAATTCGCAGCAGTCTTTTACTTCCTGAACCCAGTTTTTATATTTATGAATAAAAGTGTAATAGCACAAATCTTTTTCATTTGAACTGAAATAAGTTTCTACATCAACATCATGAGGCATATCGCCCTGGTCTTCGTTTTCATCGTAACGATCAGCGTATTCATCTTCGCTGTCTTCATCATTCCAGCCCAGATCCATAATGATATTCATTTCAATTGATTGCTGACGTAATTTTTCTTCTTCGTTATTTACCATTTTTAACCCCCTTCGATTTTTTCCTTTTTGATTTGAAAGGTTCCATAATACTATCAAACTCTGTTTTTAATTCAGAAACAAAAGTCTTAAAAACTTCTACTTCTATAACCATAACAAAAGAAACTCCAGAATAACCACGGTAACAATCAGAATCCTTAAATTGATATGAATCTGGGCTAACAATAATTGAAATGTATTCTGAATCAACATCTTCTAAGTATGGAAAATATCGTTCAGGATATATGGATATAGTCATATCTGGATCTGGCCAAGCTTCCCAAAGTCTTACTTTCTTATCATTTAAGCAGTCTTCAAAATCTTTTATTAGTGTTAACGAATCTTGTTCACTGGCAACAAGCCCACATTCTTTTCCTTGTTCCCAATATGAACCAGTACGTTTTAATGCAGCTTCATTTAATAAAGGAATTCCTTTCCACCGCATAGTTACCTTGAAATCAGTCTCAGGACAGTATTCCCAATCATGGTATGAAAGAGGTAAAATTTCTAATTCTAAATCTTCATCTTTTAATATAGCCATTATCTTATTACTAAAAATAAAAGGGGCTCTGGCAGAATAGCACACGTTGCCAGAACTGTTTCCAGCTGTAAGAACGATTTCTCTTACAATCCCTAAAGAACTGGAAAGGGCGCATGCCTTTCAAATCATAAAGATTCCCCCTTGCGCATTCTATGGACAGTTCTTTTTTTGACCACTTTCGAGGCGAGTCTGGAAGGTGCTTGCATTGCAGAGGCTTTATCTTCCACCATCTTTAATATAATACTGTTCTTTATATTTTGTCATTCAACACATAGTTTAAAAAACTAATGCCAAACCGAAACAAAACTTTCAATCTCTTCTGGCAAATCCTTATTCATACCTTCCGCATCCTTGATATTCACAAAGTAAGAAGTCAAATAAGGAAACAGTTCATCCAGTTCTTTATCGTGACATTTCAGCAAAAAGTCATTTTCTTCTCTTTTGTATTTTCCATCTTTTAGAGGCTTCAAGCCTTCCACCGTTTTTAACCATTCCAAAAGCGGCTTATAAGATTTCTTAGGGAATGTCAGATAATATTCTCTGTCGTCGCTGGACATACCATTTTCTGATTTCCAGTAAGACCAGTCAGAACAAGATAAACTTCCATCCTTATCATCATACTGCAGCATAGTGTCATAAATATGTTCTTTAGTTTTCTCACGATAACAGGTATATTCAAACGGCATGTGGAAAGTATCAAACTTTTTACTTCCAAACACAGCCTTTACAGTTTCCTGAATTTCCTTATACATCTTATAATTTGCCAGATCCGAAAGCGCATTTACAATAGATTCGTAATACCACTTAATATCTTCTTTGGGTGCATTAAATCTATCCCAGAACTTTTCGCTGCTATCCTGCAAATCAGCATACATACTTCTACAGTTGGAAAGCTTATCCGCACAGCAAACAAGCTTTGTTTCCATAGAATCATTTTTCAAACAATCAATAGTATGCTGCTTTCTCTCTCTCCAGGTCTTTGATTTATCCTCACTTTCAGTAAGCACAATATCAAGCACAGTTTTTCCAAACTTAGCTTCAATTTCTTCCGGCTTAGTGTCAGTATCTTCCAGAGTATCATGCAGAATACCGGCGATTATTAAATCTTCCGGAACTTCGTTTTCGATCAGAATCTGCATAACTTCCATCGGATGCACAATATAAGGAATCTCAGTTCCTTTACGCTTCTGATTCTGGTGTTTCAATGTAGCAAAAATAATTGCGTCATGTATTCTAAGGGAAATTGACATAAGTTTTCCTCCTGATTTCAGAAAATGGAACAGCAGCGACGGTTTCCCATCAATTACGGCTGTTCCAAAAGTCGGATTGGGACGGCTACCTCCCAAATCAGTCAATCTGTAAAACAGATTCCGCCATAAAGCCGCATTTCATGCTCGTTCCGACAAAGTGTAAGGTACAGACCGCAACCCTGCAATCAGTCCTTCATCAGCCGGCGGTAACGGTAATATTTCCACTCTTCCTCACACATTTTTTATTATACCACCGTTATATAGTTCATGCATTCAACTTGTAGTTGAAAATGTAATTTCTTAATTGACAGGTGAATTATTCAGCACTATATTTGAACTAACCTCGGCTGGTTTGATATTGCTAGCGGAATCTTCGGAATCCAAAAGGCTAGTTAGAAGTGTCGCCTGTTCCGAGGTCATTTTTTTTATATTGTAAAAAAAGGGGCTTACGGACTCTTGCCATGGATAAGAAATAATTCAATAACCATAGCCCATCGTAAACCCCAGTATGGGCTCGTGAATTTCAGTACATTCAACAAGATTTCCGTTCTCTTGCACTCCATAAATGTTTCAAATATGGTTTCCCGTAAATCACGACGTTCTACAAGATTTCTCCTGTAACCCTCATATTTAAAATACATCAATTACCTATTATTATCATTCAACATATAGTTGAAATAATAAAATCTCATTTTTTATCAAATGATGATATAATATTCTTAGGAGCCAAAACTTGGATAAAACTTATACTTTAGACGATCTTTCAAAATTAGATCCAGGAACAACAATTATTTGCGATGATATTCCTTATAATATGACCTGTTCTTTTTTTACATATAAAGACTGGGAAGTTCAGATAATTCGTAATGTTATTGAGTTTAAAAAGAAATATAAAAAATGGCCAAACTTTCTGACAGCGCATCCAGTTACTTTTGATAATTGTACAGAAGAAGTTGAAAAGATTTTAGCATCAACTCAACAAAATACTGATACTTCTGAATCCACCAATGAATTTGATTGGAATACATTTGATATAGAAGCTCCAATTGAAAATTATCCTATCCAAGCTATGTCGATAGATATTCACGAGGGGTTATTTTCAACACCATTATTTACTTTTTTATGGCTTGATTGTAATTCCTATAAAGAAGGTATTTATAAACTTTCTTTCGGAATAAATCCTGGTCCAGATGATGGCGAAGAAATTGACAAATCAGATGAAGATGAACCTCTGAAACTTCGTCTTGCTGCATAGATAAAAAAAGTGGCGGGATGAAGGATTTCTCCAATTAAAGCACTAATCGTCATTCAACATGTAGTTGAAAAAAAACATACTCTCATTTTATGCAAGTCTACCTATGTATATTTAGAGTTTGGAGGACTTGCGTATGAAAATAAAGAAATCAAAACAATCAAAGCTTTCTAAACAATTGGTTTCCACTTCAATGGAAAATATTTCCAACAAAATCGATAGTACACTTATTAGCTATGTAAAGGACTGGAATCGAATATATTTAGGTTTAATTATTTCCTATTTAGGTATCGATTCAAATGAATCAAAAGAAGCATTGAAGGATTTTGAATCCAGGGAGATTAAACAGATCATTCAAGGTGCAAAATTATTTAATAAGTCCAGTGATATGACAACAAGGTTTGTCGAATTTTTGCTAAGTTATGCAAATGTTTCTTTTGATGAAGATTATAAAAATATTAAAGATAATCTACAGCATCTTGATAAAAAAAGTGCAGAAAAATTGCTTCAAACTTTTAGAAAAGAAATACCTGTATTACAAAAAGAACTCAATGCCTGTTTATTCTCTTTTGATGATTTACAGAATATTAATGACAGAGCTATTCAAATAATGCTGAAATATTCTGATCAGCAGATTCTTGCAAAGGCCTTAAAAGGTGCTTCAACAGAAGTTCAAGATAAAATCTTCCGTAACATGTCAAAAAGTACTTCAAGCATGCTTAAAGAAGATTTGGAATATATGGGGCCAATAACTTTTGCAGAAACTGAAGAAGCAAAATCACAGATTCTTCAAACATTATTAAAACTTGAAAAAGAAAGAAAATTAAAAATCAATAGTTTAAATCCTTCTGATTTAATCAAATAAAAAAAAAGCGTCAGTTTTTCATCTGACGCTCTTCTTTTATTCTTTCAAATTATTCTACAATTCCAAGCACAACAGCCCTGTTTGGTAAAACAGTATCAGCAGTAACAATAACAGTAACCGGTAAATATTCTCCCCACAAACTACTTGCGTTCATAACATCAGCTTTTACCTTCTGGTCTTTATAGGAAACAAGTACAGGATTTGATTCACCAAATAAAGTCATAATTACAGCTACCGTAGCTGGAGAATATTTTGCAGGTGTAAATCCCTTAATATAATATGCATGTCCTTTTTCTAATGCTCCACCCTGAAATAAAACAGAGTTCTGTTCTGCTTCTTCAATTCCATGATAAGTGTAGCCTTTAGCTATTGCTTTACCTTTCGCATTGTTTTCTGCATCTGCTTGTGCTTTTGCTTTCTCATCAGCCAGCTGTTTTTCTTCTTTTGCTTTTTTTTCTGCCAGGTCATCTGCAGCAATTTTCTCTAAAGTTGGTATTCCTTCAATATCATAAATTACGCCAATAGTTTCTGTACCAAGCATAAAGTTTCCAACTTCTTTGAAATAAAGATATACAGTGTAGTGTCCATTATATCTCTTGTCATTTTTTACAGACTCGAGTCTTTCAGCCCAGGTAGGATCTGATTCATTCATTCTTTTTGCGTACTCATTTGCAAGAACTCTACGCCCTCTGAATCCGTTAGGCGATTCTGCAATTTCCATATAAAAATCAGATTTTGGATTCTCTATCAGTTGTTTTATGTCATCAATTTTTGAGATATAAACATCAATAATTTTATAGGCCTTTGATTGTTCAATCAGTTTATCCATATATTCATCAAGATAATCTTCTCCCTTGATTTCCTTATACTGAATATCTGCAGGAACAACTTCTGTTGAAGCGCAGCCAAACAAGAAAAGCGGAATAACCGCTGCCAATAAAGTTAGTGTTTTTTTCATAACAACTCCTTCGTTTTTATAGTTTATTACAATTTAATATGTTTGGCTTGCATAGAATGAGAGTCCAAAAAAATTATTCATCTCTCATTATTTGAGTGTGCAATTAATTAAACTGAAGAAAAATCTTATAGGCAGGTAAATAATGATATATCTAAAATCATTTGAATTAGTCGATGAATCCAGTATTATTAATGTTCCATATCCTTTTGATATTTTTCCTTTAAAACAATTAGACAAATTGGAATTTAACAATCCAGTAACTATTTTTTACGGTAGCAATGGCAGTGGTAAAACAACGCTTTTAAATATCATTGCAGAGAAATTGCATTTACAGCGCATTACACTCTTTAATCATAGCGATTCTTTTGAAGAGTATGTTTCAGCATGTAATTCTTCAAAAGAAAATCCAATACCAAGAGTAAGTATGATTATCACAAGTGACGATGTATTTAATTTCATGTTTAATATTCGTGCCTTTAATCAAGATATAAATTTCAATCGTAAAAAACTTTTCGACGAATATCAGTCTATAAAATCAATGAAACGACAGGATGTTATAAATATGAAAGTAGACAGCAAGTCGTTTGATCGAAATATGGCAATTATTTCTAATTCAAAATCAAAATTTGTCCAAAAGAATCTTGTTCAAAGTATTCAAGAACATTCAAATGGAGAAACGGCTTTGGAATATTTTATTGAAAGAATAAATGAAAATGCCTTATATCTTCTTGATGAACCTGAAAATAGTCTGTCTTCAAAAATGCAGATACAGCTGTCAAAATATATTGAAGATTGTGCCTTGGGATGTAATTGCCAGTTTTTAATAGCAACACATTCTACCTTCTTCCTTTCAATGCAACGTAGCGTTGTTTATGATTTAGATAGCCTGCCGGTAAAAACAAGAAAATGGACTGAGCTTGAAAATGTAAAAATATACAGAGAATTTTTTAAACAGCATGAAAAAGATTTTTGAGATTTATTTATTAAACACTCAGTATTTGCGAGTTTTAAATATTATTCTAAGACTATGAAAACAACAAAACCAACTATTTATATGATTTATGGCCCATACGGCAGTGGAAAGACAAATGTCTTATTTAAGCTTTGCTATCAGAAATTGTGTGAAAAAAAAACTGAATCAAAAATTGTATTTATTTCTGCAAATTTCTGTACACTAGGACAGAATTATACCTGTAAGAAGTTCTGTGAAATTATTAAGATTCCATTTGTATCAAGATTAGAAGAAAAACTTGAAGATTATACTTTTGATCCAGATACTATTTATTTTATAGATTTTGCTTCTTCTTTAACAGACCAAAAATATATCTTTGATTTTCTAAATTCAGGTAAGTTTAATTTTTATCCTATCCTGACAATACCAGCTTTTATGGAATTCTCGATAGCAAAATCTGTATTATCAAAATTTAGTTTTATAACCGCTCCACAAGTGTTATTAACATTTTGTGATTATGTTCCTAAGACCAGAACAAACGATTTTGTAGATTATCTCGATAAACTAGATGCAAAAATCATTGGATTTAATAATTCTTCGTATCTCACCAAAGGATTTATATTAAAATAATTTTTTGGGCTCTCATTTTATGAGAGTGTGCTATAATATATTTAACTTCTGGAAGTTATTCATGGCTAAAACAAAATCTAACTTAAATAAAGAGCATGAGAGCTTTGCAACATTCAAACGTATCGTAAGATATGATGAAATGATTGCAAGCGGCACTTATCCTAATGTTGAAGATTTTAGAAGAGAATTTAAGGTTTCAGAAGCAACAGTTCACCGAGATTTAGATGCCTTGCGTTGGCAATTTGGAGCTGAGTTTTTACTAGAATATGATCGCTTTCATAAAGGTTATTATTATACAAGACCAACATTCCGGATTCCTGGACATCTAACAACAAGTAAACAAATTATTGCAGCGCGTTTAATGCAGAATCTTATAGAATCACTTCACGGCACACCTTTATATAATCAGGCTATAGAAGTTTTTGCTAATTTTTCTGACAATATCGAACCTGATACTCAAATCTCTCTTGGTAAAGAACTTTCAAAAAAGATTTCCTTTATCGGTATGGAACCTGTACAGATTTCTAATGAAGTCTGGGATAGCATAGAAACTGCTTTAGCAAAGAATCAGTATATTACTTTCGATTACAGTTTTTATGACGGTAACGAAGAAACTCAGAAATATACAATTCAACCTTGGCAACTTTTGTATTATCAGGGAATGTGGTCTTTATATGGAAACGTTCCAAAAGAAAAACAAGCTAAGTTTTTCAATCTTCCATTAATCAGTAATGTAGAAGTTAGAAAAGAAACCTTTGAACCTCCAAAAGATTGCGAGTATCTTAAAAAAGCAAAAGGTAATTTCGGCCGTTATATCGGAAGCGAAACCTTTAATTTTAAAATTAGAATCAACAGAGATATTACAGCAAATTACATCAAAACTTACAAATGGACAGATGACCAGAAGTTTGAAACGCAGTCAGACGGCACTGTTATAATGACTTTCTCAAGCAACCAATATTATCCGGTTCTAAACTGGATAATGAGCCAAGGTCAGTGGATTACTCCACTCGAACCGCCACAGCTTGTTGATGAATGGAAAGAGAATGTTAAAGGCATGATGAAAAATGCTCAAATATAAATTATAGGAGATTATAAATATGGAAAACATTTTAGATAAAGGTATAGAAACGAAATCTTTACATAATGGTTATAAAGGAAAAGCTTATACCCTTTTAGAACTGCGAAAAACAGCAAATGAATACAAAGCTGATAATCCAAATATCGATTTGATAAAAAAGAAACATAAAAAAGTATATAACTGTTTAAAAGAAAATGTTCCACACTATCTTTTATCTGAAGTTTATGGGCTAAAAGAAGATTATGCAGAAATATGGCTTCCTGTAAAAATTGCTACAAAACTTCCTTATTGCGTTAGTAGTCTGGGGCGAATTGCCATTGATTTAGGAAATAATAAGCGAAAGATACTTTTACAAGAAGACATGAGAGATGAAAAAACAGGTCTATTAAAAAAGGGGTATTTAGCCATAAGTTATGAAAATGATGAATTGGTGGAAGGTAAACTAAATCATTCAACATGCGTTTATAACTTTGTAGGTTGGACTTTTTATCCAGAATCCATCAGAGAAAACTTAGACATACATCATATAAATAACAACGGTTATGATTGTCGTCCTGATAATTTAATTCCGCTTACTCCAAGAGAACACTCAAAAGCTCATGGATTTTTTGTTTCAACTGATACAAAAAGAAATATTGAAGAATAAAGATACACTCTCATTCCTTGCAAGTGTTTACTTTTATAATCATTTGCAAGGAGTGTTAAAATGATTATTAGTAATAATCCAAATCTAATTATACATCAAGCTTCTTTTAGTAATACACATCAACAATTAAAATCAGATCTTCGTCCAAAGGCAACAGAAAAAAACACGGGCTGTTTTAGAGATATGTTGCAGCGAGTTAAAAATATAGAACTTAATAAACTTAACTCTGTTAATAAATCTCAAGAAATCTGGAAATCATTAAAAATAGATACAATAAGAACCAGTTATACAAGAATGGCAGAACAATTATTTCCTGTTCATAATAGAGAGAATATCAATTTTAATGTTATACGAAGAAACTGTATTTATATTGATAACTCATTTTCAATTCAACCTTTGAATCAAAATATATATGACGAATCAACTGAAATTAAAAGAATTGATTTATTTATTTAATATATTTTCACTCTCATCCCTTGCAAGTTTATCAATCTAAAATAATTTTTCAGAGGTGCAATTATGGAAAAAAAATATTTTGATTTCGGGCCTGTTTCCATAATACAAATTCAAATTGGTCAAGGATTATGTAAAAAAAAATATATCAAACAAATATGTGCAGCCGTTCAAGATATTCGTAGAATAACTTACTTAGATTATGGTGTGTTAATTCCTATAGTAAATATTATTAACTCACCTCAGTTATCAAATTTTGAATATAAAATATTATTTTTTAATAAAGACATGGGCTCAATGAACTGGAAAAAAAATAAATTTTTAACTTGTGATATTAATTATATTGAGAGAAATAATAAAAATAAAACTTTTCATGAGCCTGTTTATAACTTTTTATCTATCTGGATAACAAAATTCCAAAAAATATCGATAAAGAGTTCTTTCAGTTTTAGAACTTATCTTTGTTTATATTTGGATGAATTAATTTCTACTCATCTAGAGTATTTTATTACAATTCAAACTATTGAAGAAATGCTTAATGTTATTTCGAAAATAAATCCTTTTCTTGTAGATTTATTTAGAAATAAATATCCAGATTATCATACTAAGCTGCAATCAATATTAAAGGCATTTGTAAAAACTGTGCATTCTCTTCAAAATTTTGAGATAATTTTAGAGCATTTATATAACATCGGTTTTGATAAAGATGAAGATTTTCTTTTGAAAGAACTTATCTTGATGAACAAAACTATCTCATCTCTCAAAGGTAGAGAAAAATAAAAGTTATTTTCTTGAAATTTTAAAATATATTCTCTCATTTCTTGAAAGTCTAGTATTGCATAATCATCTGTAACTGGAGGTTTATATGTTTGGAGCTAGAATAAAAATAGTCCAACTTAAATAGAGATTTTCTGTTAAAATAATTACAGGATAAAGTAATGAGAAACAGAACTTACGATAAAGACTTCAAGTTGGACTGCGTAAAATATTGCGCAGAACATCTGGAATTAAGTCAGGCAGAAGCAGCAAGAAATCTTAATGTACCGGAAAAAACATTAAACAGATGGCTTGTTAATTCAAAAAAACAAGGAGATGATGCTTTCCGTGGAAGTGGAAACTTTGCTTCGGACAAAGACAAGGAGATTGCCCGACTGCAACGGGAACTTCGAAATGCAAATGATGCTATTTCAATATTAAAAAAAGCTATAGGCATTCTGGGGGAAAAGTAAAAACACTTTTCATGGCTGTTAAAGAAACAGCCGAAAACTGTAGAAAAAGCGGACGTCCTTTTTCTGTAGCCGGAGTGCTTAAAAGTTTAGGCGTTTCATTGAGTGGTTATAAAAGTTTTCTGAAGTGGAAACTGCCGGAACAAACGAGAAGCAAATGGCCTTGCAGTAAAATCAATTTCACTGTCTGCCGTTCGGAACAATACCTGCTTGCGAACCACTTCAGATTCAGCATTTGGATCAGGACTAAGAAGCCTCAAATAGCAAAGCTTTTTTGATATAGAATCTGCCACAAGATTTTCAGAGGAAGTATCACGAAAAAATAGCAAGTGATTATTCTGCAAATCTTCAGATGCAGAAAAAGCTTCAAGCCCTTTATACATACTGTGTTTTCTATTATTTGATGAAACAGAATTTGCAGAATCAGAAAAGAGCCTTTTAAAAATTGTCTGCCAGAAATGAGTATCACTCGCAGTTACATTTTCAATACCACTAGCTCTCCGAGCAATCAGCTTTCTCTTATCAGTTGTACATGCAGCTTTAATTTCAGCCAGCAGTTTTTTGAAGTTCGCTTTCTTAGTAATGCTGGAACTAACATTCATAACAGCAGTTTCATTCACAGCATAAGCAAAACTTTCAGGAGTAACATCACGGTATGTAATATAAAAACTCGGATAATCATTTATCTGACGTCTTCCGTCATAACAGTCTTCAAGATATCCGCCTGTCATAAGGTCATAGATAGTATCATCTTCATATTCATCAAAGTTCCAAAATATTTCATAAGGCACAACTCCGCCGCTTGCATTAGAAGAAGAAGTATCCCAATTTAAAACCAGAATCGGAGAATACACTCCAATATAGATCGTATTATCAAAAGTCTTGCCATTATTAGTGAATCGTCCCCAGATATATTCTTCAACATGAAGCGTTACATGAATCCAGCCAGTATCACGACCAACAAGCGAAATCTTTTGAGAATCAATCGTCATGATTCCACCCCAGGCTCCGCCGTCTTCACCATCTTCATCATACCAGGCAAGAAAGGGATAGATGTAAAAATCTTCAGCATAATAACAATACTCATAAAACTTTTCCGAAGTCGGCTTGCGATAGTAGTAATAAAATTCTACCGCAAGCACTCCGTCATCCCTCTGGTCATAAATCGGATTAAACTGATAAACAAAAATACGGTCTTCTTCGTACAGTTCAACAGTTCCGTAATCACCGCTAGACCCCGGTTTCCAGAGGTATTGATATTTTGCGTAATTACTTCCTATATGCTGGTTGCCAGCAATGGTAGTGCCCATAAATAAAACTCCTAAGCTCCATTGAAAGTTATCTGCCAGTCAATCTGAAGCGAATCTGCTGAAGTGACATTTACTGCAGGAGTAATCTGAGCGTATGCCAGACACTTCGCAGATGCGGTGTTTCCATTCATAAGAGCAACTTCGTTAATTCCGTTTGCGTTCAAATCTCCTGCAGCAAAACTTGTACGATAAAGAACAACGTTCTGTCCGGAAGATCCAAAAGCCCTCTGTGTCTTTGGATAAGTAGAATCCAGCTTTTTGAAAGAACCTGTAGCAGTGTTTACACCGGTGTTGTTCTTAGGAGTTGTTCCAGTCCATCCGGTTCCAACTCGCATGTAGCCGTTTGTCGCATCTACTTTTGTCAAAGTCGGATTACTAATCATCAAGTCAGCAATCATGCCATCGCCCTGAGTGGTAATGGTATTATGATGTTTGAAAATCATTGGTCTTTCCGGAAGATTCAGAATACGTCTCCAGAAACCATTCTTAAAATACTTAACATGTCCGTTACAATCACGAACAGTTACTGTCACCAGTCCTTTAATTTTTCCTTTACTTGAAATCATTTGCAAATCCCCATTATTAAACCGAACACAAGCGAAGTAACAATTACACCGCCTGTACCACCAATTAAAGCTCCATAAAAGAATTGATTATTTTTCTTCTGGGCTTCTTCCTTCAACTTTTTGTTTTCTATCTCCAATACTGTCTTTGCTTTTTCCAGCTGGTCAGCTCTCTCTTTTTCAAAAGCAACCTCGCCACCAACTTCCAGTAAAGCAGCCTTAACTGCCTCTTGAGCAGTACGTTCAATTTCTTCTTCTGCAATTTCCATAACTTCCTCAATTGTCAGTTCCTTTGCAGCGTCTTCTGAACCTTTCTTTTCCGTCGCTGATTGTGTCGCAGACTGAGCCGTAAGATTCGCAGATAGAACGAGCATCAGTATTAGAAATACGCTCAACTGTTTCCTGGCGTTTCTTTTCTGCACGTGCATTAATTTCCTCCTCATCATGTCTGGTGGTTGAGCCTGTCGAAACCACCATAGAATCACGATGCTCCTTCACAAACAGAACCGTGAATATCGCAACAAACACAGCTCCGAACCAACAAAAGATTTTCTTAATCACTTCCCAAACTTTCTTCATTGTTCTTTTTCCTCTCAATGAATTTCTGAGCTTCACGACCTGCAATCACAGTAAGAGCAATTGTCAGCCATTCAGCACAGCCAAGAACGCCGCAACAAAGAAGTACAGTTGCAACCACAAAGATTACAAACTTCACACTCAAAAGCTTTTCAACAAGTTTTTCAGCCCGCCATCTAATCATGCTTGTTTTTCCTCGCTTAAAAGTTTTGCAAATTCCTGAAACTCATAATCAGCACCAAACAAATCAGAACGTTCATCACTTGCTTTCTGCAAAGCTTTTCGGTCCAGGCCCCTAATAACCACTGTGTAGTCCATTGCATTGTAGACAGGCCTCATATCAGAAACAGAACGAAGCACCGCATAAGGTTCAACGCAGTTCAGAACAACATCAGTTCCGGCAAGTCCGGCCACATGAGCGCATTCACCCTCATGATAAATTCTGTTTCCAAGTTTCCTGTCATAGTTGGAAATAAAGAACACAGCCTGAATGTCGCTCTTGTCAGGATTCTTCTTTGTAAAGAATTTCTTATATAAAGTGTCAGCCGTAACTCTAATTCCACACCCAGTAGCAAGAAGAAGAGCGAGGCAGACAGAGCCAGAGCAATCAGCTTCAAGCAGATTTTCTTTTCCAGAGACGTAATGCAAAAACTGCATTCGTCCCAGGTAATACTGGTAACGCTGAACTTCAGTCAAATCTTCTGTAAGTTCTTTTTCAGCTTCCAGCATCAGCCTTATTTTCAAATCACGAATCTTTTCGTTCATCACATCCCCTTAACAATCAGTGTTATCAAAGTAAGTCCAACATTAAAGCAGCTGATAACACAGGCAATCACCGCCATAGTTTTTCCGGCTTTGCCGTTGTCAGTCTTAATGTGTTCTTCCAGACGGCGGGCTGTCGCACACACCTGTGGATTGAACTGGCATGCTGTACTTCTGTTGTCCAGACAGTCCATTCGTTTTTCCATAGCTTTCTTAAATTCCTTCATCTCTGAACGGAAGCCAGAAAGTTCCACATTCAAATCATTAATCGATTTCACCAATACTCCAATTTCTTCGATATACATCCTCCCGAATCCTAAACTCGCGTTACCCAGATTTCGCTAGAAAAGGCTTCTTCTTTTTTGTATCTGAATGTCAGTTCATCAATTCTGACTTTCTTAAAACTTGATTGTGCGTTGAGACGAATATCCATAAATGCACCAACGCGGGCATGAATCAAAGGAAGATAAGTTGTCAGGTAGTAAGCACCTTTGCAGTTAATACATTCCTGTAAAAAATCTTTTGCACGTCGCTGACAGAAAGGCTCTTCTTCGAATAAATCATCAGAGAGGAATTTCGATGTCACGTTTTTTACAATCTGACCTTTAGCTGCAATCTCGTTATCGTCTTTTACAAAGATGCTGTAGTTGGTTTCAGAAATAATCGCACGTCCTGTGATTGAAGCTTTACGAAGTCCAATAAGTTTTCCGTCACGTCCAAGCTGAACAATTGCACGGTCTTTGAAAGTCGTAGTGTCGTACTGAATCACAACTGGCTTGTCTTCGCCGGTAACTTCCATTGCCTCAATAAAATCTTCTTCAGAATCAAGCTCATCTGCATAAACTACATTTCGAGTTTTCCTTTCCTCGTTCTTTGCTGTGTAGATTGCCTCGTAGTCGTTGTCCTTAATGATGGCTCTGTTGTCATCTGTAAACGGATAATATGGCAGCATATCCTCGTCGTACCAGACAGGAGCATCAGAATAGCTCCAGAGTTCCTGGCGTTCAGTCTGAACATATCGCGTATATTTCAATCGAACATTGTTCGCGTACTTATCGTTATTGTTAAAAAATCTGTAATGAGTAATTTCTGTTTCTGTAAGTTCAATACAGCTTTCTTCACTGTAATCATTTTCAGTGTCGTAGGGGCTTTCAATAAATGAGAGAGTCAGATCCTTACCGCATTCCACAACAGCATCGTATGTCTTTGCCAGTGCACAAAGTTCTTTCCAGGCAGAACCTGCAACAACAACATAAGGAACATCAAAAGGAAGCGAGGCGCAGTTTATTTCTGCAGTATTGATTCCGCCACGAGCTGCAATCAGGTGCACAAGAGACTTCTCTGGCTGCAATCTGTCACTTACAACAGCATGAACAATTGTCTGTGCGTCAGTCCAGTTGCGCTGCAGCTTTGTATCATCCAGCTTTGAGCTCAAATCAATTAATCGTACCTTTGTCGTTTTATTAAGGTAGCCAGTCTCCTGAGACTGGAAGCCGTTGTCGTCTACAAAAAGATGGAAGCGATAAAATGTAGACTCGCGATTTCCAAAGCAATACCAGATCTGAACTCCAAGACCTGTCGTATATTCAGGATTGTGTTCCACATCATAAAGACCTTTCAAAAGAAGCTCGCCGCAGTTTACAATTTCGCCGGCTTCAGTTTTATAAGAGGTTGCAACACATTCAAGAATGTCAGAATCCGGAATATAAACATCACCGTCAGCAAGTTCAAAGACAACTCTTACAAATGGACGTGAGTCGGTGTCGCGAATCTTATTTTCAACTTCAGGTGGTAACTCGTAAAATCTCATAGCACCACCGTTTTGTTTTCTTTCTGATTTCGAATGTTGAATACAACAATTCCGCAGACTTCAAACTTCTGATAACAGAGCACAGTGTCAGCGCAGTTGATGTCAGCCATATCATCAAGAGGCTTTAAGTCATAGAGGTCCAGCCAGATTCCGTTCCTGGCATCAAGCTGGATTGTAAGTTTTTCAATTGTATTTTGATTTGGATAGTGTTCAGTGTTTAATGGGAAGTAAAGTGTTATCTGATATTTCTTCTTTTCAGTGAACTTGCCTTTAAGTTCAAAGCGGTAAACAAGAGGTAGTGTTTTCAAATCAGCTGTTACGCTGTGACCGTCATAATAAAAAGTGCGACACTGATTCCATGTCAAAGAGGGTGTAGTAATATCCCAGCCAGTTACATATGAATCTTCATTTTCTTTTACATCAAACCTAAAATAAAATGCTTCTTTGTTTTCTGCTCGGATTTCAAACTCTTTTACAGATACGTTTTTATAAATAAGTTTTTCGCAGACTCTATCAACAAGAATATCAAACTTAGAATCAGAGTAAAAAAGCAAAAGGAACAGAGCAAGAATATTATTATATTCAAGTCTTGTAACCACGCAGCCTGTAATAGCTTTGCCGGTTTCAATAAGTTTCTCTCTGTTCCTAATGCCGATGACGCCTGGCAGAGCGTAGCCTTTCGACGCTTGTCGTACAGTTTCCTCGCTGTATGGTAGTGGATAATAGTAACCGTCTTTTGCCACAGTCAGTGTGCAGCTCTTTCCCTGAATCATCATAGGGATAGTGTAAGGCGGATTGTGTCCTAAAGATTACGTGAAAATTTCGGGATTTACGAATTTTTCCAAATATAATCACAGTGTCGTTTTTTGGTACTATATTGTGTTATACTTTAAGTACCTTATGATTGATGTATAGTTTATGGAAAAATCTATCAGATACGGTATTCCATTTCATCTTGAAAATCTTCACATTTTAAAAACAAACAATCTAAACGTTAATTATCGAGGAAAAAATTAGTTAAGTTATCACTATAAGGTATTATATCTGACATTAAAGAGCGATAATTTGTAAGACAGTTTGAATATTCAATATTTCTAACTTTTAAAATTGTAATATTGGGATTTTGTAAATTATTAAATTGTTTCCGTAATTCATTTTTATAGAATACCAAGCAAATACCACTATGATTATCTGCACATTGTGTCCACATTCGACTTCTTGCCCAACCCTTAAAAAGAAAATTATGTCATAATTTACCCCTTCAACCCAATCACATTCTTCAACTGGTCAAAGCTATCCACATGGTCATACTTTACGCCGCTTGTAGAAACTACATTAAACAGCTTCTTAGCACATTCGATCTTGTTAGATTCAATCTTATTAAGCTGCATATCTTCCATAGTTCCCTTAGTTTCAGCAATAAAGAAAACATGCTTTACTTTGTCTTTGTCAAATGCAATGGCCCAGTCAGGAGCGTAATTTCCTACAGGAGTTGGAATCTGGAATGAACGAGGCAAACGTGCGTAAACAACAACTTCCGAAGCCCCATCCAAATCCTCAACAAACTTCCATTCAATATTACTGTCAGTAAATACTAAATCCTGAATACACTTTGTTGCCTCAAATGGAGTTTTATCTGGTAAATGAGGTGCTGCAAAAATACTTGAATCATAAGTATCTTCAAGTTCGTGGTATTCAATATGTTCAACAATTTTTGTAGATTTCTGAGCATTGATGATATTGATTACATCGCGAATAAACTTCTCAGGATTAAATCCAAACTGTTCCATTTCTTTTATAGTAAGTTTACTCAAAATAGTAGCAACAGTTTTGCGGGTCAGCTTACAGCCCTTAGCAATATCACCAACCAGGTCATATTTTACAGAACTTGCAACAGCACGACTCAAAGATTTTGATTCAGAATTTGCATTGCCAAAAGCAGTTCCAGAGCGAATCTGGCTTTCATCAATTTTATCTTTCTGCTGACCAATTTCCAGAGTGTATCGCATAGGTACAACTTTCAAATCACTCTTAATAGCCTGAACGGCATTTGTAATCAATTCCTCACTATTAAAGTGGCAGCTGTAAGTATACTTATGATTAATCTTCTTCCAGAGTTCCTGGAAAATTTCTTTCTCAAAGTTTTTATTAAGTGGATTTCCATTTTCCCACTGAGGCTTCTGACCATTATCAATCATTCCAACAAGAACAGAAGGATTATAAACAGCCTGAATCAACTTCTGAACCTGTTCAAACATTTCAACACGTGCTTCCGCATTATCTTTTAGTTCGTCTGGTAATGTGTTTTCAAGATTTCCTGTAAAGCCTTGCAGGTTTCCAAGTTCAACAGCATTCTTGTAAATTTCTGTTGGTCTGTCTTCATCATCAATGTAATCATTTTTCAAAAGATACTGATAAATGATTTTTGCCTGTTTTGTATCAAGTTCAATTTCCTTTCCACAAACAGTAATTGTTTTACCTTCAAAATAATCCATGCTTGCAATCTTAGGTCTAGAATCGCTAAGCTCAGCAGTAATATCTTTCTGAAGTCCATCAACAAAATCACGGTAGCTTTCACTTGCAATTACAGTCAGTGTGTTTATATCATGAATAGCATCTGCCAGAACTTCTTTATCCTGCCGCACACCATCTTCATTTACACAAAGGCGCATACCTCGTCCAACTTCCTGTCGGCGGCTGATGTTGTTATCAGAGTGTTTAAGAGTACAAATCTGGAATACATTCGGATTATCCCAACCTTCCCGCAAAGCTGAGTGAGAGAAGATAAAACGAATAGGCATGGCAAAATCCAAAAGCAAATCTTTCCGTTTTAAAATTAAATCGTATGTTGAAATATCCTCATCGCTGTCACCAGTTGAATCTGTAAGCTTTCCTTTTTTATCACGGCTAAAATAACCTTCATGACATGTACTGATTTCAGCAGAAGCTGGAAGCAGTACTTTTTGATAATAACTGTTAGGATAAATATCCACAAAGTCATTCAAAACAGTTTTGTATTCCTGTTCAAACATTTCGCCATATTCACCAAAGACTTCATTTCCGTCATCATCGTAAGCACGGTATTTTGCAACTTCATCAATAAAGAACAAAGATAAAACTTTTATTCTAAGGCCTGAATCATAAAACTCTTTTTCTTTCTTAAAATGGCTGCGGATTGTTTCGCGAATCTGAACACGGCGAATATCTTTTTCTGCAACGTTTCCAGTCATTTCTCCAACTTTAAGAACTGTAGAATCAGAGTTATCACTAACAGCTTTATTAAAGCGAATCAGGTTTTCCTGTGGTAAAATTTCTGCAATGTAAAGTCCTTTATATTCAGGAAGTCCTTTACTTGCTTCATCCAGCTTGTCACCCTGATTAAGT
>SAMEA3663026__coassemble_278_pt1 | contig 50301 bp, 64 predicted proteins | sample SAMEA3663026__metabat2_low_PE_034 | metagenome-assembled genome bin SAMEA3663026 (sample SAMEA3663026) | pig gut metagenome | biome: pig gut; feature: pig-associated habitat; material: faeces | place: France | collected 2012
ACAAAGTCATTAAATCAACTTTGCCAACAGGAAAATTTGTTCCCTTATGCAAAGCTACCCCCATCTGACTTCCAGCAGCAATTATTGTATATTCAGGTGCATTCTCGCAAAAATATTTTAAACTTGAAAGAGCTCTTGGAACTTCCTGTACTTCATCAAAAATAATAAGGGTTTCATTCGGTTTTATAGAAACTCCAGTCTCAGCACCGAGAGCGAGTATAATACGGTTCATGTCAAAATCTACTTCAAAAGCATTTTTCATGGCTGCATTATTATCAAAGTTTATGTAAGCTACATTTTTAAAATAACGCTTACCAAATTCCTTCATCACCCATGTTTTACCAACCTGTCTTGCTCCCCGTAAAATAAGAGGCTTTCGATGAGGAGAATTTTTCCATTGTTCAAGTTTTTTAATAATCAGCCGTTCCATCTGTTATATTTTACACTTTAAAGGTGGACTTTTCAAGAAGATATTACATTTTTAAGGCGGACTTTTATGTTAAAAGTTACACTTTTCTTGGGGAGATTTCCAAAAGTTCAGTTTTATCTGAACCAACACGCTTGATGTAATTCAATTCTTTTAACTTAGCCGTATGATTACGAATTGTTCTTTCAGATTGATTTGTCTGAGCAGCTAATTCTTTATTTGAAGCCTGATTATTTTCACAGATTGCTTTATATGTAATTTCAAGATTACTAGGCAATTTACTAGGCAACTTGCCTAGTAAGTCATCATCATGATATAAGACGAGAAACAGTTGTTTTACCAGAATAATTCCAACCATATATTATATTTTTTTCTTCAAAATCTCTAAGATCAGAATTACAAGTATAATTCGAGAATACTCCGAAATTTTTTATTTTCTTAATTTTCTTAATCATATTTCTTTTTTCCTCCTTACCCTACAGCCTAATCTTCCCCGTGAGCAGTTGCTGCATCATGGCGGTTTTGAGATTGCGGTATTTTTCTAGTTTTGTGTTTAAGGTTTCTATTTCTTTGTCCATGCTGGAAAGGACATTGGCTATGGCGGTTTGTTCTTCTTTGCTTGTTGGTTGAATATAATTTATTGATTTTACATCATTTGAATTTATATTTGGAATTCCACCATTCTTGGTAGTATCAATTTTTATAGTTTTAAGACAATAATATAAAAACTCTGTATCAATATTTGATTTTTTAGGAATAATAACTTTCAAACGGATAATAGGTGTAAAATTCTTTTGATAATAAAAAATATCTCCCGTATTCTCACCAATTGAAGAAATGCATACTGCATCATGGTCTATAGTATAACTAGCATGATAACCATAGACTTCTTTTCCGTTCGAATAAATTGGATATTTATACAAAGTATTTTTATCTTTTGAATATACAACTGGAGCTTCTCCACCAGTAATAACATTACAAGTAGTTCCAATATTCTTCACTTCCCAGTCCTCTGGAATTTCGCCGAGTTCGGTTTGTTTCTTTTTTGTTGACAAACGGATTTGTTCAGGACTAACGTCCTTCACTTTTTTAGTGTGAGTACCGTTAGGTACGAACAAATCCGCTTGTTTTTCTCCAAAACCGGGCAGGCGTTTTTTGCCGGTGAGGAGATTTTGCATTGCGCCTTGCTTGATGTTCTTTTTCTTTTGAATGAGTTTTTCTGTTGTGGAAATAAGTGCATCTACATCGGAAAGGGCATTTGCAATTCGTTGTTGTTCAGCAAGAGTTGGTGGAATTGGAATTTGCATTTTAGTAATCATTTCTCGGCGAACAGAATCTACAGAAGACTTTGCCGTCATAGAATGAACTCTTTCGTAAAAATTTTTACTGAAATTGAAATAAAAATATTTTGGTTCTACATCCTTAAAATTATGAATTAAATATGCTCTCTGGTGTAATCCGAATTTTCCTTTTGCATAATGAAATACTTTTCCTGTTCCAACTCCATCTCCTGCGGTTATTATTCCTTCAGAGTCAAACGAATAGTCATTAATTCTTTCAACAATTGGAGAGCGCACATAAAACGGATATTTTCCATTTTCAACTGCATCTTGGGTATTTTTATTTCCTGTTGTAACATCAGCGAAATCTTTTATTTCTTTCACTTCCCAATCATCAGGAATCAATCCAATTTCTGTCTGTTTCATTTTTTTTACCTTTCAATTTTCATAGGAACTGCGTAATTCTTCATAATTCATTTTCTACAAAGAGCAAAAAGGGCTGGATTCCTTGTCTAAAAATGTCACCAAAAGTATCTTTCTTGCATGCGATTGTGTGCATGTCAGGGTTCAGCCAGCAGATAAAATTCATCAGTAAATCATGTTTCTGCTCAAGGTCTTTCCAATGAGCAATGCGTTCGTGATGAGCAATCCTGTTCCGCAAATAGCGGATTTCGGCGAGATTCTTTTGAACGGCTGAAGAATTCTTTTGATTCGCAGGACACTTGTGCAGACATTTTTTTATTATTGCATATTGAAAACTTTGATTATTGTATTTTCGCCCCATAAGTGCCACCCAGAATCCAAGCGTCAATTCAGCGACAAGCCTTCCATGAGAATATTTTTTACCGTTGCGCTTTATCTTCAAATTTGCATCAGAAATCATTGATAATTCTGCACTTAAAAGCGGGATAACATTGTTCCACTCTGCATTATTAAAAAAATCAACCAATGCATTGTCCATGGAGTTTCTAAGAGTCACTTCAAAAATATTAATAAGCGGATAAAAAGCCTTGCACAGTTCAATGTTGTAAATATAGCGAGCAATTGCAGTTTCTTCATCCGCACCATCAGCTTTATAAACAGCAAGTCTTTCTTCCGAGATTGATTTTTTTAGACTTTCATAGGTTTTTATATCCATAAATCCGCCTTGACTTTTCGACTATTCTACCATATATTTAACCTGTAAGCCACGTTATCCTTTCTCCTGCTTTGCAGTGCTAGGGACCGTGGCAGTCTTTTTTTTAATTTCTGTCTGCTTCATTTTTCTGCCTCGCTTGACTTTTTGGCATTTTGTGATATATTTGAAATATCGATGTGAGGTGTCTTAGTTGCCCTGTCCGCTGTTTTTTCAGCCGCATCACTCAAGCCTTGGAATCTTTCCGAGGCTTTATTTATTTCATCCAGTTCTATTGAATATATTCTATGTCCATTTGCGATGCTTTCTTTTACTGTAATCAGAACGTCAGCTTTTTTGCCGCTTTGAAGAATTGCCGCAGAAATAAATCTTTTAATTGAAACAACATTCGGGTCTTCTGGATTTTTCAAATTACCATGAGAAGCAACAAGAACAGGTCTAAGAATTGCAAGAAGTTCCTTTCGTTTATAATTTGCATAACCTTGCTTCTTATAAGTTGTTTCTGTCTGTTTCATCTGCCAGCTCTCCTACAACTTAAATCCCATTGCTTCAAGATGAGCGGCAACTTGTTTCTCTTCTTCTGCAAGTTTTGCGGTGAGGTCTGGCAGTGTGTCTTCGTAGCGTTCGCAAAGTTCTGCAATGCGTTTTGTAAGATGATTTGCAACGGTGATGTACAGATTCTGAATTCCGTCTTCGATTGTTTTGTACCATTTGCGGTTTACAAGAAGGTCTTTGATTTCTTCGTCTGTAAAAGTGTCGTAGCGTTTTCGGCAGTTTTCGTCTAGAGTCTTTTTAAGTTCTGCGACTTTCTTTTTTTGAGTTTTGATTGAAGTTTCATAAGCCTTAACTTTCTTTAGAATTTCCGGTTCCTGCGAAAGCTCATCTTCCTCTGCACCATCGGTGCAATTTTCTTCAATAAACTCCTCAAGCTCACTTTCTGTCTGGCTCAGCTTTTCTTCTGCTTGTTGAATTTCTTTTTGTTCGTTTGCAAAGAAAGCGTCAAGCACGACCTGCTTTGGAATAAGGCGGCCTTCCCACCCGATTACCTTTGGTTCTTTCGGCTTCTTTTCTTTTGCGGAATCTTTCTTCGCCTTTTTGCTTTCCTTTGGTTCTTCTTTTATGTCATCAGTGATTTTTGCAAGGTTGTAGCCGCTTTCATCCTGAATAATCAAAAGAACATCATCGTTCATTGTTTCGTTCCAGTAGGCAAGCAAAACCTGATACACATCGTATTTATCGAGCAGTTCAATCTTTGAAAACTTTGAAATGATTTCCTGAGAAAGTTGGAGAATAATCTGCTTGTTTGAATCTGATGGCTTTAATGCCGTAAGAATAGGATTTGCAAAAGACTTCCATTCTTCAAAAGCTTTGTTCACTTTTTTGTTGTATTCAAGGAATTCTGCATTCTCGCATATTGTTTTGTGAACATCATCTTTATTGATAAGAAGTTTGTAAAAGCCTTTGCGTCCTTCATATTCTCCAAAAATCTGCTTTTTGAGATTCGGGAAGACATTCCAGAAGTTTGGAATGTTGTCGATATCTTCCTGCGGAATTCCGCCGTAAAGATGCGCTTCGATGCTCTGCAAGTCTTCTTTTTCACTTGAATCGATGTAGCGAGGAATGTTCAGGTTGTAGGCGTTCTTTTCGATTATTTCTGTAAATGGCACAAAACGGCTGAAGCCCGGAACTTCTGTCATTGAATTAAAGACTGTTACAATTTTGTAGATGTCCTGCTCTCGAAGGCGGTTCTTGTCTCCGTCTTTTATAAAACCGTGACTTGCATCTATCATAAAAATCCCGGTGCGATTTGCTGTATTTTCTTTATCCAGAACAATGATGCAAGCTGGGATTCCAGTTCCATAAAAAAGGTTTGCAGGAAGTCCGATTATTCCTTTTATAAGATGTCGGTCGATTATATTTTTACGGATTGATTCTTCTGCATTTCCGCGGAACAAAACTCCGTGGGGAAGAATTACGGCAGCTTTACCAGTGTTATTTTTCATTGATTTGATGATATGCAAAAGCCATGCGTAGTCTCCGTTTTTCTCTGGAGGAAGCTCGTCATAATCATCAAAGCGGCCATAAGGCTTTAAACCATCCATCCAGTTTTTCATGCTGAATGGTGGATTTGCTACTATATAATCAAACTTGCGGAGCTTTGTGTCATCATTATCATCTTTGTACCAAGGGTCAGAAAATGTGTTGTCAGAATGGATTTCACCGGACGGAATGTTATGTAGAACAACATTCATCTTTGCAAGACCAGCGGTAGAAATGTCTTTTTCCTGACCGTAGATTGCAAGCGGGAACGGAGCTTCATTTGCAGCACGAATTAAAAGAGAGCCTGAACCACAGGCAGGATCATAAATTGTAGCGTCTTTATTTGTGCAGTTTGAAATATCTATTACTTTTGCAAGAATGCGGCTTACTTCGGCAGGTGTATAGAACTGCCCCTTGCTCTTTCCGCTGGCGGTTGCAAAGTTTCGCATAAGATATTCGTAAGCATCGCCGATAAGGTCATCATCTTCTGCCTTGTTGTTTTTAAAATCAAGCTCCGGCTTTTGAAAAATGGCAATAAGGCCTGTAAGTTTGTCCACCATTTCATCGCCCTTGCCGATTTTTGATTCATCGTTAAAGTGAGCGTTATTTATGATTCCTGTAAGGTTGTTTGCTTCTGCAAGCTTTGCAATGAGCTTGTCTATTTCCTCACCGATGTTTTTGTTTCCTTTTAAGGCAACAAGATCTTCAAAACTTGCTCCCTGTGGAATTGCGATTGCACCGTAAGGATCGTCTTTGTATTTATCTGAAACATATTTTACAAACAAAAGTGTAAGAATGTAGTCTTTATATTGAGAGGCATCCATACCGCCGCGAAGTTTGTCGCAGCTTGCCCAAAGTGAACTGTAGAGTTGTGATTTTTTTACTGCCATAGAGATGCCTCACTTTTGATATTGTCATTCTATTATATCACACAACTCGGTATTTTTGTAGATAATCAAGGCAAGGAGTCCAAGTCCGGCTTTTGTATTCCAATGGAGAAACGCTGGCTGTGATAAAACGGCAGGGCGGGAAACGCAGATACAGAATAGTGAAACCGGGTGTTGAAAAATCTGAAAAAGAGGTTGGCGAAATATTTTGATTTTGAAGATTTTCAGGGATAGGATGCGGGAAAGTCTGGTTTTCCCATTCAGTCAACAGTTGCTTTTTCAATGTAAGCATCAGTCAGATCTTTGTTCTACCTGCGGTCAAATCAAGTTCAGAACGTTCAAGTCCAAAGAGCTTAAAAAATGGCCCGAATTGGTTTTTCCATAATAGCATTTTTTTACCACTTCGGCAATATAGAAACAGTAAAAATTTCGTTCCTTTCGCTAAATTTTATTATTTTGATATTGACACAAATTCCAGTTTTATATTATACTAAATACATACATTCCCCGATTGTGTAATGGTAGCACCTCAGATTCTGGTTCTGATTGTGGGGGTTCGAATCCTCCTTGGGGAACTAAGGTTGCCTGCCGTGGCAACCTTTTTTTATTAAGATTGAATTTTTGGTCCCTTCGTCTATCGGCTAGGACGTGACCCTCTCAAGGTCGAAAGACGGGTTCAACTCCCGTAGGGACCGCATCTTTATTTTTCTGCAAAAACCGTAAAATCGTTTTCAAGATAATCATCAATTATCCTTACAGACTTTGCACCGGCATCCTTTGCAAAACTGCATACATGCTTCGGATTATAATAAAAATACGGGCTTTCTTTATCTGACGAACGTTCATTAAGCATGGAACAGACAAAACCGCTTTTTCCCAATTCCATAAACCGCACAAAAGCTTTTTTCAAAAACTCAAAATTATTTCCTAGATTCAAATTAAAAATCCCCGAAGCATAAATCCAGTCAAAACCAATGCCACTTTCATTTAAAGCAGAAAAATCAAGCGCATTGACAAAATCGTCAGCAAAAACATCTGCCGTTAAAAATCTGACAGTCGATTTATTTTCTGCAGGAAGTTTAAGCCCGTTTTCCCTCAAAATCTCAAGCTGCCCTTTTGCAGTTTCAATCATTCGCTCTGAAATATCAATACCGACATAATTTACAGAAAGTCCTAGTCCGCTTGTCAAAAAATGGAACAAATCGCCAAGCCCGCAGCCGACATCAAGAACAGATTTTCCATTTAAATCAGTATTTTTTGCAAACGCAGCAAACCGGGCATACTGAGCCTGACGGCTTTCCCACCCGAGAATTTTATAATTATCAGCATTTATATTTGACTTTGCCGCTTTACTCAATGCATCGTGAAGTTTTTCTAGTTCCTTAAAATTTTGCTCGTAATACGAATTTATTTTTTCGATTTTATTCATATAAAAATTCCCTAACCTATTTTATCACAAATGAAAAAAATATAACATTAGGAAATTTTTTCATAATCTTCTATTATAATTGTTCAAATAAAATCACACAGAATCCAAAAGTTTGCGGATTGATTCTTTTAAGAAAATATATTTTGAGTAATACGTATCTTCTTTTGAGTTGCAGAGAAATTCTACAGTAGTTCCCAATGCCTGTGCAAGTTTTACTGCATCTGAAGCGCGAGGTTCCGTTCCTGCATGGCGCATAGAAGATATGGTCGTTTCAGAAAGTCCCGTTTTTTGAGAAATCCATCTATATGAAGTATTCTGTTCTTCCCTAAGAAGATCTACTGTATCCCAAAATGTCATACATAGAATATATAATGAAAAAATACTTATTTCCGTAGTTTTTTACTTGATAAATCCGAAAATAAGTAGTAACATAGACTATAAATACGAAATTTCGTATTTTCGACTAAACCAGTTCAAATACAATCGCGCTTTTTTAAACAAATCCTATATGGTTAAGTCAATTTAAACTATGAAGAACAAAGCAATTTTTTTAGACAGAGACGGAACAATAAATATAGATAAAAATTATCTTTATAAAAAAGAAGAATTTGAATATTTGCCAGGAGCTTTGCAAGGGTTAAAAAATTTGACAGATGCCAATTTTCTGTTATTCATCATCACCAATCAATCAGGCATTGCTCGCGGATTTTATTCAGAAGCTGACTTTTTGTCACTTACAGAATGGATGACAAAAGATTTAAAATCCCGCGGCATCAAAATTGAAAAAGTATATTTTTGCCCTCACCTCAATGAACATTGCAACTGCAGAAAACCAAAGACAGCTTTATTTCATCAGGCAATAAAAGAATTTGATATAGACATAAAACAATCTTATGCAGTCGGTGATAAAGAACGTGATGTTGCAATTTGCAATGAAACTGATTGCAAAGGAATTGTACTTTATTCTAGTGAAAATTCTGTTAAACAAAACATTGTATATATCACAGGCGGGCTGGAAGATGCCAGCAATATAATTTTATAAAGGAGTTTATAAAAGATGAAGGATTGGATTGAAAAAATTTTCCAAGAAAAAAACGAATTATTAAATCAGATAAAACTTACAGGCTATCTTGAAAAAGTTGAACTTGCAGGAAAAGAACTTGTTTCATGCCTTCAATCTAATGGCAAAATTCTCCTTGCGGGAAACGGAGGCAGTGCAGCAGATGCCCAGCACTTTGCAGGCGAAATCGTAGGTCGTTTTACAATGGAACGCAAAAGCCTGCCTGCAATTTCTCTATGCGTTGACCCAAGTGTCATGACTTGTATAGGAAATGATTATGGTTATGAACAAGTCTTTGCACGGCAAATTGAAGGTTTGGGTAATCCTAATGATATCTTTATCGGAATTTCAACAAGCGGAAATTCAAAAAACATCATAGAAGCAATTGAAGCAGCAAAAAATAAAAATATGAAAACCATCTGCCTCTTAGGCAAAGACGGTGGGCAGATTAAATCTATATGTGATTATGCACTTGTAGTTCCATCCAACTGTACTCCAAGAATTCAAGAAGTTCATACTTTTACAGTTCATATTTTATGCCAGTTAATCGAAAAAGAAATCTTTGGAAATTAACTCGACAAGGTTTATTTGATTATGGAATTAAAAGAAAAATTTATTTCAGCTGTTTCTAAGCAGTTTTCTCAGAAGAGTATTCTTGTAATCGGAGATTTGATGGTTGACGAATATATTTTAGGAAACGTTTCAAGGGTCAGTCCAGAAGCTCCAGTTGTCGTCCTTCAATATAAAGAAAAAAAAGTTGAACTTGGAGGAGCAGGAAATGTTGCAAAAAATTTAAAATCATTAGGATGCAAAACATCATTCATAGGAACAGTATCTGATGACGCAAGCGGCATGTGGCTAAAAAAATATTTATCAGAAAACAATATTGACATAAGAGGCATTGTAGAAGAAGACGGGAGACCTTCTACAGTAAAAACCAGATTTGCAACAAAATGCCAGCAGCTACTAAGACTAGACAACGAAGATACTCATTGCATAAAACCAGAAACTCAAAAAAGAATAATTGATTTTTTAAAAGAACACATTTCAGAATATAATGCTGTCATACTTTCAGATTACAAAAAAGGTGTTCTGAACTCACCTGAGTTCGTACAAAACATCATAAAATTATGCAATCAGAATAACATTCTCGTAAGCATCGACTCAAAAAGCAAAAACATTGAAGCATTTGAAAATGCAGATTTTGTCAAACCTAATAATCTGGAACTGGAAGAAGCCGTTGGAATAAAAATTGAAAACGATGACATTTTTACAAAAGCCGGAAATTTATATTTGGAAAAATCAAAGGCAAAATTTTTAATAGTAACAAGAGGTGCAAAAGGCATTTCAATATTCAGAAAAAATTCAGAGCGAAGAGATTACGCAAGTAAGGCAATTCAAGTATTTGATGTTACAGGTGCAGGAGATACTGTAATAAGTACAATTACACTCGGTCTCTGTTCTGGGCTTGACATAGACCATGCAGTGCAGCTGGCAAATCTTGCAGCAAGTGTTGTAATCAGCAAAGTTGGAACAGCAACAATTTCAAAAGATGAATTGGTAAAGAGAATCAATGAAGAATAAAATTTTTTCCAGAGAAAATCTTATAAAAATTACAGCAGACTTAAAAACCCATGGCAAACATATTGTAGCTACAAGCGGTTGTTTTGATATTTTGCATGCAGGTCATGTTACTTATTTAGAAAAAGCAAAAGCAAAAGGAAACATTCTCGTTGTCTGTCTAAATTCTGACAAATCTGTAAAAACTCTAAAAGGTAAAGAACGTCCGATTGTCTGCGAAAAAGAACGAGCACTTGTCATAGCAGCACTTGAAGCAGTAGATTTCGTTTACATATTTGATGAACCGACTCCATGCTCAATCTATAAAGCCATTAAACCTGACCTGATAATAAAAGGCGGCGATTATGTCGGAAAAACAATTCCAGAAATGGAAATAGTAAAAGAATATGGTGGAACTGTTGAATACGTTGATTTTGTAAATGGGTGTTCTTCAACAAACATCATCGAAAAAATAAAATCACTTGTACTTTTTAAGGATACAGTCCCATGAATTTATTTTTTCAAATAGTGCAACTGCTTATAAAATTTCCCGGTCTGCAAAAAATAAGGCTGATTTTTTATTTTTTTGATTCACTCATCTTGTTTTTTATAAAAAGACCGAAAAAAAACATCAATGCAAGAAAAGAAAAAATAATTATATTTTTTACACATGGGCTTGGAGACTGCGCAATGTTTTGCAGTGCAATTGATTATATAAAAGAAAGTTTTCCTGAAGACAAATATGAGCTTACACTTTCCTGCAACTCAAATTATACAGACCTTTTTAAAAACAAAATAAAAAAGATTTTGTCAGTCGATTATCAGAAAACAAGCATAAACCCATTATATAGAATTAAATTCTTGAAAAAAATGCGCGAGGAATATTATGACATCGCAATAGACCCTTTCAGCTGTGATGAGTGTTTCCCGAATGTTTTTGCAATGAATGCAATTTGCGCAGACAAAAAAATCGGCGCACTAATTACACAAAGAAAAAAATATCAATGCCCCAAATGGCTGAGAAACAAAATATATGATGAAATTATTTTTATAAAAGAATTCAACTTGCATAAAAACAAACACTATGCAAAGTTCTTCTCTGAATTAACACACAAAAACATTAAACCTGTTCTTCAAAAAATTCCGTATGAAAAAACTTTGCAACTCCCACAAAAATATATAGTCGTATATCCGTCAGCATCAATTGATGCAAAAAGATGGCCGATAGAACGCTTTGCAGAAATTACCAGAAAAATTGTTTCAAAGACAGCCTGCTCTGTAGTTTGTCTTGGTACAAAAAATGATGAAGACATAACACTGGAATTTATAAATAAAATCAGCTCATTCGCAAATGTAGAAAATTTACTTGAAAAAACTTCCGTAATGCAATTAGTAGAAGTTCTTGGAAGAGCAGCTTTTGTATTAACAAACGATACAAGCATTTTTCATCTTGCAGTCGGAACAGAAACAAAAGTCTGCGTAGTTTCAGGCGGATATGCATACAGCACTTTTTTAAACTATTCATCAAACGATTATGGAAAACAAATTGAATCTCGCATAAAAATTATCGCCCATAAATCAGAATGTATGGACTGCAATAATTTTTGCAATAAAAAATTCAAAAAATGTTACCCATGCGTAGACGAGGTGACTGTAGATGAAGTCTGGAACGAAGTGATGAGTTTAATGGGATAACACAGTTGGAGGATTACAATGCAAACATTATTTCATAATTTATTTCAATACAGGCAAATGATTTTCAGTCTAGTTCACAGAGATTTAAGAGGAAGATATAAAGGTTCTGTGTTAGGTTTTTTGTGGACTTTTTTAAATCCATTATTGCAACTGTTCGTTTACACTTTTGTCTTTTCAACAATTATGCATTCTAACATAGAAAAATATTATCTTTTCCTATTCGTAGCATTGATTCCATGGAATTTTTTTAGTTCATCACTTTCTTGTGGTTGCAGTTGTATTCTTGATGTTCCTGACATGGTAAAAAAAATATATTTTCCGAGAGAGATTCTCCCATTATCTTTTGTTACAAGTAATTTTATAAACATGCTTTATTGCTTTGTAGTAGTTTTTATAGTCATTGTTATTTCTGGCACAGGGTTTAACTTCATTGCACTAACATACCTGCCGTTGATTATGATAATCGAATATATTTTCACACTGGGAATAACGCTCTTTGCAAGTGCGATAACAGTATATCTCCGGGACGTAAAATATATTTTGAGTATTCTCGTTTTTGCTTGGCAAATGTTTACGCCAGTGATGTTTCCTTCAACATTAGTTCCCACTCACCTGCTTAAACTTTGGTACATGAATCCTATGACGCCAATCGTAGAAGCATATCGCTCAATTTTATTTTACAAGGAAATCCCTCAACTTACGACATTAATTTCTGCCTGCGGATTTGGGCTTTTCTTTATTGTTTTTGGAGAATTTGTCTTTTCCAAATTACAAAAAGGTTTTGCAGAAGAATTGTAAGGAGAGATAATCATTATGAAAGCAATTGAAGTAAAAGACGTACAAAAAAGTTTTAAAGTTTACAGAGATAAACCTACAACTCTAGGAGAACGGTTAATTTTCTGGAAAAGAAATAAATTTGAAAACAGACCGATACTAAAAGGAATCTCATTTACAGTAGATAAGGGAGAGGCTGTTGGATTAATAGGAAGTAACGGTTGTGGAAAGAGTACTACGCTCAAATTACTGACAAAAATCATATATCCAACTTCCGGAGAAATTATTATCAACGGAAAAGTATCAGCACTTATTGAACTTGGAGCAGGTTTTCATCCTGATATGAGTGGGCGAGAAAACATTTATATAAATGCTTCTATTTTTGGACTCACTCGTAAAGAAATTGATTCAAAACTGGAACAGATAATTGAATTTTCAGGTCTCGAAGATTTTATTGACAATCCAGTCAGAACATATTCAAGCGGAATGTATATGAGACTTGCATTTGCAGCTGCGATAAACGTAGAAGCAGATATTCTTTTTATCGATGAAATTCTCTCTGTGGGTGATGCTGCTTTTCAAGAAAAGTGTTTTAAGAAATTATTTGAAATAAAAGAAAAAGGGACAACGATTATCATAGTTTCTCATTCTCTTGGACAAATTGAACAAATCTGCAATCGCTCAATTTGGATAAAAAACGGAAGAATTGAAATGGATGGAACCCCTAAAGAAGTCCACAAGAAATATCTTAATTATATGAAGGAGAATACATAAAAAAATGATTATCGTAACTGGTGGTGCAGGATTTATAGGCAGCTGCATTGTACGCACTTTAAATGATATGGGTATTGAAGACATCATCATTGTTGACAACATAGCACAGACAGATAAGTGGATGAATCTACGCAATAAAAAATATATCGAATACATTAACCGAGATGAATTTCTTTTACGTCTGCCTGATTTTGAAGGAAAAGTAAGTCATATACTGCATCTTGGTGCATGCTCTTCTACAACAGAAAAAGATTTTGATTTTTTGTACAAAAATAATTTTGAATACACAAAAACATTGTGGCAATGGTGTGCTAAGAACGATATAAGTTTTATTTATGCAAGCTCAGCAGCAACATACGGCGATGGCTCACATGGATTTGATGACAAAGACGACATAACAAAACTCGAACCGTTAAACGGATACGGATATTCAAAGCAGTTATTCGATTTATGGGTCAGAAAAGAACTTACCGATAAAAATAAAACTCCAAAACAATATGCAGGTTTTAAATTTTTTAACGTCTATGGTCCTAATGAATATTTCAAAGGAAAAATGGCAAGCGTTATTTTTCATGCTTTTAATAAAATCACCGAAACAGGAAAAATGGAATTATTCAAATCATATAATATAGAATATAATGACGGCGGACAACTTCGGGATTTTGTTTACGTAAAAGATTTATGTAAAGTATTTAAATTTATGATTGAACATCCAGAGATAAACGGACTGTTCAACTTGGGTACAGGAACAGCCCGTTCATTTTACGATTTGGCATATTCAACTTTTTATGCAATGAAAAAAGAACCAGTTATAGATTTTATCGAAATGCCAGAAAATTTAAAAGCAAAATATCAATATTACACAAAAGCAGAAATGTCAAAACTTAGGGAAGCAGGATATACAGCTAGTTTTTATTCTCTGGAAGATGGTATTTCAGATTATGTACAGAATTATTTAATGAACGACAAAAAAATCTGGTAGGAAGATTTTTATACAGCTACCTGCACAGGAGTTAAGGGAATGAGAAAGATACACTTTATAAATAGAATTGATCAAACTAATGCTGGTGACTTAGCCTGTTGTCCATTAAATTATTTTTATGACTATTTTTCACAATTTAACATAATACGTCATGATATTGATTTCATCGATTTTAATATTATTGAAAGTGATGATATTGTTATCTTAGGCGGTAGCGGAATGTTAAATGTTAGTCAATCATTTAACATTAATATAAACAAACTTTTAGCAAAATGTAAAACTGTTATTGGCTGGAGTATAGGATTTAACACACATAATAAATTGTGGTTCATAGGTTCTGATTTTCAGGAAATTAACTACAATAAATTTAAATTGATAGGAATACGAGATTTCAATCATCCGTCAAAATTACCTTATCTACCATGCCCTTCTGTTTTTGCATTTTCAAAAAGCAGTGCGGATAAAAAATTTATCAAACGAAAATTTGGTATCATAAAACATAAAGACCTCCAATTTGATATCCCAATTGATGCAGACACAATTCTGAATAATTACAGCATCAAAGAAATTGAAAAATTTATAAGTGAAAGTGAATGTATAATAACAAATTCATATCATTGTGCTTACTGGAGTTTATTATTAAACAGAAAAGCCATTGTTATTAATAAATTTTCTACAAAATTTGATTTTTACAAATATAAGCCAGAAATGATTGAACTGAATCCCCCCCCCTCGAAGATGATGCATCAAATAAAAAATTTAGAACCACCTTAATTGAAAAACTTAACAATTGCTATAATGTTGCAAAAACATATGAAACCTTTTATTCAGAAGCGATTAATGCAAACAACAGTTTTTTTGAAAAAGTAAAATGCATTATTGAGGAATTGAATATACCAAAATCTAATGATTTCCAGAATTTGTATCAATTAACAACTCTGCAACTCTGGAACAGACAAATGCAATACCCCAAACTAAGGAGGGATATGAATGAAAAAATAGAAAAACTTGAGAACCAAATAAAAGATTTTCAATATGAACTTAAAAAGTACAAACAAAAAAATAAACTTGAAATGTTAATAACTTCAATTAAAGAATACAAGCAAACATATGGCTATAAAAAAACGATTTTGCACATTTTTTTCAAAATACTGAGAATTGCAAAATAATTGAGTATCAAAAGATTTATCATTAACAGGAGATTTTATGAAAATTTGCTTATGCATTATTCTGTTGGCTTTTTTATCAGAAAACTTAATACTATTTTTCAAAACCAAAACTGTTGCAAATTTCATTGAACAATTTAAATACAGCATAAAAATATCAGGAATTCTTCATACCATAATGTACTCTTTAAATTTTATCCTGAATTCTTTTTTTTCTCTTTGCAAGTCTTTTTATAAACAAAAAACTGATTGTACAACAGATTGCATACGCATATTAATAAGCTCGCAAGGTGGATTTGGAGATTTATTAATTTTTGCAAACTGGTTTGAATATTTTAGGGAAAAATTCTTTAATGCAACTACTTTTGCCTATCTTTACAATCAAAATGGTATAAAGAATATATACAATTACCCTATTCAGAATGTTACCATACTTGATACAAAAAATATTATGCAAAATGAGCAATATGATTTGCAAATCTGTGTTCTCAGATTTCCGATAATCGAAAAATGTAATTCAAAAAAAATAAAAGAACTAAATCCAAAACTCTTCAGCTACATAAAAAAATGTAATAAATATTACAATGAGAATAAACTTTTCATTGATTATAAACCTTATTTAGACGGTTTTTTAGACACAATATCAATAGTAAAAGAAATAAAAAGATATGAGCAGCCAGATATATATAACTTATTAAGGATAACAGAAGATTTCAAATTACAAATTCTTTCAAGCGTAAATGAAGAAAATTATCTAAAATCACTTAAATTGAATAATAAAAAATTCATTACAATTCACCGAGGTTGGGACAGTCATTATACTAACAGTGTAAAGGCATGGTCATTAAACTCTTGTAAAAATTTACTTGAGGCCTTAAAAAATGAATTTCCAAATTATTCTATTGTCCTTTTTGGTAAAGATCGCAATCAGTCTATTTCTCCACAAGGTGCCGATATTAATTTACTTGAAAAAACATCCCTAGAAGAAGCAAAAATTCTATTAAAAAATTCATCTCTCCATATTGATAATGAAGGTGGTTTAGTTCATTTACGACATGCCTTAAAAGGAGGACCATCAGTTGTCTTATTTGGCCCTACTTCAAAAGAAGTTTTTGGGTATTCAGAAAACATCAATATAAAAAGTAAAACTTGTCCTTATGGTTGTGAATGGATTTCTAAAGACTGGATGCTACATTGTGCAAAAGGCTATAAAACTCCATTATGCATGGAATCTATAAAAACACACGATGTCATTAACGCTGCAAAAAAAATATTGAGGAGTGCAAAATGAAAGCTATAATCAAATTTTTGAGTAATTTTTACAACTATCTTTCTAAGAATGGTCTTAAAAAAACAATTTTCCATTCTCTTAATTGTTTAGGCATAAAAAAGGCAGATAAATCCCCATCAGCAAAAAATGATTTTTTATCTTTTTTTGAGCAAAATAATAAATCAATAAAATTTGGAAGTTCTGCCTTTGTAAAAATAACAGATAATATATATAAAAGAGATGTGCAAGACCCCAAAGTAATTGCTTGGTATCTGCCTCAATATTATAGAATAGATGTAAATGATAAATTCCATGGGGCAGGATTTACCGAATGGACAAACTCATCACAAGCAATTCCATTATTCACAGGACATTATCAGCCTCATATTCCTTATGACGTTGGGTACTATAATTTGTTAAATATTGAATCTATAAAACGACAAATAACATTGGCAAAAATGTATGGCATTTATGGCTTTTGCTTTCACTGGTATTGGTTTAGTGGAAAAAGAACAATGGAAAAACCAGTTGAACTATTACTTAAACACAAGGAACTCAACATTCCGTTCTGTTTAAATTGGGCAACAGAAAATTGGACAACAGTTTGGGATGGAGGAAATAAAGATATTATATTTGAACAAAAACTGGAAAAAAATGATGCACAGCGATTTATGAAAGATGTATTACCCTATTTTAAAGACAAAAGGTATATAAAAATCGATAACAGACCTGTTTTAAGCATTTATAATGCAAGAATTTTTGAAAAACAAGATTTTATAAAACTAACTTCCGCATTCCGAAATATTGCAAAGAAAAATGGGTTTAAGGATCTCTATATACTAATCTGTAATTTTGCCGGTTTTGATGAAGACGTGAAGTCTTGGGGGGGGATGCTCTGGTTGAATTTCCTCCAGCAGGTCTAGAAATAAATCAGAAAAATCCAACAGGATATATAAACCCAAATTTTAATGGTTGCATTTTTGACGTAGATGATTTTATAAAAAATAGAAAATATTTAAAATCATGGAAAAACACAAATGTATATCGCAGTGCATTAACTTCTTTTGATAACTCTCCAAGAAAAGCTTATGGAAAAAATTGTATTATTTTTCAAGGAGCTTCGCCTTTTACATACAAATCATGGTTAAAAGACATAATAGCTGAGAATAAAAAATATCATACAAAAGATGATAATATTGTCTTTGTAAATTCATGGAATGAGTGGGCAGAAGGCTCTCACCTTGAACCCGATTTGAAATATGGATATGCTTACCTTCATGCAACAAAAGAAGCTCTAGAAGAAACTCGAGTTAACCAGAAAATCGTTACCAATAAAATTAATGATTTTCTAAAATTGAATAAAAAAATTACTTTCTATATTCACTGTATAGAATCAATGGGAGATATAGTTGCTGCAGAACCTATTGCCCGCTATTTAAAATCAAAAGCAAAAAATTCAAGAATTATCTGGATTGTAAAAAAGGAATATAAACCAATTTTAGAATTCAATCCAAATATTGATGAGATACTGACCGTTAACATACTTTCTGATTCAATAAAAATTTTACATGAAATAGCAAAAGAAGAAGGAAATATAATTATTGACTGTCATTTTGATTACAGACGTTCATCTATAACTAATGAAATTCACAGAAATTTAAATAACCCAGCTATAAATGAACAGACTTACTATTATTATGGTTCGTTATTAGAGTCCTTTTGTCTTTCGGCTGGCTTACCTAAATTAAATAAGAGTCCAAAATTTTACCTAAACCCAGAAATTAGAATTAAGGTTCCAGAAAATAAGTACATAGTAATTCATGCAAAATCTGCTGAAAGTTGTAAAAATTGGGATATTGAAAAATGGCATACCCTTGTCAAATGGATAACTAACTTTGGTTTTACAGTTCTTGAAATTGGATTTACTCCAATAATAGAACAGAACAGAATCCATAATGATAAATATATAAATTTTACTATGGAACGGGATTTACAAAAAATAGCTCATATTATCAACAAATCAACCTGCTTTGTAGGCATTGATTCTGGTTTTGCCCATTTTGCAAATGCCTTAAACATTCCTGGAGTTATATTATTAGGTAAATACAAAAATTTTGATTTTTATATGCCGTACACAGGCAACTATTCAAAAGGAATAAACTCAAAAATTATTTATGCAAATAAGGATTATGCAAAAACAATTCCTGTAAAAAACGTTCAGGACGCTTTAACCAATATACTAAATATGTAAACCAAAAAAACGGGTCGTTAAATTTACCGTACTCTAACGATGTTTTAGAATCTATCAAGCAACTTTCCTAGTAAATCATCATTTATCGAGTTATTTGCCTTAAACATTCTCATAATGTCGTTAAGCTGAACTGTGTACTCAGGCTTCGTAAATTGCTTTCTGTGAAAAATATCAAAGACTGCTTTATAAAGATCATCAACGGTTACATTTTCAAGCGGAACAGAAGCCTGATATTTACAGGTTTTCTGCAAAAGAAAATTCAAAAACAGAATTAAGTAAACTATTTAACACTAGGGCTTTGAGTTTTTAGACAATCCCCCCCCAAAACTATCCACTTTTTCCCTCCAAAAACTGCGCATCGTATCAAATTGACACAATTTCCTGTCCATATTTGACACAAACACCCGTTTTTACTCACCTCATTTTTTTAATCCCGCCTCCCCTTCAAATACACTTCCCAAAATACCGCAAAAAGCACCTCTTTTTCACATTTTTCCCAACTTTTTCCTCTCTCACAAAAAGTTGGCACGCTTTTTGCTATATTAATTAATGTAAGGCAAAACACCTTACAAAAACTAAAAACAACGAAAGCAAAAGCTTCCGAAAACATTTATAGGAGAGTGCAATAAAAACCTTGCCTAAAACAGCGTCAAAGTTTTTATTCACAAGTTCGCGTTGCGAACTTCCTTATTAACTGTCGCTTTTCATTTCATTGCAAAGCGACTTAAAAAGTCAATCGATTGTGAAACAATTCCTTGACTTTTATAGGAGATACATTATGAACGAACTTTCACTTTTTAACTCACTTTTCAACGGCGCATTTGACAATCAGATGCAGGACTTTGGTTTTGGAACAGGAATGTCAGTTCCAAAAGTTGACGTAACACAAAATGACGATTCATATAAACTGGAAATGGATTTGCCGGGACGTACAGAAAAAGACGTAAATCTTGAACTTGACCACAACGTTTTGACAATTTCATCAGTAAAAGAAGAAGTCAAAGAAACAGACGAAAAAAACAGCAAAAAAGACGAAAAGAACAAGCGGAAATGGCTTATCAAAGAACGCCGTACAAGCAGCTTTACACGCCGCTTTACTCTGCCAGATGACATCGATGCAGAAAAAGTTGCAGCTACCTTCAAAAACGGAGTTCTCAACGTAGTAATTCCGCGCAAAGCATTGTCCGCTCCAAAACGCATCGCAATTACTGCATAACACAAAACAGGGAAAAGGAAACCCTTTTCCCTGTTTTTTTTCAGCATCGTTCCTATTTTATTTTCCGTTCCCTGACAACAATATCAGTAAATCCACTTTTACAAAGCAAATCAATCGTATTATTTACATCAGAACTCTCAACCGCGCGCAATGACACACGCACAACAGTCGAAGTATTCTGCAAAACTACATTTTCAAAACCAGACTTCTTCACTTTCCGCGCAAACAAAAGCGCATTCTCCTTCATCGAAAAAGCCCCGACCTGAATATCCCACAGTTTCCCTTGTTCACGCATTACGCTTTTTATCTGGTCAATTTTAGCTGCAACATTTCCACTAGCCGCAGACTGATTTTCAGTCTGACTTGCAGCCTGCCCTTTTTTTACAGAAACAACCGTAAAAGGAATCCCCGCCATCTGGCAAGCCTTTTTCGCTGTTTGTATGCTTTCTTTTGTATACGCTCCAAGCGAAACGATTTCAAGCCTGACTTTCGCAGTTCCGCTTCCAATCATTCCAAGCTTACTTGCAGCCCCTTTTGACAAATCAATTTCCCGGTCAGCAACAAACGGTCCTCTGTCATTCACCCTGACCTGAACATTTTTTCCATTCGCAAGATTCGTAACTTTTAAAATCGTATTAAACGGAAGTTTTTTATGAGCGCACGTCATCGCCCACATATTAAAAATTTCGCCATTTGAAGTTTTTTTACCATGAAAATCTCCTGCATAATAAGAAGCCGTTGCAGAAGCCTTGTAGACAGTTGTTGCAAAAATTGAACTTAGTCCGACCGACATTATAATCAAAAAAACAGAAAATCTTTTCATATTATATTTATCGGAATTTGCAAAAAAAAACTCACCGATTTGAAAATTACTTCATCAGAAAATTCTCAAAACCAGTGAGTTAATAATTAAAAAAAGTTATTTTATTTTCTTAACAATTCTGCAAGTTTCTCACTTGTAAATCCAAGATGTTCTGCAACTTTATTTGCAGGTCCAGATTCACCAAAGCGGTCAATGCAGAAACAGTTTTCTTTATCTGTAAACTGGAGCCATTCCATAGAAATTCCTGCTTCAGTACAAACAATGCGTTTAGCGTTTCCAATAATAGAATCTCGTTTTGCCTTATCCTGTCCAGCAAAAGTCTTCACATCTGGAACAGAAACAACGCGGATTGTCTTTTCGCTTACAAGTCCGGCAGCAGCCAAAGCCATATTAACTTCAGAACCGCTTGCAAGAATCGTAATATCAGGATTATCGCTGCCTTTCTTAACGATGTAAGCACCGCATTTCATTGTGTTCTTCCAGTCTGCATCATCTTTCTGATAAACTGCAAGAGCCTGTCTTGTAAATGCCATACATACAGGATGGTCTTTAGAAGCATATGCAATTTTCCATGCTTCCATTGATTCTTCCGGGTCACCAGGTCTTATTACCTGAACACCAGGAATTGCACGCAAGCTTGTCAGTGTCTCAATCGGCTGATGAGTAGGACCGTCTTCTCCAACATAAATCGAATCATGAGTAAACACATAAATTACAGGCTGCTTCATTAAAGAAACTACGCGCAAAGAAGGCCGCAGATAATCTGCAAAAACAAGGAATGTTGCGCAGAACGGACGCAAACCGCCATGCAGAGAAATACCTGCACATACAGCAGACATCGCAAATTCACGGATTCCGTATTCAATCGTGCGTCCTTTCCTGTTAAGCGCAGAAAAAGTGCCGTTATCACACGATTTAAATGCAGTCTTATTAGGTCCCATCAAATCTGCAGAACCACCAACCAGATTACCGTAACGAGCCGCAATTACATTCAAAGCCTTACCAGAAGCATCGCGCGTTGCACAAGAATCGCCCGGCTTATATTCAACATCAGGAACATCACCTGTAGCACTATCACTGTAAAAAGCATCCCATTCTTTTTTAAGTTCAGGATTTTCTATAGCCCACGCTTCAAACTCTTTGTTCCAGTCACTTTCGGCTTTTGCCCATTCAACTTTTTTTTCTGTAAAATAATCATAAGCCTCAGGAAGAACATAAAAATCCTTATCAACAGGAAGTCCCAGTTTTTCTTTTGCAGCCTTTACACCATCTGCACCAAGCGGCGCACCGTGAACATCAGCAGTTCCTTCTTTCGGCGCACTTTTTCCGATTACAGATTTGAGCATAATCAAAGACGGCTTGTCAGAACACTTCTTTGCTTTATTTATAAGTTTTGCAATGCCAGAAACATCGTACATACTTCCAGATAGAACCTGCCAGCCATAACTTTCGTAACGTGCTTTTATGTCATCTGTAAAAGTAATGTCTGTAGAACCGTCAATCGAAATTCTGTTTTCATCATAAAAAACAATCAGCTTACCAAGTTTTAAATTTCCTGCAAGTGAACATGCTTCAGAAGCAACACCTTCCTGTAAGCATCCTTCGCCAACAAGAGAATATGTATAATGATTTACAATTTCATGCTTTTTTGTATTGAATTTTGCAGCCAGCATCTGTTCAGCAATAGCCATACCGACAGCCATAGAAACACCCTGACCAAGAGGTCCGCCTGTACATTCAACACCATCAGTAATCCCATATTCAGGATGACCGCAGCAGACAGAACCAACCTGACGAAAACTCTTGATGTCATCCATTGTCACTTTGTATCCCGAAAGATGCAAAATTGAATACAACAACATCGAGCCATGACCTGCAGAAAGAACAAATCTATCTCTGTCGACCCACTTTGAATTTGCAGGGTTGTGCTTTAAAATTTCTCCGTAGAGAACGCTTGCTAATTCAGCTGCACCAAGAGGAAGTCCCGGATGTCCTGAATTTGCCTTTTGAATCGCATCCATTGAAAGACTGCGAATACTAGTTGCAACAGCAGAGATTGCTTTTTCATTCATAAAATTTACCTCACAATAATTCTTGAATAGCTTTTACAAGTTCTTCTTGACCAGCGTGTTTTTCCAATAACTGCTTGATTGATTCTTCTTTAAATAGAGTAGCCAATTGTGAAAGTACCTGCAAATGAGTTTGCGAATTACTTGTCAATAAGACAAACATCACATAAACGTGCCTTGCATCTGGTGCATTCATATCAATAGGTTCTTTAAGATAACAAACAGTTATCTGCTGGTCTTCTTCGTTTTTAAGGATAGTTCCTCTTGAATGAGGAAGTGCAATTCCATAACCGACAGCTGTACTCATAATCCGTTCCCTGTCGCACAACGCTTTATAAACGTTTTCCTTACTTATTCCTTCAGGCAAAACAATGGAATCGCATATATTTCTGTAAATTTCCGCTGTTGCTGCACCTTCAACATCAAACAGCACGCCGCCACGTTTAATCAAATCTGCAACATTCTTCTTCATAAATCTCTATCTCCCTATCTTATAAAATTTCTAATCAATTACGATAAAATCCCGTTTTTTACAGGCAAAAAGCGCATCCCGTAATTCCGATTCAATATCTTCAAAATTAAATTCCATACCTTCAAGAGAAGCATCAATAGTATCCATATCCCTTGTTACATAATCAGAATCAAAAGAAATAGATTCTATCAACTTTGTCAAATGAGTATATAATTGAATTAGAATCACCAATTCTTGCTGCGGATAATTATTGAATTTCCCGCCTGCCCTGTCAATTTCATAAACAAGCGTACTTATTTTCGTATAAAGTTTCAGCGCTTTATGCCGGATTTCTCCAAGCTGATGATCTGCAAACCAATTATATTTTTTTAAAATTATACCATTTCGATTTGCTATGTGCAATAATAACTCTTTATGATACTCAGGCGAAATATAAAATGACTTCGGAAAAATATCTGCAATCAATTTTTGCAAATCTGTTTCTTTTTGATATGCAAAATCCTTTAGATATTCATCCAGAACGTAATCAGGAATTGAATAAAGCAAATTATGAACGCCTGATTTTTCATCGTCCTCTTCGTCTCCGTTCCAGCTTCCAATTGCAGGCACAGATTCACCTTTATACCAGAGGCGCGTTTCAACTCCAAACAATTCAACAGAAACTTTTTTTGTCTTTTTAAGGAACTCTTCAACAGAACCGCTGTTCCAGCCTGTCAATTCTTCGATATGCTCTGAAAAAACATTTACAAGCTGTTCTTCTATAGAAGCGCACGGTCCAAATTTACGGAACGACTCAAGCAGATATTTTTCAAATTTTTTATACCACAAATTGCGCTGCAAATCTTCTTCAGTTAATTCCAGCGTAGAACTTTTTGAACGAAGCAGCGGTTTTATGTCTATAATTCCCTCATCCCAATCTATAACTTTAAGCAAAAACCTGTCGCCCGGTTTTATGTCATAAACTTTAAATAAAGACGAAAGGTCAACACTGTAAAGGCTGACTTCCATCGGTAATTCAAACTCATTATCCGAAAGAACAAAGTCTTTCATTCCCGGGTCGCTGGAAATATACTGCGCTTCATATTCTTCGCCATACAGCAAAAAATGTTCCAACGCAAAATCCTTTGAAAATTTCACCATCTTTTGTGGCAAAATTTTCTCTTCCCAAGAAAACAAAAGCGAAAAAGAAAAAACATCCTGGTCAACAAAAGGCATGCACCTTTGAGCCGGAACAAAACACTTTGCTTCACACTCTTCTTTTGTTATTGCAAAACTAAAATGCTTGCCCGTAAAAACTCCAGAACGCGTCTGGTATTTTCCCTTTGCTACTTTCAGCAAATACGGTGAGCCTTCAAGAATCTCTACCGCTTCATCTTTAGAAATTTCGCAACCAACATAAGACATATAATTTATAAATTCTTTCAGCGTAAACACTTCAGGAAAAGCGCGAAGAAATTTATTTATGTACAAAGCCTTTGTTTGATTTTTCATTTCAGTAATGCTGCCATTTTATATTCTAGATAAACCTTAAATCCTGAACTTCAAAACCGCAATTTTCAAAAATAGATTTCATTTTCGATTCTTCTATTCCTGTAGCTTTGAGCGTAATGCAAAGCCTGTTGTCAACATCGTGTTTTGTAGTAACGGCACTTATTATATTTGCATTTAAATCAGAAATCTCTTTTGTCACTTTTGCAAGCTGACCAGGCTTATCGTCAACAAAAGCAACGACACGGACACCTTTTTGCCTTGCCCCAAACATATCAGTAAACAAATTGAACAAATCGCTTTCCGTAATTATTCCTATAAGCGCATCATCTTTTACAACAGGCAGACAGCTTATTTCATTGTCAACCATAATTCTGGCTGCCTCTTCAACAACTTCGTCAGGAGAAACTGTAATGACATTTGTCATCATGACTTTTTTTACAGTCAGCTTTGACAAAAGATAACCGATTTCAAACATATCAAGCGTAGTTGCAAGCGATGGTTCAGCTTTAAGCAAATCATTTTTTGTAACGATTCCGACAAGTTTACCATAATCTACAACCGGCAACTTGCTGAATTTATTTTCCATCATTATATTTTTTGCTTCCGTAATTTTTGTTTCTGAACTTATAAAAACTACATTTGTCCGCATTACTTCTTTTACTATCATACTAACCTCCTAAATATGCCGATTTAACAGCCGGGTCACTGATTAAATCCTTTGCATTTCCCGACTTTGTAATCAGTCCTGTTTCCAGGATATATGCCCTGTTAGAAATCGAAAGCGCTTTATACGCATTCTGTTCAACAAGAAGAATCGTAGTTCCGGTTTTATTTATCCGCGTTATAATCGAAAAAATTTCATCAACCAAAATCGGTGCAAGTCCCATACTCGGTTCATCAAGCAAAAGCAATTTCGGACGAGCCATCAATCCCCTTCCCATCGCAAGCATCTGCAACTCGCCGCCGCTCAACGTTCCTGAAATCTGTTTAATGCGTTCTTTCAACCTCGGAAACAATTCAAAAATCATATCAAGATCTTCTTTTATTCCCTTCTTGTCGTTACGTGTATACGCACCCATTTCAAGATTTTCCTTCACAGAAAGATTCAAAAAAATCCGCCTTCCCTCTGGAACTTGAATCAAATTCTGCTTTACAATCAAATCCGGCATCATATCCGTAATGTCGGTACCTTCAAACAAAACTGTACCGCTTTTCTTTTTTATAATATTGCTTATAGAATGAAGCGTCGTAGTTTTTCCGGCACCGTTTGAACCGATTAAACTTATAATTTCGCCTTTTTCAACTTCAAAACTTATTCCCTTTAAAGCATTAATTGCACCATAAGAAACGCATAAATCTTTTACACTAAGCATTAACAGCCTCCGAACCAAGATATGCTTTTATAACTTGCGGATTCGCTTTTATTTCATCAGGATTTCCAGATGCTATTACGCGCCCGTAATCTAAAACCATAAGTCTTTCGCAGATTCCCATTACAAGTTTCATATCATGTTCAATCAGCAAAATCGTCAGATTAAATTCTTTGCGAATGAACGAAATCAAATTCATCAATTCATCTGTTTCCTGAGGATTCATTCCTGCAGCCGGTTCATCAAGCAAAAGAAGTTTCGGATTACTTGCAAGCGCACGGACAATTTCAAGTTTCCGCTGTTCACCATAAGGCAGATTTTTTGCAAGTTCATCTTTTTTATCTGCTATGTGGAACAGCTCCAAAAGCTGATTTACGCATGCAGTCATTCGCTTTTCATCACGGCGGAATCTCGCTGTCCGAAAAAGCGCATCAAGACAATTACTCTGCCTTGAAGAATGCAGGGCAATCCGTACATTATCGCTTACTGAAAGCTGGTTAAAAAGCCTAATATTCTGAAAAGTCCTTGCTACACCAATTTTATTCAATTCAGCAGGATTCATCTTGTTGATATTGCGCGGCTTGCCTTTTTTATCCCAAAAAGTAATCAAGCCCTCTGTCGGAGTATAAATTCCGCTAAGCATATTGAACATAGTAGTTTTTCCGGCACCGTTCGGTCCGATTAAACCGACAAGTTCGTTTTCGTATAATTCACAATTAAAGCCACTTACTGCACGCAATCCGCCAAAAACGATGCTTACTTCAGAAGCCTGTAAAACAAGTTTTTTTGGTTCACCCATTACTTTGCCTCCTGAGTTTCGCTTTCTTTTTTACGCTGAATTTTTGCAAGCACTTTTTTTGCGTTCTGCGGAAAATTGACAAACGAAAATTCCTTTGTACCCAAAAGCCCTTGCGGTCTAAAAATCATCACGAGAATCAACACAACAGGATAAATCAAAAGCCTAAAGTCCTTTAAGAAACGCAGGACTTCCTGCAAATAAGTCAGAACATAAGCTGCAAGAATACTTCCTGTCGTAGACCCCATTCCACCAAGAACAACAAAAATCAGATAGTCAATACTTTTTGTAAATGATGCCTGATTAGGTTTTATAAATCCGATTCGGCTTACATAAAGTGCACCACCAAGTCCTGCAATAAAAGAAGCAATTACAAAACCAATCATTTTATATTTAAATACACTGATTCCGTTCGCATTTGCAGCAACTTCGTCTTCGCGCACTGCCAAAATTGCACGACCATAAGTAGATTTTATAAAATTCTGAATCAAAACAATCAGAACGATTAACACTGCCGTAATTATAAAAAAAGCTGGAGCATCAAAAAAAGTTAGATTCGTATTAAACTGCTTCCCGTTCGGGCCGCCTGTAATCTGCTTTAAGTTCACAAGAATTACCCTGATAATTTCTCCAAAACCAAGCGTTACGATTGCAAGATAATCTCCTTCAAGTTTCAACGTCGGAAAACCAATTAAAAATCCAAAAAAAGCCGTAATGATGCAAGCAATCAAAATCGCAGGAACAAGCGGAATCCCTCCCATCTGATTTAACAGAATAGTTGAATAAGCACCAATTGCCATAAATCCGGCCTGTCCCAAAGAAAGCTGCCCTGTGATTCCGCAAATCATATTAACGCTCAAAGCCATAATCGCATTAATAGCACACATAATCAAAACCTGTGCACTGTATCCGCTTAATACCCCAAACTGAATAAGTAAAAAAGGAACAACAGACAAAACGGCAGAAACAGAAAAAGGAATTGCGTAACTCTTCAATATTTTCTTTGTCATAAATTCCTCCTAAACCTTTACTACTGTCTTTTTGCCCAAAAGTCCCGACGGCTTAACAAGCAAAATTATAATCAAAATCGCAAACGAAATCGCATCTGCATAATTTGAAGGTCCGTAACCTTTAGTCAATGTCTCAGCAACACCAAGAATAAAACCTCCGACCATCGCTCCAGGAATAGACCCGATACCACCAAGAACAGCAGCAACAAATGCCTTAAGTCCCGGCATATATCCCATCAGAGGATCAATCATAGGGTACGCCGTCGCATACAGCATTCCGCCAGCCCCTGCTAAAACTGAACCGATTGCAAAAGTAATACCTATCGTCTTATTGACATTTATTCCCATCAAGCTAGATGCCTGCATATCATACGAAACAGAACGCATTGCTTTTCCTGTTTTTGTATAATTAACAAGAAACGTCAATGCAAACATTAAAACAACGCTTCCTATAATTACAAGTGCCTTAATACCATCAATCGAAACATCTCCAAAATTAACAGGCTTTACAGAAATCGTTGGAAACTGGCGCGGATTAGGTCCGACAAAAGGCAGAACACGCATAAGATTCTGCAAAATCAATTCAACAGCAATCGCAGTAATCAGAGAATTTAATCTTGGCGCATTTCTCAACGGTCTGTATGCAAGCCTTTCAATAGAAAGTCCGAGCAAAGCACAAAAAAGCATAGCAACAAACATTGCAACGCAAAAACCAATCGGACTCGGTCCCATAGCAACTAAAACAAAATATCCGGCATAAGCGCCCATCATCATTATGTCGCCATGAGCAAAGTTAATAAGCTTAACAATGCCGTAAACCATTGTATACCCAAGAGCAATCAAAGCGTAAATACTTCCAAGTGAAAGACCATTTACAAGCTGCTGCAAAAAAACAGATGCACTATTCACAATAACAATAACCTCTCAACTTAATAAATTGGAATTATAAATTTTAGTCAATTAGAAATTTGCATAAAATTTAACGTTTTATTGTATAATATTTCATCTATTTATACAATCAATGTATCAATTTTATATTTGCTAAAAAAAAAGACCCGGTCTTATGCTGAATAAAACCAGGTCTTTTTCCTATAGATTAATGCTGTTTATTATTCGAAAAATGAATTACGGATTTACAGTTGTCTTGTAAACTGTCGTTAAACTTCCTTCATCAGATTTTACGATTTCAAGCATAACTGCAGATTTTACAGGATTATGATTTGCATCAAAAGTCAAATGACCCGTAACATAATCACCGTTTGTAGCTTCAAGAGCAACTTTTACGGCAGCAGCTTCTGCAGAACCAGCTTTTACGATTGCATCTTTCAAAAGATATACACAGTCATATCCTAAAGCAGCAAAAGAATTAGGATTTTTCTGATATTTTTTGTTAAAAGCCTGTACAAAGTTCTGTACAGCAGGACTAGTTGAATCTACCGCATAGTGATTTGAATAGAATCCGTTAAGAACTTCATCACCAGCATTTCCAAGAATTCCGTCCCAACCGTCTGCTCCAACAATAGGAGTATCAATTCCCTGCACACGAAGCTGTTTTGCAATCAAAGCAACTACATTGTAATAATCAGGAAGATAAACTACATCAGGAGATGCACTTTTAATTTTTGTCAACTGTGCGTTAAAGTCTTTGTCATCTGTTGTATAAGCTTCTTTAGCAACAATAGTTCCGCCAGCAGCAGTAAATGCGCTTTCAAAGTTTTCTGTAAGTCCTACAGAATAATCATTTCCTGCATCATAAAGAATTGCAGCATTTTTTGCATTTAAAGTTTCAATAGCAAATTTACCGCCAACCTTTCCCTGGAACGGGTCTGTATAACATGCCCTAAAAATATAATCGCCGGCATCTGTAATTGCAGGAGCTGTAGCAGCAGGTGCAATCTGAACTACTTTCTGAGCCTGTGCACGATTTGTAATAGCCTGTGTACAACCAGATGTCAAAGAACCAATGATAAGTTTTACCTTATCTTTTGAAGTAAGTTTCTGATAAGCATTTACAGTTTTATCAGGATTTCCTTCATCGTCTTCGCTAATCAACACAACTTTTTTACCATTAATGCCACCGGCAGCATTAATTTCTTCAATAGCAAGGTCAATACCATTTTTGCACTCAACACCATAAACTGCAACATTGCCAGAAAGCGGGAAGATACCACCGATAACAATTTCTTCAGATTTCTTCTCACCACAAGATGTAAAAGCAAACAGCATAGCCAAGACAAGAGAACCTAAAACTGACTTTTTCATATAAGCCTCCAAAATAAGTCAATAAAACAACCTATAACAGTTTTTTTATACTTAATAAAATTAGTATATTTCAATTTTTATTGCAATAGAAATTTAAAAAAAAGAGCCACTCTGAAATATAGAGTGGCTTACAAACAAAGCAATTATATAAAAAACTTATGCTTCAGCAGATGCTTCTGCAGGAGCGGCAGCAGGTGCTGCTAACTTTGCTTCTTTTCTTGCTTTATTTTTCAGATTTGCATTGCAAAATTTACAAATCATTGTTTTATTTCCATCAATTTCCTTTTCATAAAGAACTTTGATGTTTTCATTTCCACAAATAGGACATTTTCCACGTCCATGAGCTGGTTGTTGACGGATTCCAGTACCACGATGTGATTTAGACATATTCTACTCCTTAATTGTTTGCTGCTTTTGGAGCGGCTGTCTTAGCTTTATCAGCAGACTTTGCTTTTTTTTCAGTTGCATCTGAATCCAATTTGTAATCAACGAGTTCAAGAATTACTACATCTGCAGCATCACCTTGACGGAAACCAAGTTTTAAAACTCTAGTATAACCACCATTACGATCCTTCATACGAGGACCGATTTCTGTAAAAAGTTTATTAAGAATTTTCTCATCTTGAATAAACTTTGCAGCTTCACGACGATTATGAACACTATCTACCTTACTTCTAGTAATGAGCTTTTCTGCTGATTTACGAACTTCCAAAGCCTTTGCTTTTGTTGTCGTAATACGCTCAAATCTAAAAAGCGAAGTTACCATATTGCGTGTCATTGCACGACGATGTGCTGTTGTACGCGAAAGCGGATTAAAACCAATTTTATGATTCATCTGATTCTTCCTTTTTATTCTTCATATTGACAGCATTTTTAAGATGACTGTAATCAGTCATTCCTAAAGTAAGATTCCACTCTAAGAGTTTTTCTTTTATTTCTGTCAAACTCTTTTTACCAAAGTTTCTAGTCTTAGCAATATCATCTTCTGTTTTCTTTGTTAACTCACCAATTGTGCGGATATTCGCATTTTTAAGACAATTTGATGATCTAACAGATAACTCAAGTTCTTCAACTGGAGTATTAAGAAGATTTCGGACACGTTCATCGCCTTCATCAAGTTCATCACCACTTGAAACATCATTGTCATTAAAGTTAACAAAAATTGAAAAATGATCTTTTGCAATCTTTGCAGCTTCTGCCAATGCATCATCTGGAGCGATTGTTCCATCTGTCCAAATTTCTAAAACTAACTTATCATAATCATTTCTCTGTCCTACACGGCAAGGTTCAATAGCATATTTTACCTTGCGAACAGGTGTAAAGATAGCATCCATAGGAATCGTACCGACAATTCCCTCGATGTAATGTTCGTTTGTTTCTGCTGGGACATATCCTCTGCCTAAATCAACTTGAATTTCAACATCAATACGAGCCTCATCCATCATTGTGAAAATAAGCTGGTCTTTTGTCATTACTTCAAGCTGACCTTCTTTAGCAAAATCATCACTTTTTATAGTGCCAGGTCCTTTAAACTCATAAAGGATTGTATCCTGTTCAATGTCCTCTGGGAGTCGCAAACGTATCTGTTTCAAGCTGTTCAAGATTTCCAATGTATCTTCTGCAACATTTGCAATCGCTTCAAATTCACTGGAAATAACATGAGGAACACCATCAGCATCATACGAAGTAATGCGTACACTAGAAATTGCATACCCCTGAATACTGGAAAGGAGAACACGACGGAGAGTATTTCCGACTGTAGTTCCAAAACCTGTTTCAAACGGATATGCAGTAAATTTTCCGTAATTTGCATTATTTTCAAGATGCTCAAATGTAATGCTTTTTGGTCTTTTAAACCCTTTAAGCAGATTTTTGCGAGCCATCTAAACTCCTTATCTCGAGTAGAATTCTACTACGAGCTGTTCTTTTATATCAGCTAAGTCAGTTACTTCTTCACGACGTGGATAAGCCATGAAAGTACCCTTTACTGCATCAGCATCAACTGATACGTATGCATATGTTCCTGACTGAGAAACTTCTTTAAGTCCCTCTTGAACAATAGTAAGTTTCTTACTTTTCTCTTTTACTTCAACAACATCGCCCGGTTTTACACTGTAAGATGGAATATTTACAGCTTTTCCGTTTACAAGGATATGTCCATGAAGTACTAATTGTCTAGCCTGACTGCGACTTTCTGCAAAATGAAGTCTGAATACAACGTTGTCCAAACGAGCTTCAAGGAGACGAACAAAATTTTCACCAGTTACGCCAGGCATTCTCTGAGCACGTTCATAAGTAAGATAGAACTGTTTTTCGAGCATACCGTACATACGACGAAGTTTCTGTTTTTCATGAAGCTGAATTCCATATTCCGTACGTTTTCCTGTACGTCCTTTAGGGTCTTTTCCAGGTGCACTGCGTTTTTTGTTAATAGGACATTTGTCACTTTTACAGCGTTCACCTTTCAAAAATAATTTTTTTTGTTCTGCCCTGCACAGACGGCAGACAGGTCCTGTATATCTTGCCATTACTCGATATTCTCCTTGCTATTACATACGACGTGTTTTACGTGGGCGGCATCCGTTATGCGGAATAGGCGTAACATCTGAAATAGATTTTACCTTAAGCCCTAAAGCACCAAGCGAGCGGATAGCATTTTCGCGACCAACTCCAGGTCCTTTAACGTATACATGAACTTCACGCAAGCCATAGCTTACTGCCTTCTGAACAGCTGTTTCAGCAACAGACTGTGCGGCAAACGGAGTAGACTTTTTTGCTCCACGGAACCCAAGCCCTCCAGAAGATGCCCATGAAAGAGCATTTCCCTTCAAGTCTGTAATTGTTACAATAGTGTTATTGAAAGTTGCCTGAATATAGACATTTCCTTCATATACACTTTTCTTTTCTTTTCGCTTTTTAACAATAGCCACTTAACTTACCTCCGCCTTATGCCTTTTTCTTATTAGCAACAGTCTTTTTCTTACCCTTGCGAGTACGAGAGTTAGTTCTAGTACGCTGACCACGAACAGGAAGACCTTTTCTATGGCGCAATCCACGATAACAACCAATATCCATAAGACGTTTGATGTTAAGACCTATTTCTGAGCGAAGACGTCCTTCAACTTTATATTCTGCATCGATAACTTCACGTAATTTTCCTAAGTCATCTTGCGAAAGATCATTAGCCATTGTTGTAGGATTAATTTTTGCCTTTTCGCAAATTTTTAATGCTGATGAACGGCCAATTCCATAAATATAAGTCAAAGCAATACTAACATGTTTATTAGGGAGGTCAACTCCCGCAATTCGAGCCATCTATTACTCCTTGAGCTTAGCCCTGACGCTGCTTATGTTTAGGGTTTGTACAAATAATACGGATAATACCGTTTCTTTTAATAACCTTACACTTATCGCAAATGGGCTTTACGCTGGTTCGTACTTTCATAAAAGTCCCCCAAGAAAATGTGATATATACCCTCAATTATGGCAATTCGCAATGAACTACAATCGAGTTCAAATAATATATCACAATTTTCCAATTTTAATCTACTGGTATTTCAAAAAAACTACAGTTTTCTTGAACGAATTTTACCTTTCTTGATAAATCCATCTTGATGACGCATTTTCAAAAGAGCTTCAATCTGAGCCATCGTATCTGTAGCAACACCAACCATAATTATCAAAGAAGTTCCACCCATCAAAGTTGTAACAGCCTGCGGGAACTTAAAAATAATCTGAATAACTGTTGGAATTACTGCAATAGCAGCCAGAAATAAAGAACCTGGCAATACCAGTCTGTTCAATATTTTTTGTAAAGTAGCCTCAGTCTTATCTGCACTTACTCCAGGAATCGAGCCGCCGTTTTCCCTGATTTGCTTTGCAATTTCTGTAGGGTTCAGAGTTACCTGAGTGTAGAAGTACGCAAAGAAAACAATAAGTACAACCAACAATATGTTATACCAAATACCCATTGGATTCAAAAAACTCGATAAAGCTTGAACCCATTTTGGAGCACTTTCACCTTTAGATGCCACTGACGAAATAATCTGCAACGGCAAAGTTAAAAATGAAGAAGCAAAAATTAAAGGAATAACATTTGAAGGATTCACCTTAAAAGGAATATAAGTACTTGGACTTCCATACATTTTCCTGCCAACTACGCGCTTTGCATAGTGAACAGGTATTTTTCTCTCACCGCCTTCTTCAAAAGCAACAAGAGCAATTACTGCAACATAAATGATTAAAGCTGCAATAACAAACATAAAGTTAATTGAACCATTCTGAACCTGTGTAACAAGTTGACTTATAGCATCAGGAATGCGAGCAACGATACCGGCAAAAATCAGAATAGAAATTCCGTTTCCAATACCGCGTGCAGTAATCTGATCGCCAAGCCATACTGTTATCATAGAACCAGTAGTTACAGTTAACATTGCAAGAAGTTTAAAAGCAACTTCATTATTAAGAGAAATTACACCAATATTTTTTGCATATACTGTTACAGCAAAAGATTGTATCAGACATACAAATATCGTTCCAACTCTTGTCCACAATGCAAATTTCTGCTGTCCGCCGTCTTCCTGTATAGCACGTTTCAAAGACGGAAAAACAATCAGCAACAACTGCATAATAATCTGTGTAGAAATGTAAGGCATTACACCAAGCATAAACACAGAAAAGTTAGAAAATGCACCACCGACAAAGAAGTCCATATAACTAGCAAAAGCATTACTTTTGTTCTGGCGTAATAAATTTTCAAAGTATTCAATCAATGCCTGAGCATCTATCCCTGGGATTGTTAAAACACATCCCAAGCGATAGATAGCTAAAACAGCAAGGGTAAACAAGAGCCTGTTACGAAGTTCTTTTACTTTGAACATATTAACTATCGAGTTGCCTGCCATTTATAACTCCAGTTCTACTCTTTCTTTTCTGCTGAAATAAGATTTACAGTTCCACCGGCTTTTTCAATTTTAGCCTTAGCAGATTCAGAAACCTTTTCTACATTAAAAGTAAGTTTTTTTGTTATTTCTCCATTGGCGAGAATCTTTACAGAAAGAACAGAGCCTTTCAAAAGTCCCTTTTCAATGAGAGTTTTCTTGTCAACAGTTTCTCCATCAGCATATTTTGCTTCGATATCACAAAGATTGAAACAAGCATATTCTTTCTTAAATGGAAAATTAGAGAATCCCCTGCGAGCAATACGACGATACAAAGGCATCTGACCGCCTTCAAATCCAACGTATACTTTTCCACCTGAACGAGACTGCTGACCTTTATTACCACGTCCTGCAGTAGAACCACGACCAGAAGAGGAACCACGGCCTACCCTTCTGTCCTTTTTGTTTGCACCATAAGGCGCAGTCAAAACCGGATTGTAATCTGCCATAATTAGATCTCCTCAACCTTTACCAAATGAGCTACTGCATTAACCATACCACGAACAGCAGGTGTATCTTCCTGTACAACTGAAGAACTGATTTTCTTCAATCCAAGACTGCGAACAGTTGCAACCTTTTTAGGTTTTTGACCAATTGTACTTCTTGTAAGTGTAATCTTAAGTTTTGCCATCGATTAACCCCACAACTCATCTAGAGTTTTACCTCTATTTTTTGCAACACTACCGGCATTCATCATATGAGCTATTGCATCAAAAGTTGCCCTTACAACATTTACTGATGTACTTGAGCCCAATGACTTCGAAAGAACATCTGTTGCTCCTGCAGCTTCAAGAATTGCACGAACTGCACCACCGGCAATAATACCAGTACCTGAACAAGCAGGTTTCAAAAGAACCGATGAACTCTTATACTTACCGATTACATCATGCGGAATAGTTCCGTTCTTTATCGGCATAGTAATAAGATTTTTCTTAGCCTTATCAATACTCTTCTTTATTGCTTCAGATACGTCATTTGCTTTTCCAAATCCATATCCTACACGACCATTCTGATCGCCGACAACAGTAAGAGCAGCAAAAGACATACGACGTCCACCTTTTACTGTTTTAGAAGTTCTTTTAAGAGTAACAAGTTTTTCTACAAACTCTTTCTCTTTTGAATCTTTATCAAAATTCTTCTGGTGTTCCATAATGTCTCCTAGAATTGAATCCCGGCACTACGGGTTCCATCTGCAAGGGCTTTTACAACACCGTGATAAAGATATCCGTTACGATCAAAAACGATTGCAGTAATATTTTTATCTTTGAGGCGTGCACCCAATGCTTCACCAAGTTTTGTAGCACCTTCAACATTTGGTTTTAATGCTGCAAATTCTTTTTCCATTGTTGAAATTGAAGCGAGTGTTTTACCCTCGTCATCATTAATAACCTGAACAAAAAGGTTCTTGTTACTTCGAGTTACTGTCATGCGCGGGCGTGCAGCCGTTCCATAAACAGACTTACGAATATGAATCTTTCTGTGAAGGCGTTTTCTGTTTTTATCATCCAGTTTCTTAAACATATAGCTTCACCTTATTTAACACCAGTCTTACCGACTTTACGTCTGATAACTTCATTATCATAACGGATACCTTTTCCTTTATAAGGTTCAGGCATACGCAATGTGCGAAGCTGCGCACTGAATTCACCAACACGCTGCTTATCAATACCAGAAATAATAATCTTTCCGCTTGGATCTGTAGTTACAGTAAGTCCTTCAGGAATAATTGCAACGAAATCACTTGAATAACCAAGATTCATTACAAGTTCTTTTCCCTTAACTTCTGCGCGATATCCAACACCATTAATAACAAGTGTCTTTGTATAACCTTCTGTTACACCTTTTACCATGTTATTAATAAGTACGCGATAAAGTCCATGAGCAGCATTAGCAGCTTTGGAATTATCAACAGGATTAACAATTACTTCGTTTCCTTTTACTTCTACAGTTACTCTGTCATTTACTGCCTGTTTAAGTTCACCTTTAGCACCTTTTACAGTAACAAGACCAGGAGCAACTGTAACTGTTACACCAGCCGGAATAGCTATAGGAAGTTTACCGATTTTTGACATAAATTTCCCCCTATTACCAAATAGTGCAGACTAATTCACCGCCAACCATCTTTTCTGCTGCTTTTTTACCAGTTGTTACACCAGAAGATGTTGAAACGATAACTGTACCGTAACCGTTATAAACACGCGGTAAGTCTTTGTAGCCAGAGTAAACACGACGACCAGGTTTTGAAATCTTTTCAAGACCATGAATAACCGGTGCGTTTACTTCGTCATATTTCAGGAAAATACGAATAACGCTTTTGTTATCTTCCTGCACTTTTTTGAAGTTTTTAATATAACCTTCAGTTTTCAGGATTTTCACGATTTCCAGCTTAAGCTTAGAAACAGGTATATCTACCTTTTCGTGGCGGGCCTGTGCCGCATTGCGGATCTTTGTGAGCATATCTGCTACTGGATCTGATGCACTCATATTTCTTCTCCTACCACTACCAACTAGATTTTGTTACACCTGGTAACAAGCCTTCACTTGCATACTTACGGAAGCAAAGACGACACATCTTAAACTTTCTTAAGTATCCTCTTGGACGTCCGCAAATCTGACAGCGATTATACTTTCGTGTGCTGTACTTAGGAGTGCGGGCAGCCTTAATAATCATAGATTTCTTAGCCATAGTTTCTTCTCACCTACTTTCTGAAAGGCATATTAAACTTGGTAAGCAAAGCTTTTGCTTCTGCATCAGTCTTTGCACTTGTTACAACAGTAATATTCATACCGGCAACTTTTGTAATTTTATCAAAGTCAATTTCCGGGAATATAATCTGTTCCGTAATACCAAAAGAGAAATTGCCGTGACCATCAAAGCCGGTAGCTTTAATTCCACGGAAATCCTTAACGCGCGGTAAAGCAACATTAATCAAACGATCCAAAAATTCATACATAATTGAACCGCGCAATGTTACCATAACGCCTACTTCTGCACCCTCACGAAGTTTGAAGTTTGCTATGCTTTTTCGAGCTCTTGTCTTAACCGCTTTCTGACCAGTAATCTGAGTAAGGTCAGTAACTGCAGCATCAAGAAGTTTCTTATTTGTGAGAGCTTCGCCGACACCCATGCTTACGATGATTTTTTTAATAGCAGGAATCTGCATTGGTGTTGTGTAATTGAACTCTTTATAAAGTTCTTTAGCGATAGTGTCATTATAGACTTTCTTAAGCCGAGGTATGTAATTTGCCATTACAATGTTTCTCCACATTTGCGGCAGACACGAAGTTTCTTGTCTCCGTCAAGCTTATAACCAATTCTTGTAGGACCGCATTTTTTACATACGATTGCTACATTCGAAATATTAAGCGGAGCTTCAATCTCAACGATACCGCCTTGATCTTGCTGGCTGCGCTTTTTCATTGCCTTTTTGACAATGTTAATCCCAGATACAATTACTGCATTTTTAGCAGGAACGACACGAACAACATTTCCTGTTTTTCCTTTGTCTTTACCTGCAATTACCTGTACTGTATCGTCCTTATGGATTTTGAATTTCTTTTCCATATTCAATTCCTCTTAGAGAACTTCTGGAGCCAATGAAACGATTTTCATGAAATCTTTATCACGAAGCTCACGAGCTACAGGTCCAAAAATACGTTTTCCAACAGGATTCTTAGCATCGTCAACGATAACACAAGCATTATCATCAAAACGAATATAAGTTCCGTCTGGACGGCGGTATTCTTTCGCCTGGCGAACGATTACTGCCTTTTTAACTGCACCCTTTTTTATTGTAGAAGTAGGAATTGCATCTTTAATAGCTACAACTACAATATCACCAATGCCTGCATAACGGCGATGTGAACCGCCAAGAACCTTGATACACTGAGCAATCTTAGCACCAGAGTTATCAGCAACTGTCATACATGACTGCATTTGAATCATACTTCTAACTCCTTACCTTATTTTGCACGTTCAACAATTGATTCGAGGCGCCAGCACTTATCTTTGCTGAGTGGGCGACTTTCAACAATCTTAACAGTATCACCGATGTGTGCTTCATTCTTTTCATCATGAGCTTTACACTTCTTTGTACTTGTTACATATTTTTTGTAAAGACGATCCATCTTCTTTGTTGAAACTGAAACAACAATAGTTTTATCCATTTTGTCACTTGTTACAATTCCCACATAAGAGCGTTTTCCAGCTTTAGCAGTTTGAATAGCCTTGTCTTCCACGAGTCAACTCCTACTTATCTAACCCGGCAATTTCTTTCTGCCGAATAAACGTATTTAAACGTGCAATTTCACGACGAATAGTACGTTTTTCCATTGGGTTATCTACATGGGCGATTATCATCTTGAACCGCAAATCCATATACTTCTGTTTAAGCTCATCACGACGAGCAACAAGTTCAGCATAAGACAGTTCTTTATCATTCTTCTTTTTTGAATTAGCCATCTTATCCTCCTTAGTCTTTTGTCGGTTTAAAAGCTATTTTTGTTACAATCGGCAATTTGCTTGCTGCAAGAGAAAGAGCTTCTTCAGCCACAGCAAGATCAACACCACCAATTTCAAATAAAATCATCCCTGGTTTTATGTTTGCTGCCCAAAATTCTGGTGCACCTTTACCTTTACCCATACGAGTTTCAGCAGGTTTTTTAGAAATAGGCTTATCAGGGAATACACGAATCCAAACATTTCCTTTGCGTTCAAGCTTACGATTGATAGCAACACGAGCTGCTTCGATAACACGTGCATTTAACCAAACAGGTTCCATAGCTACAAGAGCGATGTCACCAAAGTCAATATAATTATCACGAGTGGCAAAACCATGCTGCCTGCCACGCTGCACCTTACGGTGCATTACTCTTTTAGGTGCGAGAGCCATCGTTTAACTCCTTTCCTTTGCTGAAGCATCTGCTTTGCCAGCTTTATCTGCAGCCGGACGAGAAGGTCTTTCTCTGCGTGGCTTTCTTACAAGCTGTCCTGCATCTTCGTTTTGTTCGTGACCATAGTTCATACCATTATAAACCCAAACTTTTACACCGATTTTACCGTATGAAGTAAGAGCTTCGTACAAACTGTAATCAACGTCCGCTCTGAGAGTATGAAGAGGAACACGCCCCTCTTTATGTTCTTCTGAACGACACATTTCAGCTCCACCAAGACGGCCAGAAAGACGAATCTTTATTCCCTGAGCACCACCACGCATTGCACTTGAGCAAGCCTGTTTAAGAGCCTTACGGAATGAAGCGCGTCCTTGAAGCTGACGACCAACATTCTGCGCAATCAAAGAAGCGTTCACATCAGCACGTTTAATTTCTTTAATCTTAATCTGAACTTTCTTTGTAAGCTGCTTCTGAATATCTGTGCTAATCTTTTCGATTGTAGCACCTTTAACACCAATAATTACACCCGGGCGCGCTGTATGAATAACAATAGTAACGCGCTGAGGATGACGAACAATTTCGATTTCTGCAATGTCTGCGTTTTTACATTCAGGAAGTTCAGAAACTAATTTACGAATCTTAAAATCTTCCAGAACGAGGTCTGCATATTCGCGAGGATCTGCATACCAGCGAGACTGCCATGTCTTGTTAATTCCAAGACGCAAACCGATAGGATTAACTTTCTGTCCCACTTTTTATTCCCCCGCCTTCTCGTCAACTACGACGGTAATATGACACATACGTTTCAAAAGTTGATCAGCTCTACCACGAGCACGGAACCAAACTCTTTTTAGTCTCGGACCTTCATCAATACGAATTTCCTTAACATACAACATATCTTCATCCAACTTGCTATTAGCATTAAGCGCATTTGCCATTGCAGATTTTAAAGTTCCGCGAATGAGTCTTGCACCTTTTTGCGGCATATTTTCAAGAATAGCCATAGCTTCTGAACAAGGCTTCTGATTAATTACATGAGCTACCGGGCGAACCTTTGTAGGTGATGCAATTAAAAACTTAGTAGTGGCTACATAACCTTTATTTACTGTCATATTCTCCACTCCTATTTACCAGCTTTTTTATCGCTACCGCCATGTCCACGGAATGTACGTGTAGGAGCAAACTCGCCGAGTTTATGACCAACGAGCTGTTCAGTTACGTAAACCGGTACCCATGACTTACCATTATAAACAGAAATAGTATTTCCTACCATTTCAGGAATAATTGTAGAACAGCGTGAATATGTTTTTACCATTTTTCTATCAGCTGCTTCAACTTTATTCATTTCTAACACCTTTTTGTAAAGGCTTTTCTCTACAAAAGGTCCTTTTTTAACAGATCTTGACACAGTTATCTCCTAGACTACTTCTTTCGACGAGAAACAATGAAACGGCTTGATGTCTTTCTCTTGTTTCTAGTTTTATAGCCCTTACAAGGCTGTCCCCATGGAGTAACAGGGTTACGTCCTTTACCTGCGCCTTCACCACCACCAAGCGGATGGTCAACCGGGTTCATAGCCATACCACGAACAGTAGGTCTAACACCCATCCAGCGTCTGTGTCCTGCTTTTCCAAGCTGAACGTTCATGTGATCTTCGTTACCAACAACACCAATTGTTGCATAGCACTTTGCGTTTACACGACGAAGTTCGCTTGAAGGAAGTCGAATAGTTACATAATCGCCTTCTTTAGCAGCTACAAGTGCACTTGCACCTGCAGAACGAGCAAGCTGTCCACCACGACCAATTGTAAGTTCAATATTATGTACAGTAAAACCTACTGGAATAGCTGAAAGTGGAAGTGCATTTCCTACTGTAGGAGCTGCGTTTTCTCCAGCCATTATTTTCTGTCCAACTGTAAGACCTTTAGGTGCAATAATATATCTCTTGTCACCATCAGCATAATAAATCAAAGCAATATTTGCACTGCGGTTCGGGTCATATTCAATTGACTTTACAGTTCCAGGAATACCATGCTTGTTGCGTTTAAAATCGATATCACGATATTTCCTTTTATGACCACCACCCTGATGACGTACAGAAATACGACCACCAGCGCCACGTCCTGCATGAGATTTTTTTCCTGACACCAAAGTTTTTTCGGGTCTATCAGTTGTCAGTTCATCTCTTACCAGGTCAATACGTGTTCGAGTACCTGCAGTTATTGGCTTAAATATCTTAAGAGCCATTTTTTTCCCCTTAATTCACTAAAGTTAGGCTTATACGCCTTCGAACACTTTAATTGTTTCGCCTTTTGCTAAACGCACAACGGCTTTTTTGTAACTAGAAGTAAATCCAGGGCGACCGCGAAGTCTTTTTTCTTTTCCCCTTACATTCATAGTTGTACAAGAAACAACTTTTACGTTAAAAAGCTTACGTACAGCATCCTTAATCTGAGTTTTTGTTGCATCAGGATGAACAACAAAAACATATTTATCCTGTTCCCGAAGGTTTGTTGCTTTTTCTGAAATAACAGGTCTAATAAGAATGTCTTGATACATCATTATTCAGCCTCCTTTGCGTTATCAGCATAAAAATCAGAAAGATTTTTTGCAGCACCTTCAAGAAGAATAACCTTTCGGCCATAGAATAAATCATGTGCACGAAGACGGTTATAAGAAAGGAACGAAAGATAAGGAATATTTCTTCCTGCTTGTTTAATTTTTGCATCATCATCTTTAAGGATGATTACAGTGCGTTCGCCTTTTGCAAAATTAGAAAGAATTTTTACCAAATCTTTAGTCTTTCCCGATTCTATAGTAAAATCTTCTACTACAGTGAGTCTATCACTCTGAGCCTGAAGACTAAGAATAGACTTCATTGCAAGGCGTTTTGCCTTTTTAGGGATAGAATAGCTAAAATCTCTAGGTTTTGGTCCAAAAATAGTACCACCGCCTACGTTAATAGGTGATTTTTTATCACCACGGCGGGCATTACCTGTACCCTTTTGTTTATAAGGCTTAGCATTTGATCCGTGAACTTCTGCACGACCTTTTGTACATGCAGTTCCTACACGCATATTTGCTAATTCATTATTGATGGCATAATAAATAACATCTTCGTTAACCGGGAGACCGAATACTTTATCATCAAGTGAAATAGTACGCAGCTCTTTACCATCAGTTGAATATACTTTCTTTTCCATATTCTAATTCCTCTGATTATTTCTTTACTGCGGACTTCACGATAAGTGTGCAGTCTTTGTTTCCTGGAACAGAACCTTTTACCAAGATAACCTTCAATTCCGGATCGATTTTAACGATACGAAGATTCTGTACTGTAATACGTTCAAAACCCATTCTACCAGGCATTTTCACGTTTTTGAAACAATGTCCAGGAGTAGTACAAGATCCTGTACCACCTGCTTCTCTGTGGAACTTAGAGCCGTGAGTTGCACGTCCACCATGGAAGCCCCATCTTTTCATTACACCTTGAAAACCCTTACCTTTTGATGTTGCTGTAACATCAAGAAAGCGAGTTTTTTCAAATAACTCAAGACCAACAAGGTCTCCAACTTTCACCTCTGAGTCAAAATTACGAAATTCTTTTAAAGTTCGTTTTGGGGTGATATTTTCCGGAAACTGTCCTGCATAAGCTTTGCTTACTTTAGAAGGTTTTAAATCTTCCAAACCAAGCACTACAGCATCATAGCCACAGTTTTCTTTTGTTTTTGTAGCAACAACAACATTCGGTTCGACGCGGATCACGGTGACTGGTGTCAAATTGCCGCTTTCGTCAAAAACCTGTGTCATTCCTACTTTTTTTGCGATCAGACCTTTCATTCTGATTTCTCCTATCTAAAAGTACTTCTGTTTTTCAAGAATACTTTTCATTTTTTTTTAGCCGCCATCCCAGATCCAGGGGACCGTACTATTTTCAGTAATTCATTGCTAAAAAGCAAAAAAAACTTACTGTTTAATTTCTACATCTACACCGGCTGGCAATTCAAGCTTCATCAATGAATCCATAACTTCTGATGAAGGTTCAAGAATGTCAATAAGGCGTTTATGTGTACGCATTTCGAACTGTTCACGTGATTTTTTGTTTACGTGAGGCGAACGAAGTACTGTCACCTTATTAATTCTTGTAGGAAGCGGAATAGGTCCTGAAACCTTTGCTCCTGCTTTCTGAACTGTCTGCACGATGGCCTTTGCACTCTGATCGATCAACTCAACGTCAAATGCTCTGAGTCTGACACGAATCTTTCCGTTAGCCATTTATGCACTCCTAACTTTTATGCAAGCCTGCAAAACAGACTTGCATAAAAAATTTTTAACTATTCAATAACTTTTGTAACCTGTCCAGAAGCGATTGTACGACCACCTTCACGGATAGCGAGTTTAAGACCTTCATCCATAGCAATTGGGTGAATAAGTTCACCAATAACTTTTACGTTATCACCTGGTTTTACCATGTCTGTTCCTGGTTCAAGTTCTACTGTACCAGTAATATCTGTTGTACGGAAATAGAACTGAGGGCGATACCCTGTAAAGAATGGTGAATGGCGTCCACCTTCTTCTTTTGAAAGAACGTAAATCTGTGCTTCGAATTTTGTATGTGGATGAATTGATCCTGGAGCTGCAAGAACCTGACCGCGAACAACGTCTTTCTTTTCAATACCACGGAGAAGAATACCAACGTTATCACCAGCCTGACCCTGATCAAGAGTTTTCTGGAACATTTCGATACCAGTTACTGTTGAAGTCTGTGTAGGACGAATACCAACGATTTCAACTGCATCGTTCATATTAACTACACCGCGTTCGATACGTCCTGTTACTACAGTACCACGTCCAGAAATTGTGAAAATGTCTTCAATAGGCATCAAGAATGGTTTTGATTCATCACGAACAGGATCATCAAACCAAGTATCCATAGCTGTAAGAAGTTCTTCGATACAAGCTGTATTAGCAGGATCTGTTGCTTCGTTTAATGCTTTGAATGCAGAACCTTTGATGATAGGTGTATCTGCAGAGAATCCGTAAGATACAAGAGTATCTTTAACATCTTCTTCACAGAGTTCAAGCATATCAGGGTCTGCAAGATCAGCTTTGTTCAAGAATACGATAATCTTTGGTACACCTACCTGGCGAGCAAGCAAAAGGTGTTCTTTTGTCTGAGGCATTACACCGTCAGTACCAGCAACTACAAGAATAGCACCATCCATCTGTGCAGCACCAGTAATCATGTTCTTAACGTAGTCAGCATGTCCCGGACAGTCGATATGTGCATAGTGTCTTTTGTCTGACTGATATTCCAAGTGACGAGTATTGATTGTAATACCACGCTCTTTTTCTTCTGGAGCGTTATCAATTTCGTCATACTTAAGAACCTTATCACCGTACTTATTACCACAGTACATTGTGATAGCTGCTGACAAAGTTGTCTTACCATGGTCTACGTGACCGATAGTACCAACATTCATGTGAGGTTTAGTTCTTTCAAACTTCTCCTTTGCCATGTGTTTCTCCTTACCGACTTTTAGCCGGCACTCAAAATAATATTTCTGTGTTGCACTTTAAGCCAGAATAGCGATCTTTAAACTAAAAGAACAACCATTCGCATACACATTTTTTTTCGTGATTTTATTAAAGAGATTTTTGGTTACGGAAAAGTGAACTGATGTAAAACAACACACCTGTTATTACAGCAATTCTCATACAATATTCCATCTGTTCGGAATATCTATGGCCGGAACCACCTATCATCATTAACAAAAAACACGTTTAATGACTGGTCTGGCATTCCAGAGCCTGACAGCAATACACTGCAGCAGAAACCCTTAATGCTTTTTCCAAAATACTGCCAACGACAGCATACACAACAAGGGCCGTAAAATCTGAATACTCGCATTCCTCGTAAACTTTACGATTTTACCGGATAAAATCCGCCTGACTCTCAAAGAACCCATTATTTACCTATTCTATATAAGATAGGTTCTAACTTTATACACTTTTTTTTAATAAGTTTCAATACTAAATAAGAAAAAAAATATAAAAAAAAGGGTTTAATTCCGTAAAAAGATACAGAACTAAACCCTTTATATACACAAAAGCGGATACTACCAGCGGAAATGTGCAAATGCTTTATTTGCTTCTGCCATTTTATGAGTATCTTCTTTTTTCTTAAATGCTGTTCCAGTATTATTAAAAGCATCAAGCAGTTCAGCAGAAAGAGTATCTGCCATTCCATGACCGCTTCTCTTGCGAGCAGCTTCAATAATCCAACGCATAGCAAGGGCTTCGCGACGAGAATCACGAATTTCTACAGGAACCTGATATGTAGCACCACCTACACGGCGAGATTTAACTTCTACGAGAGGTTTTACATTATCAATAGCCTTGAGGAAAACTTCCAAAGGTTCATTTCCTGTTTTAGCCTTTAACTTGTCCATTGCTTCATAAATGATTTTTGTACAAGTATCTTTTTTGCCGTCAAGCATCATACGAGTAACAAATTTTGAAACAACCTGACTGTTGTATTTTGCATCCGGCATAATCGGACGGTCTACAGATTTCTTATGTCTTCCCATCTTAATCCTCCTCTATTATGCCTTAGGTCTCTTAGCACCATATTTTGAACGTCCGCGTTTGCGGTCTTCAACACCAAGAGTATCTTTTGTACCACGAATAATATGATAGCGAACACCAGGAAGGTCTTTTACACGACCACCACGAATTAAAACTACCGAGTGTTCCTGCAAGTTATGTCCGATACCCGGAATATATGCAGTAACTTCAATACCATTTGACAAACGAACACGAGCTACCTTACGTAAAGCCGAGTTTGGTTTTTTTGGAGTAACAGTCATTACACGTGTACAAACACCACGTTTTTGCGGACAAGACTCAAGTGCGGGAGATTTGGTCCTGTTTGCAGCTGACTTACGTCCCTGACGAATCAATTGATTAATTGTAGGCATCTTAAAAATGTCTCCTTATTTATAATTACCGGTCAGCACCCCGGAAAATTTGCAAAATACACCTAAAGATAGGTTTAATCAGTTTAGTAAATTTCATAAATGAATTCAAGTAAATTCTGATTAAATTCTTGATAAAAAAAAGTGCTGAGTAATCGCTTCAAGTGTTAATCAGCTCTTCCTTATTTTATCTGAATTTTACTCAAACTGGCAGGAACACGAAAATTCTTTTTTAACATTGGATTAAAATATCTGGCTATCTGCTGTTTTTTAAATCTGTATGTTTTGTAATGAATCATAATTCCAAGATATGAATTTATACTGCTCAAGATTTCTGTTTTCTGAAGCGGTGTCGGTTTTGAATATTTTACAAACTGGCTGTAATTTTTTAATTTGCCGGTAAAGTTTTCTTTTACTCTTTTTGAACTTGTAACGTAAGACGGCTTTATAAAACAGCCTATAAAAGAAAAACCGTATTTTACGTTATGTAAAAAAATCTTTTTCGGGTGAAGTTTTAAGAATATTTTTTTATGAAGGAATTTTCTGATGACAGGAATAAGACTTTTTAGCAAGGATTTATCTTTACTGATTATTATAAAATCGTCTACATAGCGGACATAGTTTTTTATTTTGAGAATATGCTTTAAAAAGTGGTCAAACTCCGAAAGATAAAAATTTGCAAAAACCTGGCTTGTAAGGTTTCCTATAGGAAGACCGCAATCTTGACGGGCTGTAAAAAGACTTTTGTCATTTGGTAAATCATTCCATTTGCTTAAAGGGCTTCTCATCATGCAGTCTTTGCAGACATCATTGAACACAATCTCGCGACAAAGATATAGTAAAAAATTGCGGTCAAGCGAATTATTTTTTTCTGTTATCCTGATTATAAAGCTTTTAAGTTTATCAAAAAGAAGCGTCCTGTTTATGCTCATAAAAAAACCCTTAATGTCAAGCTTTAGGACATAGGCATCTTTTGTATTGTTCTCTGTTTCGCTGCGGACAAAATGTGCTGCCCTTGCAACTGCCGCGTGAGTACCTTTGCCGGCACGACAGGCATAACTGTCATATATAAAATGCTTTTCAAAATAAGGATTTAACCTGCGGATTAAGATGTGATGAACAATCCTGTCCCTGAACGGAGCTGCAAAAATCTCACGCTTTACAGGTTTATCTACAATAAAGCAGGACGATTTGCCCGGATGCCAGGTCTGATTTTTAAGTTCCGTATAAAGTGCTACCAGATTTTCTTCGTAATTTGATTCAAAACTGAGTGCGCCGTAAGCATAACGCTTGTTTTTGCGGCACTCATAATATGCTTCAAAAACTTCTTCGATTGTAAGGTTGTTCATATTTTTTTTAACCAAATCCTTTTTTACAAAAAATATGGTACATTCTAAAACTAAAGCTTACACTTTAATTTTAGAATGTACCTGCCCTTTGCTTAAAAGCCCGAACACTACACACGTAATTGTTGTTGTTCTTGTTGTTGTTGTTCGTATTGCCATTGTTGAAATTCAGTTTGTATGCGTTATTATCGTTGGAGGAAGACTGACAACAAGACCAGCTGACGCAAGTGTTTTACCCTGTTATAAGCGGAACCGCTTATCAGCTTTTAATACTGGAAGAAAAGTCACTCAAATGGACCTGCGGATTGGTTACTGCAGTTTTTGTTTCCAGCACACCTGCCCTTTTACGCAAAAAGCTTGGCTCTCTTTTTAAAGCTTTTACACCCTAAAAATTCTCACCTTTATTTACTGCTGGCATTACGCCATGCAGTTATCTGTTTTCCTATGCTGTCCATATAAACAGCAAGATTTGCATGCTGCTTTACTGTTGTAAGACCCAAATCCTTGCATAAGCGAAGCTCCAGTTTTACAACTTCAAAGCTGTCCAAAAAATTTTCTAAGTAAACTGTTTTTTCTTTTGTTTTATTGGCTCTGTATATATGCCTCACAAGCAGAATGCAGCCGCGCTTTAAATCCTGCCCGAGCGTAAACTTGTACTCCCGCGAAAAATTTGTTGTAATGCGGAAAATTTCAAGTGTCATTTTATACACATCTTTAAATACCGGTAAATCATAATACAAAGCCATAGCAGTTTACCTGATTTTTTTTAGGGGGCTGCCTCAAAAGTATAGTTCATACTGTCATTTCGAACTTTCACTGTCATTCCGAACTTGTTTCGGAATCCGTAATGTGCATACAGAGCAGATGCTGAAACTAGTTCAGCATGACATTTGAAATCCAAAATGACAATAATTATTAGACATCCCCTCAAAAAATAGTTAAATAGTTAAATCCGTGTCGCTACGCGCCACTAGTTAAAAGCCCGAACACTACACACGTCACTGCCGTCGTTCTTGTCGTAGTTGGGCGTATTGCCATCGTAGAAACTCAGTAGGTAAGCGTAATTATCGACGGAGGAACACTGACAACAAGACCAGTACCAACTCGTACCAAACTGGGAACCACCGACTAGTAAGAGGCTTGCATCTACGATTGTCTTGTTACCATAGATTGTCTTAAGTTCTGCTAATGCCGGCAAGTACCAGCCTGTCGCAAGAGAGCCTGTAAGGTTGTTTTTTGTGCCGTAGGTGTTGCAGAATTCCCAGGCAGGATATTTTGAGGAATCTGCCGTATCATCATTATTACCCAGTGCTGCTTTTAAAATTGACCAACCCTTGCTTCCGTCAGTGCAGTTAGAGATCTGTAAGCCAGTTATGTTTGTTTTGTAACCTGCTGCACTGCTTGTGCACCATGCAAGACCTGTCCTATTATGATGTATGCCTACGCCAAGTGCAGGGGTATCTCCACTTTTTGTACGCACAATTACGGCGGCGGCTTTGTCTTTCATTTCGTCGGTAAAGTTTTCAGGTTTTACAAAAGTTTCGTCTTTTAAAACTATGTCGCCCACGGCTGCTTTTGAAAAGTCAGTACTGCCTTTGACAGTATTCGTGTTATTGCTACCGTCTGTAGTACTGTCACCGCCAGAAGAAGGCTGCTGGCATCCCGCAAGTAAGGCTGCAAATGCCATTGCCGCAAAAACGGCAATCAATCTTTGTTTTTTCATAAAAAACTCCTCATAAAAAATTTATTTAAAAACAAAAAAGGCACAGCCACCCTGCCGGCAAAGCAGAGTCCTGTGCCTTTTAAATTTTTCAACTGTTGTATTTATGCTTTTGGAATATATTACGCCACGAGAACTGAGAACTGAGAACTGAGAACTGAGAACTGAGAACTGAGAACTGAGAAC